>CETK01043184.1_pt1 | contig 15238 bp, 33 predicted proteins | sample 361431 | NCBI WGS metagenome assembly CETK01 (sample SAMEA2622452, study PRJEB7988) | marine metagenome | biome: marine biome (ENVO:00000447); feature: surface water layer (ENVO:00002042); material: "saline water (ENVO:00002010), including plankton (ENVO:xxxxxxxx)" | depth 5 m | reverse complement strand
CCTACATCAACCGCAAACTTGGTGGAGGTAAAGCCCCGCAAGGATCGAGGTTTGCTAAACTTAGTGATGTTACCCAAGTTAGGTGGAGTAAAACTATGAAAGAACTAACTACCGATATGGAAGTTTTACTTGCTGCACTAACTAGTCCATACTTACTAACGCAAGGCCCAGACTATGTTCTAAGCGGCAACTCTTCTGAAAGATTAGGAAAGTCTTACTCTTCCCAATGTCGCAACCGAGTAAAAGCGATTTTCCAAGCAGCAAAGTGGCCTAAAACAAAGCCAGAGCTTATGTTCGAAGCCCCAATTAATGACAAAGAAGATTCTCAAAAGGTATACGGGGACTTCCTAAAAGCCCTAAAGACTACTGGAGGAATGGCACCACCAGAATTAGATTCCCCAGAACTTCCAGACTTCAAGATACAAAGCACTCCTATAATTGACGGTAATAAGGAAAAGATGAATTGGCAGTTAGATAAGGGAAGAGGCATGCCTTTCAATTCTAAGGTAGACCCAGGTAGAAGTTTCTTGACTTACTATAATGATGGTAAGAGATGGCATACCAAGTTTGTTATTCGTGAATTGATTCATACTAAGAATCTAGTTACTAGAACAAGAGTAAAAGCCCCTTCTGCTGCAACTAGAACAGATCAATTCTTTACAACGCAATCGACAGAGATAGCGCCTGCAACTAATGTTGCTGGTCCAACTCATGCTACATATGCTATAGGTGCAGGATTGGGAACCCTAGTTGGAATAACGGCACTTGCGCTATTAACTAGGTCGGAAAATACAGATTTAACAAGGGATGACTAAAAGAAATCGTTATAGAAAGGTAATGCATCGGGTGACACAATGGTAGCGAGTCGTAATCAACAGAATGTAATAGCCCGACATATTAGTGGGCTAGGAAACGGCTCTATGCCAGCCTACTTTGGCGGGAATGAATTAATTCAAAATATCTCTGGTAGAGAGTTCCTCAATCCTGTTTCTAGTCGTAAGAATGTTGCCTCTCACATGGCAGGTGTTCACGGAGTAGATAACTTGGGATTTATGGGGACAGGTGCAGGATTAACTACAGGGGTGCTTATATCCTTAGGCATGATTTATGCAGGTCTTGACTTCCCAGGGGCTAGAACAGTAGCAAAGACCGCTAAGAAGGTATACAACCGACCAATTCCAGTTATACAGAATACGATGCTATTTGCAGGTGTAGGCTACCTATTGTTTGCCCAATTAACTTCGTGAGGTAATCAAGATGCAACCACATATGTTCGCAGGAATGCATGATGAAGAAGACGATTATGATGATACCTTCGATCTTTCTGGTTGGATGAGTAGAAGCCCGCCAGGAGACGGGTTAGGACACGGGCATTTCGAAGAGCCACCTATGCTCGAAGAAGAACCGCAAGTTCGCCCTAGAGCGCGTGCTAGAAGTAATGCTCACGCATCAGCACAGTTTACTCCACCTATGCCTAACCCATATCAGGGAATTGCAGGAACACCTAAGCTTATGGGATTCGAAAGCCCGTTTAATCCACTTTGGGTAGATGATGCTGCAATAGCACCTAAGTTTACTTTGGGAACCAAGATTCTAGGATTCTCAGCACTAACAGTTTCAGGACTTGCTCTAGCCGCAGGTAAGATAGCACATGGTAGAGCAAACAAAGCAACACAAGACGACTTAGAGTTTAGCGCACCAATTATGAAGAAACTAGCGGTAGCGGGCTTCTTCGGATACTTACACCCTGTATTAGGACTTAATCATGGGGTATTAAAGAAACTAGGCGGAGATTGGAAAGCCACCGCCGGTAAAGTTATCCTTCACGCTGGCGGATTGGTCGGCGCAGTAGCATTGATTAGAAGAGTGTGATATAATGGCTATTTTCGGTAATACTTCAAGTCAGCAACATTCGATTCTGGCAGGTTACCAAAGAAGAGCGAACCAACTAAAAGCAAGATCTACTAGTAGGTATAATGTAGGAACTAATCTAGGTAGTGTAGCAAATAGAATTAACGATGGTTATAATAAGAGATTCACAAAGCCTTACGGAGAACCAGAGGTTTTACAACAAAAGGTAAACAAGTGGGTTGCTCATACAGAAGATAATGTTAGAAAGGCTACTAACACACTATCCACGCTTAGAAAGCAAAAGGCAGCAGCTCAAGAAAAGTTAGCAGTTATTGATGAGTTTCACCCGACTGCAAAGAAGCAACTACAGTTAGTGTCGTCTGACGAAGAGACAGAAGTGAGACAGTTCGATAGTAATGCTTTAGCAGAAGCCCAAAACAAGATTAAAGCAATTCCTGAGTTCAAGAGTTACAATGTGTTCAATGGAGATGCACTAAGAAGTAAGATGGCTAGAAGTATTAGATTCATTAAACCCAATAAAGATGGCAAAGATTGGGGTATTCTAGCCCAACCAAACAACTCTTACTTAGACCCTAATTCATTTGACGGAAAAATAGTTTTAGCAGAGGACGCACTTAGAAAGGTGCATGATGTTACCGATCGAGTTCACATGAAGGATATTGAAGACTTCATGGTAGATGGTAGACTAATGCGAGAAAGTAAAACGGCAGTCATGGTAGCACCTACTACCGCTATCCTAACCGCATTGGGTATTGGAGTCCTTTACTATGGATTCTTCCAACCAAAGGCCACTATTGGCTTCAAGGGTGGAAATAAATCAGCAGCAACGGCGGTGTTTGGATGAGTTGGTTCGGAAATTTAGAAGGTATTGGAGAAGTTAGTTCAGAAGAGAAGGAAATGCATAGACAAATGCATGAAGACCTTTCTAAGACATCTATATACGGCAGCCTCTGGAATATGCTCACAACATCGCTAGTGGGCTTTAGCGTCATCTATTTCATGGTTAAGATATCAAGAGGTGAATACCGATGAGCGTAGAAAAAACTGCTATCTCATCTATCATTATGATAGGAACAGTTGCAGGCTTCACTCTAGGTGGAGTATTTGGCGCATTTAGTGATGGATACTTTTTGGGCCGTGCTAGAAAGAAGGGTGTAACTTACAAGACTATTGCTAAAAGAAATGCTGCTCTAGGTGGTGCAATTGGCGCATTAACAGTAGCAGTCTATTTAGCAAGTCCAAAAAAGAAAGAGGAAAAACCAATAGCAGGTATGGGTTCGATTAATGTATATTGAGGAGGGATAAGTATGGACGATATTGAAGTTTTACCTATTTCCATAACCATAGTTGCTATAATGGTTATATCCAAACTATTCATTAAATCGAAATTTTGAGCGTGATAAAGTGAAGAAGCAAACTAGAACATTAATGATTTTTGGCGCGGGTGCAGCATTAGCATATGCTATCTCGAAAGAGGGTAGCCCGCTAGAACTACCCACAGGTGAAGGAGATGGACTCTTATTCCAAACCCAAGCCAAAAATGCACCTGTAACTATGGTTAAGGGTCAATTTAACCGCATCTTAGACGACATCGCCACTATCAATGGTAAGAGAGTTATTCTAATCGAAGGTCTAGGCGCCCAAGATCCTCAGACAGGTTACATAGAAGGCAACCCGACAATCGGTGTAGTTAGCCCGTCTGCAACAAGAGCAGAACTAAACTTGATTGTTTCACAAGTCAATAATGCGCTAAGAAACACTTCGATGTTTACTGCTGACCAAATGGTGTTACTAAGAGGTCTAAAAGCAAAGGCACAGGAGGCTCTATCCTCTGCTTCATCTGTAAATGGCTACTTTTCACTTGACGGAATCTTCTAATACCGAAAGAAGGAGGTAGAATCATGCCAAGCGGACTAGACCAGAAGCTCAGACTAGACGAAATCCTACAAGATATCACAGGAAAGAAGACCTGTAAGAGAAAGGAACTCCTAAAGTTGCTATACGATGGCCCAAATGGGATTAACAAACTTGACCTAAAGGGTGTTCAAGGAGATACTGTGAAGTATAAGGGCAAGACCTACAAGGGCGGACAAGTAATTCATTGTGGAGACGATGAAGTCTGGCAAGAGTTCTGTGGCGGTAAGAAGAAGATTGCAGGGATGCAACTACTCTCTTTCGCTAAGAATCACTACGAAGTGGCATAATCAAGCCCCTGTAGTGTAGTTTGGATATCACTTTGGTTTGCGGAACCAATAACCCAGGTTCAAATCCTGGCAGGGGCGCCATCAATTGACCCCATCTAGATGTCTATTGAGTATATGCTCGATAGCGTTCTTCATCGCCTTATGCTTAACTTCTTTGGAATTACTACGGCTCATCTCTGGCTGGAGGTGGTCGTAGTATCCTTCTTCGTGATGAACCCGATAATGGCAAGGTTTACACAGAGGAATTAACAGTTCTGGCTCTTGAGAGATATGGTGTAATTCTAAATCGCCTCTTTTACCACATATAGTGCAGTGGTTTTTATCGACTCTTAGGGGCATTCTCATTAAATCACCCAAGAAACAACTTGCCCGATTGCTGCTAGAGTAATACCTATACCCATTATCCACTGAGTTACTTTCCAACGGTAATCCACTTTTTGTGAAGTTTCTTCGACTTTTTCCTGTAATTGGTTTAGGTGGTTGCCGATTAATTCTCGATCCTCGGAACTCAAAGATAGTTCTAATCCTATCTTCCCGCCAGCAAAAATATTTTTGAAGTCAAAAGATGCGCTTCTTTCGCTTGGTGGTCGGTCAGCACCACGAGCTCGTTCTCTCACCATACGAATCTCTCCTCAAACGGAACCTTAGCATTTACGAAGATAAAGGATTTTTGTAACTCCACAGGATACTTAGGTAGTTTCAATTCCTCAAACATCTGTGGGGTTTCACTACAAAGAACTTCTATGATTGGTTTAATGTGCGTTGGACAAACTATATCGGGAATACACCCGCAATTCAAACGCACTTCTGTCCAAAATGGAATGCCTTCTTTTAGTAAGTAGTTACATACTTCAAAAATAGATTTTCTATGTTCGTCGGTATGTTCTGCACTTAGCCTAACTGCGTTCATTACCGTCTTATGGCTACGGTCTACATAGTGTCTAAACCAAGCATTGACTATTTCTTGGTCTTTACTGCTTAGTTTCATTTTTCCACCATCTCCCGATATACGGGAAGCGATGCGCGGATTATTTTTTCTAGTTGTTCTGCTTTATGCGTATCTCCAGAGTCCTTTGCCTCGAAGTATTGAAGCATTCTGTAAGATAGATACGCCACACCGTCTTTGTAGTGTCTAGCCCACCAGTCTAATTGGGATAGGTCACTCTCTGTTAGTTCTGTAGACACTAAGCACCACGCCCTTTGGCAGTCTTTAGGATTCCGTAAATCTTAGCGGGAGACATACCCGCCTTCTTTGCTATCTCGGATACAGAAACCCCTGCATCACCTAGTCTGACAATACCGATTAAGGTTTGATAATCCTCGTTAGGGACTAACTTACCTGTTTCATCGTGCTTATATCCAAACGGTGCAGCACCAGATCTCTTACTAGAAGCCTTAACACCGTGTCTAATCTTTAGCGATGTTAGAGCCTTATAGTATTCCTTTGACTTCTTTACTGGCCCTAGAGTTGCTACAGGCGTCTTACTAGGCGACAACCAGGGTGTTAAGACACAATATACGGGACAAAGCCCCTGTAACTCCTTAAGATTAGATAGAGTGATTTCCTCTAGTGAATACAAAGTGATTCCCTTTAGTTTCTTAGCGTTGGCCTTAGCATCGCTAATCAAGTCCTCTATACCATTAGGTATGTTAGTCCAACCATCAGCATAGATTTCATCTATCTCCCACTCTATTTCCTCTAAAGACAAGCTACAGTAGTTTAGAATAGTATCGAAATCATACTGCTTATCTTCGGGCTTAGAGACATATAGGAAATACATTCGATCACTCCAATGTTCTCGTAATGGCCTGAATCCATCTACCATCAGCATACTGTGGGTATCCTAAGATGTTCCAACCATGTTCTAGCGCCGTGTTTATTTTATCTTCTAATAACTCTATGTTACCATGAGTTACAATCTTATATTCTTTTTTCATACTTTTTCCTCCTTAGTAGTATCCCCCGCTAAACTGCTCATGCCACCAAAGTGCCATAATCAAAATCATAGCGAGAATAATACTTATTTCGGCATTATCTGTGATAATACCCCACGCCCATTCATACGGGCCATACCAGGAGTCGCCTCCTAGTGATGAAAATAACGATACTATGGCTAAAAGAAAGCCAATGGTAAAGGTTAGTTGCTTAATGCCGTCCCAATCCCAGCCTCCAAACGGATCTCTAATCATTTGAAGTCCCTCCTAAATCTAACCATGTAAATCTGCGAAGCCTTCAAGCAAGCCTTTGCAGCCTTTTCTCTAGCCTCTTCTTCGCTCTTAGCATAGGCAAAGGGCTTCCACCAACCATCTTTACCTTGCACTTCGATAATCCACTGCATTTAATCTCCTCCCATATAGTCTTCATAGAGTGGTTTCCATGTTCTACCATAGATTATATCTGTAATAGTTCCTCTACCTACCTTAAACTCCTCTAGGAGTTCTTTTACAGTCCACTCGTCTTCATAGTATAACTCAAGTATTTCCCATACTTCGTCTTCTTTTAGTTTAGAGTTAGAATTATTTTCACCCGCTACTCTACCAGAGTTATGCAGGTCGTCCATGTTTTCCTTATGGTCGCCTAAATGGAAATGATTTGGGTTACAACATAGACGATTATGACATTGGTGAAGAATATACTCTTCTGGTTCTATGTAAGCGCCGGTAAAGACCATGTAAACTATCCTGTGAGCAAAGAAGTTTCGCCCCGTTTTTCTCTCACAATGGCGTTTAACATGGATTCTACCGTAGCCCGCTTTATCTGTGCCACCCTGCCACTCCCAACAGGAAGTATCGAGAACCTCTCGTTGGACATGTCTTAGTTTCTTTTTGAGCGAAGAAACGAAGTCGTTGTCTTTTTGGAGTTTCTCTACATGGCTTCTAGCGGACATAGTGCATTACCTCATAGGTTTTCTCTCAACAAATCTCCCAATGGCTTAGGTTGCTCAGGTGGCTGGAAGTTTTCTTTGTAGCATATGTCTTTGAAACTACATAGTTTACCACAAAAGTTTAGGTGTGTTTTACCAGCATCAGTCTTAGTTTCACCGTTATAATCGGGGATAGGTGGGAAAAAGCCGTTTTCGTAGTCATTAGCTAAGTCGGTTTGACTAACGAAAGCATCCAAAGTGTCGATAACTCGATCGATATCTCTTTGGGTAACCTCATATCTAACCTTTCTAACTGTTGGCGCGAAAGCCTGCTTTTGTCTATTTGCCTTCTTATCTACAATAAGATACTCGAAGAATCCTGGGCCACCCATTAGCATACGATACATGACTGCTTGAACCTCTGTAATTGCTCTCGCAACAGTCCAAACTGCCTTGAAGTAATTGCTCGCTAACTTTAGATCGCCAGGCGTTCCTTCTTCATCTATGTAATCAATAAAGCCACGAATACGAATAGTCATTCCACTCTTAGGCAAGTTTACCTCAAGTGGCCTCTTTTCGACTTCAACTTCTATGATTTTACGCAATTCAAGGTTGTTATCGTAAGAGTCCTTACCATTGTTGATAGCGTCAAGAAGTCCTTTACCCCAGATTTTAACCTGCTCTATGCAGTTTTCTATTTCTAAGATATCTACCTTCCTACCTGTCTTATAGTCTCTAGGGTCACTATTGGCTATTCGCTCTCGCAAATCTAACTCCATTAACTCCACTAAAGCCTCTACATTCTGCTCTCCGCCTTGAAGAAACTCCTCAAGGAAAACATCGTGTAGTGAAGAACCTTGTAGCATGGCTAGTCCTGAATGACTAGGTGCTTTAGTTACATACTTGTAATCGAATTGCTTAGGGCAAGTCATCCAAGTCTTTAGCTTAGAGGGAGAGATATCAGTCTTCTGCCAACGGCCGTGTTCACTAGGTTTGAAGCCCATTACTTCACCACTTCGATTTTACCCACTGGATTACGGTAGCCTAGTAAGAATCCCTGTCCATAAACATCTTTGCCGACCAATATGCCCTGCTCGAATGCGTTAGTAGCACTAACTCCGCCCGACTTTACGCCGATTGCGAATCTTCTGCCTTCTTCGAATGCTTTAACCAAAGCAATCAATTCGGACTGCGACTCAAAAGCGGTTTTCTCAAGAATGGTCTTATGGAATCCGTCTTCGTTTACTAGACGAATCTCCGCTTCGACCTCACTCAAGCCAACCCTCTCCGATGGACTCCAAGTATCCCTGTGCTGCATTCTTCAATTCCTCGTTAGAAGCAGATCTAGCGAACCATTTTACAGTCTTTGAACCGATACCGCTTTCGTGGTATAGGCTATGCAAAGTCTTTCCTTGATGCTTGCCACTAGCAATAATGAAGTTAGAATAATCTTGAGGGTCGTCAGATGGCTCTAAGCCGACCTTCTCTAAGTCATTCTCTTTAGGTGCAGTTGAGTTATCTACCTGCTCGATAAGAGCATTTAGTTGCTCTACCTTATCCTTTTCATCATTATTTTCGGGTGGCGCACCCGTCTCGTCGCCGATAACTTCGAGATTCATAGGGCGAACTGCTAGACTGTCGTTATCGTTAGTCTTGAGCTTGACCCATGCTCTCTTAATCTCGGTTACGACCCCAGTTTTACCAGTATTGTCGCCTTTGACGACCTTCACGGTCTTATGGAGAAGATCGTTCTTAGCCGTCTTAGGGAGAGGCATTTGCTTCTCCGAGTCGGTAATCTTCTTCTCCACCTGTGGTGCTTCTTTGATGACATTATTCACCGTTCCTACTACTTTTTCTGCTGATTTAACCCATGCTGGCTTTTGAGCCAACATATCAAGTGAGTTAGCGATACGCTCTAATGCGTCAGCAATTCGCTTTTCTTGGTTTTGTTCCAAATTTTTAACCTCCTGTGAATTAACGAGTCAGCCATCAGTCTATAAATGTTTTCCAGTAAACCTAGTTTCTAACAAACCTGCTTTTGCTAAGAAGGTCTGATAACCAGGAATCTGATCGGTTAATTTGCGCCCCCTAACGGCTATTCTTCTCTCATGGTATCCTGAAGGCTTATTTCCTCGGCTACTAGGGGGCGCACCTCTCTATTCTATTACTACGCACACGCGAGTATAGCGGTTTTTCCCCCGTATACCCCCTATTGCATCCACAATAGTAAACGGTGTTTACTTATCGCTATACGGGCGGTTTGCTAAAATAAACCAGCACCTAAAGCGGTTTACATTGAGTAAAGGGGCGGTTTACTTATTAACCCCCTTCACTCACCCCTATTTATGGCGGAGATACAGACACCCAACTATGTTTCTGATAAACTAGGTTTTGACGAAATAAAAGCATTAGTAAATTGGGCAGCACTTGAGAAAATGCTTCCACCCCACGAAGATTTAGGAGAGTTAAACATCGGAGGGTTGAGAACATATAGTGACGATGGTAGCCTTGACGAAGGCTTTGAGTTTAGTATTTGGAGAGAGTCTACAATATACCATTGGGAGGACGAAGACCAAAGAACATACCTAGAGGATATCGAAGATGCTAACTTCGTTTTTGTTTCAGGTAGTTATCCTAATTCTAAGTGGGGAGTCTGTAAATGGATTATTGCGGAGGGGTCAGAGTGAATGTTTTTGTTTTAGATCGAAACCCTTTGGTTGCTGCTCGTATGCAGTGCAATAAGCATGTAGTAAAAATGGTTTTAGAAACAGCACAGATGTTATGTGCTAATTTCCCTGAAGGAACTGCACCTTACAAAAGAAGTCATTACAAACACCCCTGCACTATCTGGGCTAGAACTTCGAGGGCTAACTTTGATTGGTTAGTCGATCATGGTAGAGAGTTAGCCAAAGAGTATACTCGTAGATATGGTAAGATTCATTCGTCGCATAAGGTAATTGCTTGGTGCGCCGATAATGCAGACAAACTAGAGTTTCCCGAAGAAGGACTAACCGAATTCGGTGTAGCGATTAGCGACGATCAAAACTGTCGCATGTTGATTCCTAACTTTGACGAGCTTGATGTCGTGGATAAGTATCGAATGTATTATATTCTTGACAAAAGCCGTTTTGCTAAGTGGCCTAAGGGTAAGATGCCGAAGTGGTATGCGGAGGGATTGCATGAAATTAGAGTTTGACGCAGATTCATTAGAAAGACTAGCATATTACCTAGAGTGTATGGTAGGTCGTAGGAAGATAGTCGTAGTAGATTTATTCGCAGGTGGCGGTGGTTTCACTACGGGTGCGGTTCAAGCGGGTGCTGTAGTCGCACTAAGCGTAGACCTTTGGGAACCAGCAGGGGTGGTTCATTTGGCTAATCACCCTCATGTGCATCATGTAAATGTCGCATTGGGTGACTTAGAAGCGGATTTGGCTATGATTAGAGAGGCTATAGCACCTTATGTGGCTATGGGGTATCACTTCCATTTGCACGGTTCTCCACCTTGCCAGGCTATCTCAAATGCTTCTAGAAGAAGTGCTTCTGAAGGAATGCCTATGGTTATGCACTTCTTAGAATTGGTAGATAACTTAGAGCCTGATTCATGGTCTATGGAGAATGTTCCACCGATGAAAAAGTTATTACCAAGTTATGTTCCTGCAACTATCATTAACTCTGCGGAGTTAGGAATACCCCAACAAAGAAGACGATGTTTTGCAGGCGAAGGTTGGGTAGTTACCAAAACTCATTCTAATCACGATTTGAAGGGTAATAAGAACAAACATTTGCCTCACTTTAGAAGCGTTTTAGATGCGCTACCACACTTAGAAGACGAGTATATTGACCTTCTAAGAGGATATTCTCGAACACGCCCCGTCATGGACAATGGTGTTTACACAGGCAGACATACGCCTCGTATACCTCCAGACGGTTGTGTTGATGTTAGAGAGCAACCCTCGTATGCTATTTGTGGTGCTTCCCTTGAGTTATGGGGTAGAGTTATCGAATTAGCCGAGAATGCTATGGAAGAATTGGGGCTAACCGAAGGCGATTATTCGGTAGACGCAGTTATGGATTCCGGTAGATCTAGTGCTTCTACTTGTGGTATCAACCCTGCTACGGGTGAGAAACAAGGAGGTAGTGGCCCTCTCTATAAGAGTCTAGATAATCCATCCTATACTATTACTAGTGGTAATACTAACATAGGTATGGCTATCAATAATTCTTCTTGCACAGAATCTAATTCACGAAGAGCGAGATCCGCCGATGCTGACATTGGTGAGTCTGCTAATACTATCACAGGTAGAGAAGTCACAGTTAGAACTAACGCAGGTGACGGAGTAAACTATCGAAAGGTTAGATCTCTAACTATCAATGAAATGGGTATCTTACAGGACTTCCCTGCTGAATACTCTTTCGATGCTGCCAAATACAAGAAGGAAAAGACACTCATAGTAGGTAATGCGGTATGCCCTGGTGTGGCTAAAGCAGTTATCGAAGGTATTATTTTAGGAGGTAATAACGATGGATGATTTATGTATAGGGGTAATTTTTATTCTACTGCTATTCTTGTTTGGAGAGCTACTGTATAGAGACCATATCCCGAAAGAGGGTAGACACCCAATACAACAAGAAACGATGACGCTATATTATGAGGAGGAATAACTATTGGATGCTACATGTTATCTTTTGATTCTAATAATACTATTTGGGCTAATCTTTGGAGGCGAATACTATGAAGACTAAGTTTACTATTCTAAACGACCCAACGGCTAGAAACCATGCTTACATGATGTCTAAGTGGGCTATTGATATTCAATACGACTGCCCGAAGTGTGGTAACGAAAGAGTAGTTACATGGCTATTTCCTGACCAGGATATGTTATATGTGGACGAGTGTTGCGGTCAAAAAGTGCATTTTGAGGGGTTTGAAGATGAAGGAAAGTGACTTAAAACTACTTTGTGTATTGCTGATGAATCAGATATACAATGATATTCGCATGATTGTGAGAGAAGAACTGGAGAGGGCTAAGGATGAATGAGTTAGAAGAGGCAGCTTGGAAAGTAATCGAGGCTTGGAAAACTAAGGATTATCTTAAAATCCATATAGAAAACCTCGAAAAGGTTCTCATTTATAGTGCGAAAGAAAAGAAGGTGAAACAATGAGAGCAGTTACTTACGCTAGAATATCCACCGATCAGCAGTCGGAAACCTCGCTTAGTGAACAAACTAGAAGAGCAAAGCAATACGCAGAAATGCGAGAATACGAGGTTGTCGCATCGTTTGAGGATACGGGAACGGGAACTAAGACTGACCGTGAAGGCTTCCAAGATATGATGAATTCTATAGATGAATGGGATATCGTTATTGCATATAAGTTAGATCGATTTCATCGTAGTTCTACCAACGCTCTAGCTTGGGCTACAGAACTAAACGGCTTAGGTAAAAACTTCGTTGCTATGGATATTGATGTTGATACTTCTACTGCTATGGGCATGGCTATCTTCAAAATCATTACTGCTCTTAACCAAATGGAAGTTGAAGTTACTAGAGAAAGAACGATTATGGGCATTCAAGGTGTTAAGAATCAAGGTAGATGGGTAGGTAAACCTCCTTATGGTTATAATTCCAAGTATTCGGAAACTAAGGACGATAAGGATAAAGGCATACTAGTTATCAATCCTATCGAAGCTGATATTGTAAGAACTATCTTTGACTTTATGAAAAGCGGTTTAAGTAAGTCTGAAATCGTAGATCAGTTGATTGACAATAGCATACTTACTAGAACAGGGAAAAGAAATTGGGCATCTGCGACGATTTCTGGTATTTTAGATAACGAAATGTTCTATCAAGGACATTATCGTGATGCAGATAACACACTCCAAGATTATACTTGGGAGGCTATATTATGAATAAGATGATAGTATTAGTAGATTACAAAACGAATGATGGCCGTATTGAAGGCGTCGCTATGGATATGGGTAACGACTTACCGTTGATTGCTCATCAAATATCTGTGATGGAGAGAGGTAGCACTCCAGAAAAAATGTTCCACAAGGCGTATGTCCTTAGTTTGCATGATAAGCAACCGACGGAATACTATGTGCCAGATAACATGTTTGGTGAACAGGCATGTGGTCTAGATGGCTCTGCCCAATTACCTATGGGTAAGCGGTGGTTCAAACTAGTCATGTGCATGGAACCAGGACTGCTAGAAGAGGAGTAATTGATGGAAATAGCTGTTCTTCATACAAAAATAGCCTACTCCGAAAGAACCCTAATATGTGTTCCTTGCGCTAAGTTTAGAGCAACAGAACACCCAATAAGGGAGATTAGGAGTATGTTTCCTCTAGAGTATAGACACTTTAGAGAGCATTGTGAAGACGAGCGAAGGGAACATGACAGTCCTGTTCTCTTGGGTAGAGGAAAATTCCTTTTGTCAGACTTTGGAGATCAAAAAATCTGCTGGATGACAGTCCAAAACAGGCACAACAATTACTTCCAATTAGAATGGTTAGAAGAAGTTGTTGAGGCTATAGCAAAAGCAGGTTTGCATAAGGAGTATGATATGGCTTTTCCAGGATTAGGATACTATGATGAAGACGGATTAGAGATCGAAGAAACCCTAAAAATGGTCTATAGAAAGTTCCACGATAGCGATAAACAACTCGATTTTCATACGGGATATTGACGCTAGTTATAAGTAAGATTAAATAACTGCGTCTATAGAACTTACTTCCGTGGGAAAAGTGGCGATAGAGGCGGAAGTCCTTGCAGAACTCCAGAACTTAATTTCTTTAACTAAGAGAATGATAGGTGGAGAATCTCTAAAAGCCTCCCCTTTGGCTAACTTTAACGACCCACATAGCGATGCCGAATTAATGACAATTCACGATAATGGGCGAGAGTATGTCTTTATTGATTCCGAAAGTAGTGATAATACTTTAGATAACTATATTGAACTAAGATCTACTATTTATCCAGAGATGGCTATCGCTTTACCTAGACCCGCCTTCACTAGAACTAGTGCCGATGTTGCACCAATGGACGAAGAAGCCCTCGCTAAGTGGAGAGAGGACTTATGCTAAGTTATGATGAAGATGAGGGTATACTGTGGTTGCACCCGCTATTTAGCGCCACTCTTGCTTGTGACACCGTAGAACAACACTCCATAGTTTGCACTATTGACGATTGTGACTGTGATGAATGTAATAAGAAGAGAGGGCCGATTGAGTTTCTATCATCTGTGCTAATTTATGTCCCTAGCGAATTTGGTATGATAATGCAAAGACTTAGCCCTAGCGAGGCTAGAACTCTAGGTAACTCCCTTATTTCTTATGCTAATGATATAGATGCTATTAAGGAGGAGTTAAACGATGACTAAGGGTAAAGACTTCATGCGCCGTAATATCCAACTTCCAAATGAATATTATAGAAATCCAGAGGACTACTACAAGAACTTCTACCCTCCTGACTTTTGGGAGAGTTCTAAACAACAGCTACAAGCGGAGAGACTGAAAAATGCTTTTGAGGACTTCAAGAAAACTAAACCCAATGCTTACGCTTTACTATCCGCGCTATTTGGTAAGTCGGCGTTCAAAGTGTTCAACGACTTCGATATAGACAGATTAAGTGAAGGTAAGTGCTTAGAACTGCTGAAGTTCCTAGCACCTGTCGAAGATTCTAGCGAAGAAAGTAGGGCGATTCAAGCAATAACCACCCCATCTTTAGACGAAATTGCTTAAGTATAGGATGAAATCTCCTTATTTCATGGCGAAGTATTACTCGTATGAGGGAAAGCAAGTCGGCTGGGTTAGAAAGAAGTTAGATGAAGTGGTGCTTATTGAAGAAGCATGGACTAGTGAAGTTAATCAGTATTTGGCTAAGAATGGCTATGATGAATTACTAATGACTGTCGCTAAAATCCTAAGTGATGCAGGACACCCTGCAATTACTAGAGCGCAAGCATGGGTTCTATTGCACGACTTAACCAACAAGGGAGTTCCTGAGGCTCTTAGAAATGCCGAAGCCGATGAAAAGATCGGGTTTGGAAAACTAGTTAGTTCTGCAAAGAAGGGTGCAGTCTCTACTGTTGATTCCGTAGCACATACTACAGGCAAGGTTGTCGGTGGTGCTACAAAGGCCGTCACCTCAAGCGTAAAGAAGGTTACAGGCGGTAAAGATGATACAGATGAGTGATAGAGATCAAGAGATACTTAAACTCCTTCTAGAACACCCATTCTTAGACGATGGGATTAGTGCCGAAGGTGCGTATAACTATCTATTAGGTAGAACCTTCCA
>CETK01139534.1_pt1 | contig 15282 bp, 13 predicted proteins | sample 361431 | NCBI WGS metagenome assembly CETK01 (sample SAMEA2622452, study PRJEB7988) | marine metagenome | biome: marine biome (ENVO:00000447); feature: surface water layer (ENVO:00002042); material: "saline water (ENVO:00002010), including plankton (ENVO:xxxxxxxx)" | depth 5 m | reverse complement strand
ATAACAAATTTTCCTGTTGGGTTTACAATTACTTTAGTATTTTCATTGTAAAGAGATCTAATATTTTGATTCTCACTATCAAATACACGAGGTAATAAAATTTCGATAATATCTTTTTTGATTTTGTCAACCATTTTCTTATCATCTTTTTCAAAAGGATCATGCTGTGTTGAAACTAAAATTTTATCAATGGAGACTGGATTTCCGTTTTTATCGTATTCTACGGTCACTTGAGATTTAGAGTCTGGACGTAGATATTGAATTAGACTTCCATTTCTTCTTAAAACAGACAGTTCTTTTAGAATTTTGTGTGATAAATCTAAAGTTAAAGGAACCATATTTTCTGTTTCATTAGTTGCATAACCAAACATGATTCCTTGGTCACCAGCTCCTTGGTTCTCCTTTACACTTTTCTCAACACCTCTATTGATATCCTCTGACTGAGAATGAATCAAAGAAGACACTTCACACTCACTAGCACTGAATTTAATTTTAGAATCAGTATATCCAATCTTTTCTACCGTTTCTCTTACAATTTTCTCAACATTTATTTGAGCATTTGATTTTACTTCGCCTGCGACAATTACTTTATTAGTTGTAACAAGTGTCTCACAGGCCACTTTACTCTCAGGGTCAAAAGCTAAATAATTATCAAGAATAGCATCACTAATTTGATCAGAAACTTTATCAGGGTGACCTTCACTAACGGACTCAGAAGTAAAAAAAGTATTCATTGTTTATGCTTTCAGGAAGGATTTGGAGATTACTTTTGAAAGCAATTCTGCTTTAGCATTTTTTTTTCGAGGTTTGCAATCAGACAAATCCTTCCTCGTTCTCATTTTCGAAGGTAAAAAAAAATAATAATTGTCCCAAAAAAAAACCTAGTTAATTTTTTATGTAATAAAATTGGTGTTATTTTAGTGATACACTAGAATCTTTTAACTTCATTCATGCATATAGCTATTGCTGGTAATATAGGGGCAGGAAAAACAACACTTACAAAATTACTTTCCAAACATTACAGATGGCAAGCTCATTATGAGGAAGTTTTAGAGAATCCATATTTAGATGATTTTTATCATGAGATGGAAAGATGGTCATTTAATCTCCAAATCTATTTTTTATACAATAGATTTAGTCAAATTCTTGAAATACAAAAAAGTGGAAAAAAAATTATTCAAGATAGGTCTATATATGAAGATGCCTATATTTTTGCTCCTAACTTACACTCAATGGGATTGCTCACAAAGAGGGATTTTGAAAATTATAAAAACATGTTCTCACTCATGGAAAAATTAGTAAAGGGACCGGACATAATGATTTATTTAAGAAGTAGCATATCAAAACTTGTTGAAAATATTCATCGCAGAGGAAGAGAATTCGAAAACTCAATTAGCATTGACTACTTGAGTAGATTAAATGAACGTTACGAAGCATGGGTTCAAAATTATGATAAAGGTAAAATTATATCAATTGATGTAGACAAAGTTAATTTCGTAGGCGAACCAAAGGACTTCGGTAATATCATTAACCTTATCGATAAGGAAATTAATGGTTTATTCTAATTGAATTAATTAGTGTAAGCAAAGTAATCTTCTAACAATATTTAATATTATATTTGCCAAAATTTAACAATATGAATCCAATTTATTTTATTCCTGTATCCGGTATTATTGCTCTAATTTTCGTTTATTTTAAAAATAAATGGGTAACATCAAATGATGTTGGTTCAAAAAAAATGGAAAGAATTGCAAAAAATATTTCAGATGGTGCAATGGCTTTTTTGAAAGCAGAATATAAAATTTTATCTGTTTTCGTCTTCTTTACTTCTCTTTTACTAGCACTAAAGGGCGAAAATGAAGGGACAAGTTGGTTAGTGTCAGTATCCTTTTTACTTGGAGCAGTTTGTTCGGCTTTAGCTGGTTTGATTGGAATGAAAGTAGCTACTAAAGCAAATGTTAGAACTACTGAAGCAGCTAGGCATTCTCTTGGAAAAGCACTTGAAATTGCCTTCTCGGGAGGAGCAGTTATGGGCCTAGGAGTCGTTGGATTAGGAGTTCTTGGAATTGGTTCACTTTTTTTAGTGTTTTCTGAATTTTTTGAAAGTACAGATACTGTCATTAAACTAATTTCAGGATTTTCGCTTGGAGCATCTTCCATAGCCTTGTTTGCTCGAGTCGGAGGAGGTATTTATACAAAAGCAGCAGATGTTGGTGCAGATTTAGTTGGTAAAGTTGAAGCAGGAATTCCAGAGGACCATCCGCTAAATCCGGCAACAATTGCTGATAATGTTGGTGATAATGTTGGTGACGTCGCAGGAATGGGAGCAGATTTATTTGAATCTTTTGTGGGCTCAATAATTGGAACAATGGTCTTAGGAGCCGCATTTATGAATGTTAGCGAATTCCAGGGTAAAGAAACTAACGCTGTAGTTTTACCTCTGTTTATAGCCGCAACAGGAATAATTATGTCTATAATTGGAACTTTTTTTGTAAGAGTCAAGGAAGGTGGAAGCCCCCACAAAGCTCTTAATACAGGAGAGTTTCTGTCTGCTTTTTTTGTTTTAATAGCAACATATTTTTTAATTGATTTCTTCTTACCAAGCGTGTGGGTTTTAGAAGGTAAAGAATATACTTCAAATGGAGTTTTTATGGCAACAATTTCAGGTTTACTCGTAGGTCTTTGTGTTGGAAAAATAACCGAGTATTATACAGCAACTGGAAAATCACCTGTGCTTTCAATCGTAAAGCAGTCTGAAACTGGGCCAGCAACTACTATCATTGCAGGTCTTGGAGTAGGGATGATTTCAACTGCTATTCCAATTTTATTAATTTCTGTAGCTATTCTCTCGTCATACTATTTTGCAGGATTATATGGTATTGCCATTTCTGCAGTAGGTATGCTTGCAAATACTGGAATCCAATTAGCTGTTGACGCTTACGGCCCAATATCTGATAACGCAGGCGGAATAGCAGAAATGGCTGAATTACCCTCTGAAGTTAGAGAAAGAACCGATAAATTAGATGCAGTTGGAAATACAACAGCTGCAATTGGTAAGGGTTTTGCAATTGCGTCAGCAGCCCTAACTGCTCTTGCCCTCTTTGCAGCATTTATGCAAACTGCAAAAATAAAAAGTATAGATATTTCAAATCCTACAGTCATGGTCGGCCTTTTAATAGGTGCAATGTTACCATTTGTTTTTTCAGCCCTTTCTATGAATGCTGTTGGAAAAGCAGCTATGAGTATGATTGAGGAGGTAAGACGTCAGTTTAAAGAACTTCCAAAACTTAAAGCAGCCTTAGAAATAATGAAAAAATACAATTCTGATTTATCAAAGGCTAGCAAGGGTGACATGAAAATTTTTGAAGAAGCAGATGGTATTGCAGAGTATAGTAAGTGTGTAGAAATTTCTACAAACGCAGCTTTGAAAGAGATGATAATTCCGGGACTTATGGCAATATTGGTTCCCGTAATTATTGGTTTTGGGGGAGGCGCAGAAATGTTAGGAGGTCTTCTAGCAGGTGTTACTTCGTCAGGCGTTTTAATGGCAATTTTTCAGTCCAATTCTGGGGGCGCATGGGACAATGCCAAGAAGATGATAGAGGAAGACGGAAGAAAAGGAAGTGAAGCTCACAAAGCTGCCGTTGTTGGTGACACAGTTGGTGATCCATTTAAAGATACATCAGGACCATCTCTAAATATTTTATTAAAATTAATATCAGTTGTTGCTTTAGTAATTGCCCCTCTTTTAGTGTAGCTTTTAGAAATACACTACCTTTTTTACAGCTTTAATTACACTTTCAAAATCTGGTAACCACTCACTTAGTAATTTAGGAGAAAAGGGAGCCGGTGTATCGGCAGTATTAATTTTTTCAATAGGTGCATCTAAATAGTCAAAGATTTGGTTCTGGACTTGATAACATATTTCTGTAGATACATTTCCAAAAGGCCATGCCTCTTCTAATATAACCAAACGGTTTGTTTTTTTTACCGATTCAAAGATAGTTTTGTGGTCCATTGGGCGAATTGTTCTTAAATCAATAATTTCACAACTAATTCCTTCATTTTCTAATTTTTCAGAGGCCTTTAATGCTTCTTTTATTATTTTACCAAAAGATACAATGGTTACCTGATTCCCTGATTTTAATACATCAGCTACACCAATAGGAAGGGTATATTCATTTTCTGGAATTTCTCCTTTGTCACCGTACATTTGTTCAGATTCCATAAAAATTACAGGATCATTGTCTCTTATAGCAGACTTGAGTAGTCCTTTAGCATCATAAGGATTTGAGGGTACAACCACTTTTAATCCTGGACAATTAGCATACCAGCTTTCAAAGGCCTGAGAATGAGTCGCAGCTAATTGACCTGCTGAACCAGTTGGTCCTCTGAAGACAATAGGACAAGGAAACTGTCCTCCTGACATTTGACGTATTTTAGATGCATTATTGATTATTTGATCAATCCCAACAAGAGCAAAGTTAAAAGTCATAAATTCTATAATTGGTCTATTGCCGGTCATTGTGGATCCAACACCTATTCCAGCAAATCCAAGTTCTGAAATCGGAGTGTCTATAACTCGTTTAGGACCAAATTCATCTAACATTCCCTTTGAAGCTTTATATGCACCGTTATATTCGGCAACTTCCTCACCCATTAAATAAATGCTTTCATCTCTTCTCATCTCCTCTGACATTGCTTCAGCAATTGCTTCCCTAAACTGAACTACCTTCATTCCTAAAATTTTGAATTCAAATTTACAATTTTTAAAAGTTTAAAACTCAAAATTGTTAGATTTTGATTTCCCTTTCACTTTGTTGAAAATTATTTAATTTATACATTAGACAATATATGGTACTTGTTGAATTGATAATTAAAGGGATTTCTTATAGCCAAGGCCAAACTGGTGCATATGCTTTAATTCTTTCCGAAGTAAATGGAGATAGAAATCTTCCAATTGTTATTGGTGCATTTGAGGCTCAATCAATAGCTATTGGACTCGAAAAAGAGATAAATCCTCCAAGGCCAATTACTCATGACTTAATGCATAATTGTTTTGCTAGATACGGAATAACAGTGAAACAAATCATTATACATAAGTTGGTTGATGGAGTATTTTACTCTAGTTTGATATGTGTTAGAGATAAAATAGAGGAAATTATTGATACAAGAACATCTGATGCAGTTGCTTTGTCCATTAGGTTCAATGCTCCGATTTTTACTTATGAAAATATTTTAAAAAAAGCAGGATTCACAAATGAAAAAAGTAATCAAGATAGTGTAAACAAAGACGATCAGTGGATAAAAAACTTCATAAAGCAACAAGCCTCAAGTGACAAAGAAAGGGATTTTAGCAAAATTACTTCAAAAGATTTAAAAGCTTTACTAAAGAAATTTGTAAAAGAAGAAGACTATGAATTGGCTGCTAAAGTTAGAGATGAGTTATCTAAAAGAGAGAAAAGCTGATCTACTTATCAACCAATCCCTTTTAATAAAAAATAAAAGAGGTTGCAATAAAAATCATATTACAAATATATCTTTGTTAAATGCATCAATATCTTGATTTATTAAAAAAAATTAAAAGTTCAGGGGATTTTAAAAAAGATAGAACCGGTACTGGAACCTTAAGTATGTTTGGGTACCAAATGCGTTTTGACTTGTCAAAGGGGTTTCCTATGGTAACAACTAAAAAATTACATTTAAAATCAATCATTTATGAATTATTATGGTTTTTAAAAGGAGACACCAACATCTCATATTTGAAAGAAAATGGGGTTAGGATTTGGAATGAGTGGGCTGACGAAAAAGGAGATTTGGGTCCAGTTTACGGATTCCAATGGAGAAATTGGAATAATGATGGTATTGACCAAATCAAAGAGGTAATTAATTCAATAAAAACAAATCCGAATAGCAGAAGACTTCTCGTAACGGCTTGGAATCCCAGTGTGATGCCCGACAATAATTATAGTTTTTCAGAAAATATTCAAAAAGGAAAAGCTGCCTTACCTCCCTGTCATGCATTTTTTCAATTTTACATTTCAAATTCAAAACTTTCTTGCCAACTTTATCAAAGAAGTGCAGACGTTTTTTTAGGAGTCCCATTTAACATAGCTTCTTACTCCCTTTTGACAATGATGGTGGCTCAAGTTTGTAATTTAAAAATTGGTGAATTCATTCATACATTTGGAGATGTTCACATTTATTCTAACCATCTTGAACAAGTAGACATTCAACTTAAAAGAAAACCAAAAAAACTACCTACAATCAAAATCAATACCGATGTAGATGATATTTTTGATTTTACTTTTGATGATTTTGAACTTATAGACTATAATCCTCATCCTCCAATAAAAGCAGCGGTTTCAATTTAAAATTTATTGAAACTAACAAGAGAAAATTAATTAGGTTTTTCAAAATGAATAGATTAAATCAAGAAATTACAATGATTGCTGCAGTCGCAGAGGACAACGGTTTGGGGTTAGACAACAAACTTGTTTGGCATATCCCCCGCGATTTGAAACATTTTAAAGACTTAACACATGGGCATTGCATAATTATGGGAAGAAAAACTTTTGAATCTCTGCCAAAAGCATTACCATACAGAAAGAATATAGTTTTGTCCAGAAGAAAAAATATTACTTACAATGAGGCTATTGTTGTAAATAATGTTGAAAAAGCAATTGAGGAAACAAAACACGATCCCAAACCATATATAGTTGGTGGTGGTGAGATATATGAATTATTTATGAATTATTCTTCTTACATTGAACTTACTAGAATTTATCATAAATTTAAGAGTGACACTTTTTTTCCAAAGATTAATTTAAATGAATGGGAAGTAATAAAAAGACACGACGTAAAAAGATCTGAAACAGAAAATTATAACTACTCATTTTTAACATATAAACGAAAAAAATGAAATATGCTCAAATATTTCCTGGTCAAGGTTCACAATTTGTTGGAATGGGAAAAGATTTATTTGATCACTATGAAAATGCTAAAAAATATTTTTTGCATGCAAATAGAATTCTTGGTTTTGAAATTACTGAAGTCATGTTTGAGGGAAATCATAAAGAATTGACTGAAACAAATATAGCCCAACCAGCTATATTTATCCACTCAATTATCAAATCTAGACTGGTTAAAAAAAAAGGTCAACTTATTGGGGTGGCAGGTCATTCACTAGGAGAGTTTTCTGCTCTAGTAGCTTCAAATTCAATTTCATTTCAAGATGGACTCGAACTTGTTAGAGTACGAGCTAATGAAATGAAAAAAGCCTGTGAAATTAATCCTGGAACAATGGCAGCAGTAATTGGTCTTGAAAACGAAATTGTAGAAAATAACTGCATGAAAATTAAAGAAATTGTAGTTCCAGCGAATTATAACTGTCCTGGTCAAATTGTAGTTTCAGGAGAAAAGGACGCAATTATTAATGTATCAAAAAATCTAAATGAAAAGGGTGCTAGAAAAGTTATCCCACTAAATGTTGGAGGTGCATTTCATTCCCCTCTTATGCTGCCTGCTAAAAAAGTACTGGAAGAACATATTCAAAAAATTCAATTTAAAAAACCTTCATGTCCAATCTACCAAAATTCAGTTGGAAAAGCAGTCTCAAGTGTGGAAGAAATAAAAAAAAATTTGGTTAACCAGTTAATTTCCCCTGTACTATGGACTCAATCAATAAATCAGATGATAGGTGACGGTATAAAAAATTTTGTTGAAGTTGGACCTGGAAAAGTTTTACAAGGACTAATCAAAAAAATTAACCCAGATGTAAATCTGGAAGATTAATCCTTCTAATTGAAAAACTTTATTATTTTCTCAGAAATGTAATCAATCTGATTATTTGAAAGTTCGGTGTGCATTGGTAATGATACAACTTCATTAACAACTTTATTTGTTACAGGAAAAAGTTTATCGTCTACCTCAGGACTATAATATGCTTTTTGATTATGGAGAGGTACTGGATAATAAATTCCGAAAGGAATTGAATATTTTGTTAAATACTCGGTTAGTAAATCTCTTTTTGAATCTAAAATTCTCAAAGTATATTGATGGAAAACGTGACCCTGAGGATCAGAGGGTAAATTTGGGGTAATTACATTATTAATTCTTTTGAGATTATTTGAATATCTTATTGCAGAATTTCTTCTTTTTTGGTTATAATTATCAAGGTATTTAAGTTTTACATCCAGTATTGCTGCTTGCATAGAATCCAATCTAGAATTAAGTCCAACTAGGTCATGGTAATACCTTTTATCCATCCCGTGGTTAGCAAGGATTCTGATTTTTTTTGCTAAAGTGTCATCTTCTGTATAAATTGCCCCACCGTCACCATAAGCTCCTAAGTTTTTTGAGGGAAAAAAAGAAGTTGTCCCAATATGCCCAATTGTTCCAGTTTTTTTCTTCTTCCCGTCCTTAAATGTATATATTGCTCCTAATGCTTGAGCGTTGTCTTCGATGATTTGAAGTTTATGCTCTTTTGATATTTCTAATATTTTTTCCATTTCAGCAGGTTGACCAAATAAATGAACTGGAATTATAGCTTTTGTTTTCGATGTTATAGCTTTTTCTACGGATGAAGGGTCAATATTGAATGTTTCCTCATTTATATCGACTAATTTAAGTTTTAAACCCATTAATTGAACTACTTCTGCTGTGGAAGCAAATGTGAAGTCTGTGGTTATAATTTCGTCTCCTGGATGCAAATTTAAACTCATCAATGCCAACTGAAGAGCATCTGTTCCATTTGCACATGGAATTACATGCTTAACATTTAAATATTTTTGTAGGTTGCTTTGAAATTTCTTTACAGCAGGGCCATTTATAAAGCTAGTTGTATTTAGTACAGAATCTAATGAAGCATCAAGTTCCTCTTTGATTGAATCATACTGACCTTTAAGGTCAACCATCTTTATAGATTTCATGAAATAAATTTATCAAAGGTAAAAAACCTTTTACTTTAAATATTACAAATAAACTATTTTTGTCTTTATGATTTACTCTCTATTTTATGAGTTTTGCCTAACAATGATTAAAATCTTAGGTCCATTTGTTCCGAAAATTAAAGAATTTTTAAAAACCCGTGATAGAATTTCAAACGACATTAGACAATTTAATAATTCTAATAATAATTTTGTAATATGGGTTCACTGTTCTTCATTGGGTGAATTTGAGCAGATAAGACCACTTTTGAAAAAAATTAAAAAAACAAAACCAATTACTGAATTTGTAATTACTTTTTTTTCTAAGTCAGGATTTAATTCTACTAAAAAATTTCAGGATGCCAAAATAGTAACATTTTTACCCTTTGACAGAAAAAAAGAATTAAATCAATTCATAACAAAAATAAGACCTAAAGTACTGCTATTAATAAAAAATGAGTTCTGGCCAAATCTTATCAAGTGCACACACAAAGCAGACATAAAAATTTTCTCAATCTCCTCTTCGTTTAGAAAAAGTCAAATTTTCTTTAATTTATTTTCTTTTGGTATGATAGCAATTTTAAAAAAAATAAATTTCTTTTTTGTAGTCAACGAGAAGGATAAGTTACTCCTTGAAACTATAAATATATCCAATGTACAAGTCACCGGTGACACAAGATTTGACAGGGTTTTAGAAAATTACAATAATTATGCAAATGATAAAAAAATTAAAAAAATTTTAAAAGATTCCGACAACTTTGTAATTGGCAGTAGCTGGTCAGAAGACCATAAAGTGTTATTAAGTTCCTGTGACAATAATACACCTTTAAAATGGATAATAGCTCCACACAAAGTTGACTCAAAATCTATCTCTGATTTAGAAAAACTAGTTCCTATTGATTACGCTAAATGGTCAACTTTTAATTTTAAAACTGATTTTAAAAAAAAAGTTTTAATCATTGATGAAATTGGGATTTTGAGCTCACTATATAAATTTTCAAAATTTGCTTACGTAGGTGGAGGAATGGGGAATAGTGGCTTACACAACACATTGGAAGCAGCAGTTTACGGAATTCCTGTAATTATAGGTAAAAATTTTCAGAGATTTCCTGAAGCAATTGATATGCACAAACTAGGAGGAGCTTTGTCAATTTCAACAAAAAAGGAATTCAAAAATATTTGGGAGGAATTAATAAAAAGTGAGAAAATACGCCTTGAGATGGGGAAAACCAATTTTGATTTTATAAGAAATAATATTGGTTCCTCAGAGAAGATAAATTCTTATCTTAAAAAATATTTAATATAATAAATGTTTAGGTTCATTTTTAATTTTTAGCTTTACGGATTATATTTTTAAAATTAAAAAGCCTTACTATTCGCCAAAAAAATCCATGAGTAACAACGTTAAATTTTACACAGATTTGAATTTTAATATAAATTATTTAATTTTTTTCCTATGGCTTTTAACCATAAAAGCCCAAGATAATTTTTCAGGTTTAAAACACTGGGAGATTCCTAGTAAAAATCCAGATAGAATTATATTGACCTTCTATGGTGACCCAACTTCATCAAGAGCTGTAACATGGAGAACTAGTAATGAAATAGAAAATAGTGTAGCTCAAATTTCAGAGGCTACTGTGAATGCAAATATGGAGTACAAACCAAAAACCTATAGGGCATCTGTTGAAAAACTAAAATTAGGTCAATATCAAAGGAATAATTCGTTTTCTGTAAACTACCACAGTGTTATTTTCAAAGATCTTAAACCAAATACTCTTTATGCTTATAGGGTTGGAGATGGTGATAAATTCTGGTCTGAATGGATCCATTTCAAAACCGCTAGAAAAGAATATTCAAAAACAGAATTTGTTTTTTTCGGTGATTCCCAAAATAGGCTCTTATCACACTGGAGTCGTGTAATTCGTATGGCATACCAAACTGCACCTAACGCTTCTTTTGCAATTCATGGAGGGGATTTAGTGGACGATGCTCACAGAGACTACGAGTGGGCAGAATGGTTTAAGGCGGGAGGTTTTATCCATAGTCAATGGACAAACATACCTGTACTAGGAAATCACGAATATTGGCCATTAATGGCAGAAAGTGAGCAGCAATTCACCTCGATACACTGGCGTCCTCAATTTACTCTTCCAATAGAAAATGGTCTCACCAAAAAATTACACGAAACTGTTTACACAGTGGATTACCAAGATGTCCGAATTATTGTTTTAAACTCAAACTTTAACCTCAATACACAAACAAAATATATTGAGGAAAAACTTAAGACCTCCACCGCCAAATGGAATATAATTACTTGTCATCATTCTATTTTTTCTCCAGCCTTGGGGCGTGACTTTAGGTATGGGCGTAAGAATTGGAAGCCATTATTTGACAAATATAATGTAGATCTTGTGCTTAATGGACATGACCATACTTACGCTCGTGGGCACGTTCCCAAAATATATGAAGATGAGGTTGAATCCGATGAAGTTCAAACTGTATATGTAACTTCAGTTAGTGGACCAAAATTTTATAGACTGGATCGTAAACAACTTAAAGAAGGTTACACTGATGACGGATATAAGTCAGATAAAATATCCCATCTTGTACAATTTTTTCAGGTTATTACAATAAATGACAACAAACTAACTTATGTGGCCTATACGGCAACCGGAAAGGAGTACGACAGAGCTGTGATTATCAAAGACTTTGAAAGCGGAGAAAAAAAGTTTTATCAAAAGGATGATAAACCTAAGTAATAAAGCTTATTTATAAAATTTAACATGAGATTATTATTCTTTTCGATTAACTTTTTGATATCATTTAACTTATCTTTTTCTCAGTCTATAAAGCTTGAATTGTCAAAAAAAAATAAAGTTCCTACAAACATCATCTTAATGATTGCTGATGGAGCCGGTTTATCACAAATAACAGCTTCAATGTATAAAAATCAAAATAAATCTAATTTAGAAATTTTTAAAGTAATAGGGCTACAGAAAACTCATTCGGAAAATTCACTTATAACTGATTCTGCTGCATCAGGAACTGCTATCGCATGCGGCATAAAAACGATAAATGGAGCTATCGGAGTAGATTCAAAAAATAGGTCATATCAATCAATTTTAAAAATTTGTGAAAAAAAAGGATATAATTCTGGAATGATTGTAACATCTAGTATTGTTCACGCTACCCCTGCATCCTTTTATGCAAACGTGATTTCAAGGGCAGACTATCAAGAAATAGCCTATCAATTAAGTGAAAGCCAAGTTGATTTTTTTATTGGAGGTGGTGAGAAACATTTTACAAAGAGAAATGATAAAAAAAATTTGATTACTGAAATGAAAGACTGGGAATTTGTAAATGATCTTAATCAATTTGATTCATCAACTTCAATGAAAGTTGGTTATTTTATAAGCTATGATGAACCCCCAAGTTTAATCAAGGGGAGAAAACCACTTCTAGATATTGGATTAAATTCTATGCTAAAAAAGTTAAATTCTCTAAATGAGCCTTTTTTTTTACTAGTTGAGGGATCTCAAGTAGACTGGGGGGGACACGATAATGATCTTGAATATATAACGAGTGAATACATTGAATTTGATAGAGCAATAGGAGTTGCTTTAAAATTTGTCAACGAAAACCCAAACACCTTACTGGTTGTAACAGCTGACCATGAAACTGGCGGACTCGGAATCACATCTAAAAATGTCGAAAAATTAAATTCCAAAGTGAGATTTTCAACAAAAGGGCACACTGCCTCCATGGTTCCAGTTTTTTCCAAAGGAGTTGGATCAAAAGAATTTTCTGGAATTTATGACAACACTGAAATTTTCAATAAAATGATGTTGCAATTAAAGTAGCTATTTAGTTCTAGCCGCCAAAACTACATTATCTTTAAATTTTTTGTCATCTTCGATAATTTCAAAAAAGCTTTCAATATACGTGTAAGCCTCTTCATATTCAGTTGGATTGTCAAAATCGGACTCAAAAGATTTTATTAAAGCAAGCATATTACTCTTTTTCTCAATGAAGAGATCTCTAACTTTATAAAAAACATTTTCATCTCTCTTAAAACCCCGATATTTTCTTTGTCTTATATTGGCTATGTTTAAAGTTTCATTTACAACTGCGTAGCTGGGATTTATAAATCCAGACATATCAAAATCATACGGAAGAGGTATAATTAATTTATCAATGTAAAGGAGCTTATTATTGTGCTGGTATGCAGTTGAAAAATCCGTATTGCCGATCATATACTGAAACATAGCATTTCTCACAGAAGCGTCAGCGTCCATAGCTAGAGGAGGTATAAATCTTTCAAAAACTTTTCCGTTATGCAATTGAGCAACTTTTTTATCATCCTCTATTAAAAAGGCATTTAATTTTTCAACTACTGGTTTTTTCTTCTTGGTTAAATCTGTAAACTCAAGTGATAATCTTCTTGTTTTAAAGTGATAAGGATATACCATTTCAAAAAGTTTATAAACTATAAACTCTTTTAAAATGTTATCATTTTTATCTTTTTGTTTTAAACATGGTAAAACCAGTTTCATTTTTTTGTGACCCTCAAAGACAGTTCCTTTAGTTTGTTTCTTTTTAAAATCAACCTTAATTGGGGGATAATAGCATGTAGATCTTCTAAAATTTCCTCTAGCTCTAATACCTATTTCCATGTCCTGGTAGGAGTCACCTAATTTGTAAGCAAAGTTTGTATCAAAGTATACTGTATCCACGATGCTTTTTTTTAGTATTTTGGGGGTAAATGATATTTTTGCGTCTAATGTTTCGTTAGAAGAGAAGAATTTATCCTCGGTCTTCTGTGCAGTTATTAGCGAGGAGGTTAATAAAAGAATAAAAAATTGTTTCATATATTGCAGTTTAATTTACACTAATTTAAAAAAAATTTAAAGTGAGTCAGTATTTTTCTATTATAAATGTGAGAACGCTTTATACTATGATTATTTCAATACTAATTCCTGTTATCTGTTATGAATATGATGTGATTTACGATATTGATTTAACTCTAATAAGTATCGCAATAATATTCCCACTTGTATTTGCTATAAGAGGGGCATTTAGAAGACGAGAAAAAGCTCTTGAACATTTAAGTAAAATTAGAAGTTCGTTGATGTCAATTAAGTTTGCACTTATGACAAATGAAAAATTAACCAAAGAGGAGGTTGAAACTGGAAAAACACTTATAGTCAATATTTTAAACGAGTTAGCATCTCATCTTCAAGGTGAGAACAAAACTAGATCCAAGCTTGATAAGTCTATCCAAGATTTAGTAAACTTTTCAAATAGTAATCCTGAAACTATCTCGAGAAGCGTAAAAGGAAAAGTTGTGGGATACCTACAAAAGGTTCAGGAAGGAATTGAAAATTGTCTTGCCATTCATATACATAGAACACCTATTAGCTTAAAAGCATATTGCAAAATATTTATTTATATTTTCCCTATCATTTATACTCCATCAATAATAAATAAAATTGGAGTAGAGAATCCTCAATGGTTGACATATTTTGTAATAATTCTAAGCGAATTCATATTAATTTCTTTGTATAACATACAAGATGATATGGAATACCCTTTTGATAAGCAAGGACTTGATGATATTAAACTTGAGGAGTTTTTGATAAAAAATCAAAAAAGTAAGTAGTAGTATTATTTTTGTGCGGGTGAAGGGACTCGAACCCCCACGCCGTGAAGCACTAGATCCTAAATCTAGCGTGTCTACCAATTCCACCACACCCGCTTAAAGATTGTAAATATAGATAAGTTTTATCAAATATTTTTTACTTTCACAATTCTAAATTCCATTTTAAATTCTTACATAAATGATAAGTTTTTCAGAACAAGAGAAAAATAAGTTTTTAAACGAACTATATGAATTTTTGAAAATCCCATCTATAAGTGCTGATCCAAGTCATCAGAAAGAGATGGTAAATTGTTCAAATTGGTTGAAAAACTGTTTTAAAAATTCAGGATGTGAAAATGTTAAAATATTTGAGACAAAGGGTCATCCTATTGTTTTTGCTGAAAAGTTTATTGACAAAAATCTTCCTACCATTTTAGTATATGGCCATTATGATGTCCAACCACCTGACCCAATTTCATTGTGGGATTCCCCTCCATTTAAACCAGTAGTTAAAAAGACAAAAACACATCCTCAGGGTGCAATTTTTGCAAGAGGTGCTTGTGATGACAAAGGACAAATGTTTATGCATATCAAGGCTTTTGAATGGATAACAAAAAATGCTAAATTAAATTTTAATATAAAATTCTTAATTGAAGGCGAAGAAGAAGTGGGTAGTGATAATCTAGAAGTTTTTATATCTAAAAATAAAGATTTACT
>CETK01124532.1_pt1 | contig 15316 bp, 29 predicted proteins | sample 361431 | NCBI WGS metagenome assembly CETK01 (sample SAMEA2622452, study PRJEB7988) | marine metagenome | biome: marine biome (ENVO:00000447); feature: surface water layer (ENVO:00002042); material: "saline water (ENVO:00002010), including plankton (ENVO:xxxxxxxx)" | depth 5 m | reverse complement strand
TAGATTAAGGAGTTCTGATCCGTGGCAACACAACAAAAAATCAGAATTAAGCTAAAGTCTTACGATCATAATTTGATCGATAAGTCAGCTGAAAAAATTATTCAAACAGTGAAGTCAACAGGAGCTGTAGTTTCAGGTCCCATCCCACTTCCAACTCGTAAGAATATTATTACCGTCAACAAGTCAGTTTTCGTTGATAAAAAATCCCGAGAGCAGTTTGAATATCGTTCACATAAACGTCTCATTGATATCCTTTCAACTGGATCTCAAACAGTTGATGCTCTAATGAAATTAGAGCTACCATCTGGTGTTGATGTAGAAATTAAAGTATAAACTAAGATTCAGAACCAATGCGTGGTTTGATAGGAAAAAAAATTGGAATGACGAGCGTCTTTGATGAGATTGGAAGAAGTATTCCGGTCACAGTTTTAGAAATTCCACCCTCAGTTGTTACCCAAATCAAAACCAAAGAGTCTGACGGCTACAATGCGGTCCAACTTGCGAATTTTAATAAAAAAAATAAAAGTGTCTCGAAATCTGTTCGTGGCCATCTAGCAAAAGCTGATACTGAACAAGCCAAAGGTATGGTAAAAGAGTTTAGGGATTTTATTCCAGAAGGTTTTGTGGAAGGCGATGAGCTCACCATAGAAGATATTTTTACTGTCGGCGATATTGTTGATGTAGCTGGTATTACCAAAGGCCGAGGTTTTTCAGGCGTTATTAAGCGACATAATTTTGGCGGTGTTGGCGATGAAACTCATGGTCAGCATAACCGACTACGTGCCCCCGGTGCTATTGGTAATGCCTCTGATCCATCACGTGTATTTAAGGGAATGAGAATGGCCGGTCAGTACGGGAATACACGTGTCAGGGTTAAAAATTTGAGTGTTGCTAAAATCTTATCTGATTCGAACGTCATGTTAATAACAGGTAGTATACCAGGTCCTAAAGGGAGTTACGTTGAAATTCTCAACAAAACTGCGGAGTTATTTAAATCATGAAAGTAAGTATTTATAATACAGATGGTAAAAAAAGCAAAAAATCAGCTGTACTGAATGATAATATTTTTGCAATTGAAGTAAATGAAGTTGTGGTTTATGAAGATGTACGGAGAATTATGGCTGCCAGGCGTCAAGGTACGGCAAGTACTAAAGGTCGTTCAGAGATAACTGGTAGCACCAAAAAATTATATAGACAGAAAGGTACGGGCAATGCTCGTCGAGGAAGTCTGAAGTCGCCGCTTCTTCGTAAAGGGGGTACGGTGTTCGGTCCAAAACCAAGAAAGTATACAATTAAATTGAACAAAAAAGTTGTACAACTAGCACGTAAGTCTGCTTTAAGCATGAAGATGGCGTCTGAAAACATTCTGGTGACTACTGATTTCACTTACAAAATACCAAGTACAAAGACTATAATGGCCATGTTGGCCGCCTTCAAGCTTAGCGGTAAGAAAGTGACTATACTAACTGCAAAACAAAATGTTAACGTATTGAAATCTGCTCGTAACATTCCTAACGTGCAAGTTATGGTGGCCTCTTCTCTAAATACGTACGAAATACTAAACAGTGATATCATTTTAATTCAAGAAAGTGCTGTTTCTATTTTAGAAAGTAGTATCTACACGCAAATTGATGAGGAGGTAGTAATATGAGTATACTCATTCGACCCTTAATAACAGAAAAGTTGAGTCGTATTCAGGATCAAGAAGGCAAATATACTTTTGAAGTACAGATTGGTGCAACTAAACCAGAAATAAAAAAAGCCGTTGAAATCCTTTACCCTGGTGTTAAAGTGGCAAAGATAAATACACTAATAATGCCATCTAAACCCAAAGGAAGATATACTCGAAGTGGTTTTCAAGGGGGTAGAACTAAAACCTATAAGAAAGCAATTGTCTCTGTAAAAGAAGGCAGTATTGATTTCTTTGAAGAAATTTAATAGAAGTAACTAATGGCTACGAAGAAATTAAAACCAATGACTCCTGGCACGCGACATCGCATCGCACCAGTATTTGATGACATAACCACTCGTACACCGGAACCTTCTTTGACATTAGGCATAGGTAAATCTGGTGGTAGAAATCATCATGGACGTAAAACTTCACGGCATCGTGGTGGTGGTCATAAACGACGTTATAGAATTATTGATTTTAAAAGAAATAAGTTCGATATCCCAGCTAAGGTTCAAACGATAGAATACGATCCAAATAGAACGGCACGTATTGCACTTTTGGCTTATGCAGATGGAGAGAAGCGTTACATAATTGCACCAAATGGTCTTAAGGTTGGAGATTCTGTTATCTCAGGTGAACGTGTTGCCCCGGATATGGGTAATGCCCTTCAGTTGAGACATATGCCTCCAGGCACGTTTGTACATGCGGTAGAATTGCGACCAGGTGCTGGTGCATCAATATGTAGAAGTGCTGGAACTGTAGCTCAGATACTAGGAAAGCAGGACAAGTATGTAAGTCTGAAACTTCCCTCCGGTGAAGTACGTATGGTGTTGGGTACTTGTATGGCTACGGTTGGAACGACAAGTAACCCTGATCATATGAATACCACAATTGGAAAGGCGGGGCGCAGTAGATGGTTAGGGCGTCGCCCGCAGACACGTGGTGTTGCAATGAACCCTGTAGATCACCCTATGGGTGGTGGTGAAGGTAAGTCATCTGGAGGACATCCCAGATCACCTTGGGGTCAGATGGCCAAAGGTAAGAAGACAAGAAATCCTAAAAAGGTTTCTTCTAAGTACATCATTCGTCGAAGAAAAACTAAGAAATAATAAGTAAGGTATGCCACGCTCATTAAAGAAAGGGCCCTTTGTTAATTACAAATTGCAACGTAAAATAGATGCGGCCAAAGAAAGTGGAAGTAAGAAAGTAATCAAGACATGGTCTCGGGGATCACTAATAACTCCGGATTTTATTGGATTGACATTTGCTGTTCACAATGGAAAACAATTTATCCCAGTGTTCATCACTGAGAACATGGTTGGTCACAAACTAGGTGAATTTGCACCTACTAGAACCTTCCGTGGGCATCCTATTAAGAAAGCTAAATAAGGACTCAGTCATGGAACAATCAGTATTCGAAGCGAAAGCTGTACAACGTCACTTGCGTAAAGCACCACGAAAAGTTCGATTGGTTGCTGACTCTGTTCGCGGAAAATATGTTGATGCAGCTATAAAACAACTAGAGTTTCTCAAAAAAGGAGCTTCAATTGATGTAGCAAAGGTGGTAAAGTCAGCTGCGGCTAATTTAAGGGATAAATTTCAAGATGAACGTTTCGAAAATAAAGATCTAATTGTCAAAACAATATTTGTTGACGAAGGAGTCACATTAAAAAGAATTCAGCCAGCACCACAAGGCCGCGCACACAGAATAAATAAACGTTCTTGTCACATTACCGTAGTGGTAGCGAAGAAAGAATCAGAACTTGTAACGGAATAAACGAGGAATACTTTGGGACAAAAGACAAATCCAGTAGGTTTTAGATTAGGTATTATTAGAGGTTGGGAATCCAATTGGTATTCCGAGGACAAGCAGCAAACGCTACTTTTAGAGGACAGTAAACTTCGCGAGTATTTACATGCACGGCTTCGCAATGGTGGATTATCGAATGTAGTCATCGAGCGGACTCCAAAGCGGATTCTTTTGACGCTAAGAACATCTAGACCAGGTGTCATTATCGGAAAGGGCGGTGAACAGATTGAATTGTTACGAGAAGAATTGAAGAAAATTACCAATAAAGAAGTACAGATCAATGTTAGTGAAATCAAGCGTCCAGAAGTGGATGCGAGCCTTGTAGCACAAAATATTGCTCAACAGCTTCAATCACGTGTATCTTTTAGGCGTGCCATGAAGACAGCAATCGCTGCTGCTATGAGAATGGGAGCTAAAGGAATTAAGGTTAAATGTTCCGGAAGACTTGGTGGAGCAGAAATGGCGCGTACAGAGCATTATAAAGAAGGGCAAATACCTCTTCATACTATTCGTGCAGACATCGACTACGCAACATCTACATCTAATACCATTTATGGTTCAATAGGTGTAAGTGTTTGGATATTCAAAGGTGAGGTAATTGGTGACGTAGATTTAACACCCGGTGCAAAGGCTAAACAAGAATCTGAATCATCTCGTGGACGACGTAACGATAGCAATGACAGAAGAAATCGCCGAAGAAATAGGAACAAGAATCGCGCGAATAACAACTAGAATAAGAAATTATGTTAGAACCAAAACGAGTAAAACGACGTCGCGTCCATCGTGATAAACTCAAAGGAAATGCAAACCGAGGGCACCAAATTAATTTTGGTGATTTTGGTTTAAAGGCACTCGAGCCCAAGTTCATTACCTCTCGTCAAATTGAGGCGTGTCGTATAGCTATTTCACGTTCACTTCAAAGAGATGGTCAAACATTCATACGCATATTTCCTGATCGCCCAATGACAAGTAAACCTGCAGAAACTCGTATGGGTAAAGGTAAGGGTGCGTTAGATCATTGGATAGCGGTTGTGAAGCCTGGACGAATTCTTTTTGAAATTGCAGGCGTAAGTGAAGAAAGAGCAAGAGAAGCATTTAGGCGTGCCTCTCATAAATTGCCTATAAAAACGAAATTTATAGCCCGCAGAGATCTAAATGGGTAATGCATTTTAGCATTTAACGAATAAAAATCATGAAAGCATACGAACTAAGAGATTTAAGCATAACAGAGTTGAAAGCCCGTCTTAGCGATGAGAAAACTTCACTTCAAAAGCTAGCCTTCACTAAGTCTGTTACTGGGCAGGTGGAAAATCCTGCTCGATTAAAAGAAATACGTAAAGAAATTGCACGATTGCATACCGTAATCACACAGAAAAGTGCTTAATAATTACTAGGAAAAAAATGGCAGAACAAGCGCAAACGACTGTAGATAGATCACAACGCCGTGAACGAATCGGTAGAGTGGTCAGTAACAAAATGCAAAAAAGTATAACAGTTGCTGTAGATCGACAGGTCAAGCACCCGATTTATGGTAAGTTTATCACAAAAACCAGTAAGCTTATGGCTCATGATGAGAATAATGAGGCGAATATCGGTGATACGGTACGAATTATGTCAACAAGACCCCTGTCGAAGAACAAGTCTTGGAGATTAGTTGAAATAGTTGAAAAAGCTAAGTAACGAACAACTATATATTATAAAATGGTCCAGACTCAAACAATCCTACAAACAGCTGACAACAGTGGTGCCAAGAAAATCATGTGTATTAAAGTCCTTGGCGACTCCAAACGACGCTATGCACGTGTTGGAGATGTAATCTCTGCATCAGTGAAGACAGCAACACCCGGTGGTAACGTAAAAAAAGGCGAAGTCATAAAAGCTGTAATCGTTCGAACTAAAAAAGAATACCGTAGAAGAGATGGTTCATATATACGATTTGATGAAAATGCAGCAGTAGTAATAAACAAAGATCAGGAACCTGTAGGAACGCGTATATTTGGGCCTGTCGCTCGAGAATTACGTGAAAAAAGCTATATGAAAATCGTGTCACTTGCACCTGAAGTACTTTAAAAGAACAGAATAATGTCTCGAAAAAAGAACAAACAAAATAAACTACATGTAAAAAAAGGCGATAATGTTGCGCTTACAAAAGCGATTACAAGTGCTAAGGGGCAGCCTTCTCGTGAAAAAGGATATCAATCACGAGTACTTATGGTATTTCCTGAAAAACAAAGAGTACTAGTCGAAGGAGTAAATATTCGCACGCACCATGAAAAACCTTCTCAAGAAAATCAGCAAGGTGGACGTATTAATAAAGAAGCATCCATCCATGTTTCCAATGTTATGGTGGTAGATCCTGCTACTGATGAACCCACACGAATTGGACGTAAGCAAATAGAAGAGAATGGAAAAACTCGTTGGGTTCGCTACTCTAAGAAGAGTGGAGAATTAATCGACAAATAGTTGAGTTTATAAAATGGCAGATTCAAGATTATATACAATTTACAAAAAAGAGATAATCTCTAAACTTACTGAAGAGTTTCAATACACCAATATTATGGCAGTGCCTAAATTGGAAAAAATTGTGTTGAATGTGGGTGTCGGTGAGTCTATTCAAGATAAAAAAATATTGGATACTATCGTGTCTAACATGGCTTTGATTACTGGACAAAAACCCATTACTACAAAAGCCAAAAAATCGATTTCGAACTTCAAATTAAGAGAGGGTATGCCGATAGGTTGTAAAGTTACTCTGAGAGGACGTATTATGTACGAATTTTTAGATCGGCTAGTAACTTTAGCACTGCCAAGAACACGTGATTTTCAAGGTCTACCTGACAAAAGCTTTGATGGTCGTGGTAATTATACCATGGGTATTAAGGAACATACAATATTTCCTGAGATTGACACCGACAAAGTGACTAAAATGCACGGAATGGATGTATCATTTGTAACAAGTGCAGAAACCGACGAAGAAGCTTATGCATTGCTCAAGCACTTCGGAATGCCCTTCAAGAATATTTAATAAGAACTAATATGGCTAAAAAATCCTGGATAGCACGTAACGAAAAAAGAAAACTGACTGTAGATAAGTACGCTGAAAAGCGTAAAGCTCTAAAAGAAGCAGGTGACTACGAAGGTTTACAAAAATTACCACGTAATGCTAGTCCTACACGAGTTCGGAATCGATGCAGCTTAACTGGTAGAGGACGAGGTTATGTAGGTCAATATGGAGTTTCTCGGATTAAGTTCCGTGAACTTGCATCGCAAGGAAAAATCCCAGGAATACGAAAAGCAAGCTGGTAATAAATATGAATGATCCAATAGCAGATTTTTTAACACGTATCCGTAACGCTCAACAAGCTGGTCATAGAAGAGTGGATGTACCAGCTTCTAAACTTAAACGGGCAATGGCTAAAATCCTTGTTGATAAAGGATACATTTCTAAGTTCATTAATATTGAAGATGGTAAACAAGGTTTAATTCGTATGTTTTTGAAGTATGATTCCTACGGACATCCAGTCATCAGAGATATCCATAGAGTGTCTAAGCCTGGACTTAGAAAATATAGCTCATCTGCCGAGGTACCCAGATCAAAAAATGGCTTGGGTATCGTAATTCTCTCTACATCTCAGGGAGTAATGACCGATAAAGAAGCCCGCAAATTGAATGTGGGTGGTGAAGTACTTTGTACCGTTTACTAAAAAAGTTATTGTACCATGTCTCGTATAGGAAAATTACCCATCCCAATAAGCAATCAAATTGAACTCACCATAGGTGCTGACAACATGGTTACTGTTAAGGGGCAAAAAGGGATTAGTTCATTGCAATTACATCCCAATATACAACTAGAACAAAATGACGCAGAATTGGTTGTAAAGCGCGCATCTGATATCAAGACAGATCGTGCACTACACGGATTATATCGTTCTCTAATCCACAATATGGTAGTTGGTGTAACCGATGGCTATAGTAAAAAGCTCGAGATTATTGGAGTCGGTTTCCGTGCTGCTATTACCAATGGTGTATTAGAACTAAACCTAGGTTATTCGCATCCAATTTTCTTCGTGCCACCAGAAGGTATTGATTTAGAAGTAGATACCAAGTCTTCCAAAAATCCAATTGTCATCGTTTCTGGTATTGACAAAGAGTTAGTCGGTCAGGTGGCTGCTAAAATACGTTCTTTCAGAAAACCAGAGCCTTACAAAGGAAAAGGCATTCGCTATCAAGGCGAGCAGATTAGACGTAAAGCCGGTAAATCAGCTGCTAAATAAGGAACATTGATATGAATAAGAATATTGCTAAAACAGAGCGACGTACAAAAATAAGAAAGCGTATCCGATCAACCATATCAGGTACAGCTGAATGCCCTAGAATTAGTGTATATAAAAGTAACAAAAAGCTTTATATACAATTGATTGATGATGTAGCCGGAGTAACTCTTGGTTCAACAGCAGCAAGATCAACCGTTGAGGGTGGTGCGGAAGCTGGTGCCTCAATCGCAAAGGTTGCTATTGAGAAAGGAATTAAAACTGCGGTATATGATCGCAGTGGATATGAGTTTCATGGCATCATTAAGGCTGTTGCCGATGCTGCTCGTGAGACTGGATTAGACTTTTAATTGAAAGGAAATAGAAATGCCTAAAGTAAGAAGAAAACAATCAGTACCTGCCGCGAACTTAAATCTTGAAGAAAAATTGGTTCATGTGAATCGTGTTTCCAAGGTAGTAAAAGGTGGACGTCGTTTTAGTTTTAATGCTATTGTCGTCGTGGGCGATAGAAATGGCGTTGTCGGACATGGACTAGGAAAAGCAAATGAAGTATCCGATGCAATACAGAAAGGATTTGATAATGCCAAAAAGAATCTCATACGCATTCCACTTACTAAGAGTGGTAGTATATATCACCCAGTGATAGGAAAAGCAGGTGCTGGGAAGGTATTGTTACGTCCGGCCTCTGAAGGTACAGGTGTAATTGCCGGTGGTGCTGTGAAAAACTTGCTAGATGTAGCTGGAGTAAACAATATTTTATCAAAGTCACAAGGTTCTTCAAATCCACACAACATGGTAAAAGCAGCTTTCCAAGCATTAAAAGATTTAACGGATCCCGTCGAAGTTGCTCAGAGAAGAGGGATTACATTGAACAAAGTATTTGAAGGTTAATACCAAAAGGTAACTACTATGGATTTAAGTAATTTAAAAGCACCTGTTGCAAACAAAAAACCTGGCAAACGTGTTGGTCGTGGTGAAGGTTCTGGTAAGGGCCAAGAATCTGGTCGTGGAATGAATGGACAGAAGTCACGGTCAGGTTTCTCACAAAGAGCTTGGTTTGAAGGTGGTCAGATGCCATTACAAAGAAGGATACCAAAATTTGGATTTAAGAACCCAAACCGAGTTTCTTATCGACCAATTAATGTTAGTACCATTGCAGAATACATAGATGCTGGTAAACTTAAAACTACTATTATGTTTAACGATTTAGTAGCAGCTGGTTTGGTACACAAGAATGACAAAGTAAAGCTACTTGGTCGTGGTGATTTAGAACAAAAATTTGAAATTGAAGTACATGCAGCAAGTGGTTCGGCTAAAGAAAAAGTCGAAAAAGCTGGTGGAACTGTAACCATAGCATAATAATATTTGAATTAACGCAGCATGAGTCTGATCGAAAACTTCCGAAATATATTTAAGATTGAAGATTTGAGAAATCGAATCTTCTACACAATCGGAATACTAATGGTATATCGAATGGGTAGTTATATAACTTTACCAGGAGTGGATGCATCTGCTTTACTTGCCTCCACAGCTGGAGCAAATAACAGTTTGCTTGGCCTTTTTGATATGTTTGTTGGAGGAGCATTTTCTCGTGCTGGTGTTTTTGCTCTTGGTATTATGCCTTACATTACAGCCTCAATTATTATTCAATTAATGGGTGCGGTAGTTCCCTATTTCCAAAAATTACAACGAGAAGGTGAAGAAGGACGTAGAAAAATCACTCGACTTACTCGATATGGAACAGTAGCTATTACGGCATTGCAAGCGATTGCATTTTCTATAAATTTAATAGCAACCTCTCCACAAGCTATTGTTATTGGTCAATTTGGTTTTACTGTTAGTTCTGTGATTGTATTGACAGCTGGTACTGTATTCGTAATGTGGCTTGGTGAACGTATTAGTGACAGAGGTATCGGGAATGGTATTTCTCTCATCATCATGATAGGTATAATCGCTGTATTACCTGCAAATCTAATAAACGAAGTTACCACAAAAGCTAATGCTATCATTGTTGTAATCGAGATTGCAGTTTTGGTACTTATAATTGCTGCTGTAGTATTATTAACACAGGGCACTCGTAAAATCCCAGTACAATACGCCAAGCGAGTTGTTGGGAGAAAAGTTTATGGTGGCACCACTCAATACTTACCGCTTCGAGTAAATGCTGCGGGTGTCATGCCTATTATTTTTGCACAGTCGATCATGTTTATACCAAGTACAATTGGCTCATTTTTTCCGGAAAATGAAACCATTCAGTTACTAACGTCATGGTCAGTAGACTACTCCGGATTGTTGTATTCCATAGTATTCTTCTTGATATGCGTGTTTTTTACATTTTTCTATACGGCTATTGCCATTAATCCTAAGGAAATGGCTGATACCATGAAAAGACAAGGTGGATTCATCCCTGGTGTACGTCCAGGAAAATCTACTGTAGAGTTCATTGACAATATTTTAACTAAAATCACACTTCCAGGATCTTTATTTCTATCCTTTGTGGCTATTCTACCCGCAATCGTCATTAACTTTGGCGTGACACCGGGATTTGCTCTATTCTATGGGGGTACTAGCTTGCTTATTATTGTAGGTGTAGCGTTAGATACTCTTCAGCAAATAGAAAGTCACTTAATGATGCGTCATTATGATGGCTTCATGAAAACGGGCAAGATTAAAGGTCGTAGTCGTCGTATGTGAGAGCATAGGCTCTGGCATGTAATTTCGCAAGGAATGCTTTGGCATGATTTATTTGAAATCTGAGTATGAAATTGAGAAGATGCGTGAAAGTACGCGAATTGTTTCTCAAACATTAGGTAAGATTGCTCAGAAAATTGAGCCGGGTGTAATGACAGCTACTTTGGATCGAATTGCTGAAGATTTTATCGTAGAACAAGGTGGCAGGCCTGCATTTAAGGGGTATGGTTCCCCATTAAATCCATTTCCGGCAACGTTATGTATATCGGTAAATGAGGAAGTTGTTCATGGAATCCCTGGCAATAGAAAACTAAAGGAAGGTGATATTGTTTCTGTGGATTGTGGAGTGGAAAAGCATGGTTACTTTGGTGATCATGCATACACTTTCATAGTCGGAGAGGTAGGTGCTGAAGTAAAAAAGTTATTACAAACAACATTGAATTCTCTTCATCGAGGAATAGAGCAAGCAATTCACGGAAACAAGATAGGTGACATTGGACACGCCGTACAACAAACCTGTGAGCAGGAAGGGTATGGGGTGGTTCGTGATTTGGTAGGGCATGGTCTAGGAAAGTCATTACATGAAAATCCATCCGTGCCAAATTATGGCGAGAAAGGCAAAGGTATCCGACTACGGTCTGGTATGACACTTGCAATTGAGCCCATGATTAATATGGGAACATGGGCAGTAAAAACATTATCTGATGGCTGGACAATAGTTAGTGCTGACGAAAGCCTATCAGCTCATTTCGAACATAACATTGTAATTCGAAAAGGTGAGGCTGAAATTTTAAGTACTTTTGATTATATTGCTGAGCTATCAAAAAATTCAGAAAACGTATTTTATCATGGCTAAACAAGAGCCAATTAAACAAGAAGGCGAAATTTTAGAAGCACTGCCTAATGCTCAATTCCGAGTAAAACTCGAAACTGGGCACGAAATATTAGCGCATGTTTCCGGTAAAATGAGAATGTACTACATCAAAATTTTACCTGGTGACCGTGTTTCTGTTGAAATGTCACCTTATGACTTAACTAAAGGTAGAATAACGTATCGTCATAAATAATCGAATTTAATTATGAAAACAAGATCATCCGTAAAAAAAAGAAGTTCAGATGACAAAATTGTACGACGAAAAGGTCGTTTGTACGTAATTAACAAGAAAAACCCTCGTCATAAACAACGACAAGGATAATTCTACACTAAGTATATATGGCACGTATTGCAGGAGTTGACTTACCCAAACAGAAAAGAGGCCTCATCGGCCTAACCTACATCTTCGGAATTGGTCGAACTACATCAGCTAAGATCTTTGAGCGTTTGGACATCGATCCAAATATAAAAGTTCAAGACTGGACTGATGAACAGGTTGGCGCAATTCGTAATCTACTAGACACTGAAATTAAGGTAGAAGGAGCATTACGTAGTGAAGTTAATGGAAGTATCCGCCGATTGATTGAGATTGGTTCATACAGAGGGGTGCGCCATAGAAAAGGTTTGCCCGTTCGTGGACAACGTACGCAAACTAATGCGCGTACCAGAAAAGGTAAAAAACGTACAGTTGCGGGTAAAAAGAAATAATTTATTAAGCTAACGGAAGCATTAAAATGGCAAAAAAACAAGTGACTTCAGCTGCAAGCAAGCGAAAAAAGAAAAAGCAGGTAAGTGATCCTAATGGTCTGGCTTTTGTTAAAGCCACCTTCAATAATGTATTAGTTACTATCACTGATAGTAATGGTAACGTTTTATCTTGGTCTAGTGCTGGAAAAGAAGGTTTCAAGGGCTCAAGAAAAAATACTCCATATGCTGCTCAACTAAGTGCAGAAACAGCAGCAAAAGCAGCTCATGAGATGGGGCTACGTAAAGTAGATGTATTTGTAAAAGGACCTGGTTCTGGACGTGAGTCTGCTGTACGTGCAATGTCAAATATGGGATTGGAAGTCAATTCAATTATCGATAAAACACCAATTCCACACAACGGCTGCCGTCCACCAAAACGTAGAAGAGTTTAAACACGTAAATATTATTGACTAATGGCAAGATATAGAGGCCCAAAACAAAAAAAAGCGCGACGATTCAAAGAACCAATCTTTGGCGCAAGTAAAGCACTAGAAAGAAAACCGTATGGCCCAGGTCAGCATGGTAGATCTAGATTCCAGCGCAAGTCAGAATACGCAATTCAACTGGAAGAAAAGCAGAAAGCAAAATACACCTACGGATTACTAGAAAAACAATTCCGTAATTTATATGAAGAAGCTTCTGCAAAAGATGGGGTAACTGGTGAAAACCTACTTCAATATCTGGAATCACGTTTAGATAATACTATTTTTCGATTAGGATTTGCTAGAACCCGTCGTCAGGCTAGGCAATTGGTTTCGCATAAACACATCGTTGTCAATGGTATTACCGTGAACATACCATCTTACCGCGTAAAAGTGGGAGATGTAATCTCTGTTCGACCTAAATCGAAAAATATTGAGGTAGTGATCGATTCAATAGCGAATGCACCTCGTACTAAATACAAATGGTTAGAGGTCGAGCCAAAAGAACGTACAGGTAAATACTTGTACGAGCCCACTATGGAAGAAATTCCAGAGAATATCAACGTACAGCTCATCATTGAGCTTTACTCAAAGTAATTTTTAATTGCACACCTAAGTATTATGAGTAATTATAGCATTCAAATGCCAGATAGTCTGGACGTAGTAAAAGACGAACAAAGCTTTGGAACATTTGTTCTACAACCAATGGAGCGTGGATTTGGGGTTACTATAGGTAATTCATTCCGTCGTGTACTTTTGTCATCACTACCTGGTACTGCGATTACCGCCATAAAAATAAGTGGGGTTGACCATGAGTATTCCAGTATTGAAGGGGTGAAGGAAGATGTCTATGAAATCATCCTAAACTTCAAACAAGTACGATTCAAGCAGGTAGAACAAAGTTCTGGTGTAATCCACCTTACCAAAAAAGGTGGCGAAGTGCTTACAGCAGGTGATATTGACGCTGCAACAGCAGAGTACGATGTACTTAATCCTGATTTAGTCATAGCCAACTTAGCTGACGATGCTGATTTGGAAATAGAATTACGTGTTGGTCGTGGTAGAGGTTATGTGCCAGCAGAGGAAATGACTCTCGAAGAAGAGGATATTAATCTAATACCCATAGATGCGATTTTTACTCCGATTACCTCTGTTCGCTTCAACGTAGAAAATGTCCGTGTTGGACAGCGCACCGATTATGAAAAGCTAGTAATGGATGTTGAAACAGATGGATCTGTTAATGCTAAAGAAGCACTCACTCTTGCTGGTAAAATTCTTAAAGATCACATCGAAAAATTCATAACTGAGAAAATTGAAGAGCCATTCGCACAGGAAGAGGAAGAAGTTGACGCTGAAAAACAACGAATAGCTAATCTATTAAGGACCAGTATTGAAGACTTAAATTTAAGTGTACGAGCGTACAATTGTTTAAAATCTGCTAATATTAATTCCATTGGTGAACTAGTAGCTAGAGATGAGCACGATCTTTTAAAATTCAGAAACTTTGGTAAGAAATCTCTTACGGAACTTATCGACGTAATCGAAGAGAAAAATCTTCAGTTCGGTATGGACGTAGCTAAATATTTAGACTAAGCATAGGACATAATCATGCGGCATAGAGTGAAAGGAAAGGGGTTAAGTAGAACGGCTGCCCACAGAAAAGCAACATTCAGAGCTCTCACAAAGGCTTTGGTGAAGGAACACCGTATAACAACGACAGTGACTAAAGCCAAAGAGTTAAGACGCTTTGTAGAGCCATTAATTACACGTTCCAAAGAAGACAACAATTTAAACCGAAAAGTGGTGTTCTCAGCATTACAGGATAAAGAGACAGTTAAATCCTTGTTTGCTGAAGTTGGCCCTGCTGCTGGTGACCGTCCTGGTGGATACACTCGAGTAATTAAAATCGGTCATCGCCAAGGTGATGGAGCAGAAATGGCTGTGATTGAGTTGGTTGACTTTAATGATGTTCAGCCAGAAGGAAAAGAAACCAAGAAAAAGAAAACTCGACGAGCTGGTAAATCCTCTACCAAAAAAGCAACAGCACCAGTCGCTGTTAAGGAAGCAGCTGTTGATAATCAAACTGAAAATACAATAGAAGTTGTAGAGAATACTAATGATCCAGATAATGCTATTGAGGGTGTAGAAGTTACGGCAGAAACTGTTGACATGAATGATAAATCTGCAGGCGAATCTTCTGAAGAAGATTCAAACGAAGAATAAAAGCAAAATTTCATTGACCATTAAAAGTGCTCTTATTTATACAATGAAGAACTTTTATTCCGTCTGGACCAAAGACACTATTTTATATAAAAAATTAATTAAAAAGGTTGACATCATCTAGATTTAAACCTTATCTTTTATGTCTGTCGTTGATTTTTAGTTTATTTATACGACAACATGTTCTTTCACTTATTGAGCATAAAACAGATTGTTTGTGCGAGCTAGAACTTGATATTCTTTTGGATGATCAGGGCGTAGGGTTGGACTCAAAGGTTTTATTATAAATTTTACCATGGAGAGTTTGATCCTGGCTCAGGACGAACGCTGGCGGCGGGCTTAACACATGCAAGTCGAAGGAGAAGGTAAAAGCTTGCTTTTACTGGAGACTGGCGGACGGGTGAGTAACGCGTAGATAACCTGCCTATAGCTGGGGGATAACACTGCGAAAGTGGTGCTAATACCGCATAATGCAGCGGGGCCGCATGGCCATAGTTGTTAAAAGTTTCGACTGGCTATAGATGGGTCTGCGTGCTATTAGTTAGTTGGTAGGGTAACGGCCTACCAAGGCGATGATAGCTAGGGGGTCTGAGAGGATGATCCCCCACA
>CETK01155031.1_pt1 | contig 15327 bp, 3 predicted proteins | sample 361431 | NCBI WGS metagenome assembly CETK01 (sample SAMEA2622452, study PRJEB7988) | marine metagenome | biome: marine biome (ENVO:00000447); feature: surface water layer (ENVO:00002042); material: "saline water (ENVO:00002010), including plankton (ENVO:xxxxxxxx)" | depth 5 m | reverse complement strand
CCCAGCCAATTTCGTCGCGACCTTCGACCCCGGCCGTAACTGGTTTAACGTTTATGCTGTGCGGACTCAAAGAAACTCAAAAGATGTACACTTTGTTTTGGATGCTCCTACCTTTTTTGTAACTCCGCTTACAAGTTCTGTTTACAGCAATGTTTACGACAATCAAAAATGGAACTTTGCTGTAAAAATCAAAAGCAAAAACTGGCCCTACACAACAGGCTCTGTAAACTCAGGAGACGCGTCTCCAAACGATTGTGACGTTACCTTTGTGGGATACAATGTTGAAAACGGTGTGGTCAGGAATGAGTTTAGTATAACAACTTCTTCTATCGGTCTTGATATAGGGCCCAATAGACCATATCGCTACTTTGTTGGAGCACAAAGAACAAGCTATACAGGCACTGTGTTAAAGCAAACAGATATTTTAGCCTCATCCTTTCGTGTGTACGAAACTCATTTAGATGATGAGGTTATCAAATCTCACGCTCTTGACCCCGAAAACTACGGAACAAGAAACCCAAGCAGAAACTTCTTATTTTATAACGACTCCACAGACGCCGACCTCAACCCTGCAATAGGCCAGTCAATTCCAGAGTCCGTTGCCTTAGCTCTTAACTGGGATTATTCACAGGTCACAACCACAGACGCTAGCGGAGAGTTTACAGTAGAAGATGCTTCCTCTGGCTCCACAGGACTAGCCAGCAGATATCCGCAACAAAACCGTCTTACCAATGTTAACAAACAGTTTGCGGGACGAGGCTATTTCCCTAGTGATGTAAGCTCAACGAATGTTATCTCCAAACAGTTCGTCCAGTCAGCACAGCAAAGACTGCCCGAAGTTGTTAATACCAACGACGACGTAAACGTTCTATCCAGAGATGATGAACTTTACCCAAGAGATGCGTCTATTTCGCAGACTTATTACACCTTTGAAAAGAGCATGTACGGTATCGTTTCACAAGAAATGATTAATATGTTCTCGTCTATTGTTGAGTTCAACAACCTTATCGGTGAAGTGACCCATAAGTATCGTGGTGAGTACAAGAGTTTAAGACTCTTAAGAGAACTTTTCTTTGAGAAGATCCAAAACAACCCTGACCTCGACAAATTTATTGATTACTATAGGTGGATTGATTCCTCGCTTAATATCTTCTTGCAACAGTTTGTTCCTGCTTCTGCTGATGTTTCCGACGAGATTCGCACTATAGTTGAAGATTATGTTCTTAACCGCTCCAAATACCAGCACAAGTACCCGCAACTAGACTACAAGGGTAACGCTCGCTTTGGTGGCGACGAGGCCAAGCTAGAAGGCAGAGTCAAGGGCATTAGAGAGTTGGAGTACAACTGGCAGTTTGGCCACGCACCTATAACAAATTCTCAGACCGAACACTCCACTTGGTGGAAAGAGCGAGCAGAAAGAAGCAACACAGCTTTTGATACACCAGCGCTCATCGACACGGCAAGACAAGATATCCTTACAATCATCCAGCTATTCAACTCTGCAAGCGCTGACTCGCTCAATGACGGCTCCGGAGCCTCTGGGGTATACGAAGGGTCCACTTACGCCACAAGACGCTTCACAAGGCAATACAAGCTCGATACAGCCATTGTCCCTGACATCGGCGGTGGGTACAACTACCCAAGAGGCCAGAAGCCGGATGGCATCTTCCCTCTTCTTAAGAAAACAACTGACATAATCGGCTTTGAGAAAAAGGCCATACCTGATGTAGCAGCCGAAGAACTAAGGCCTGTATTGAAGCAGGAAAAGAGAAGAGTTACTAATATCGAAGCGTCTAAAGATCAATCAACAACAGGTATTCAGCCAGCCGCCATAGAAAGTACTAAATACATTACACCATTTGTAGCCTACAGTTCATCTGTATCGCCCGCCGGAGGGTATGGGCAAAACTGGCAGTCTGCGGACACGCGCCCAGACCCAAGTGCGGAAGAGTTCTCCGGTTACCACAATGATTCCTATGGCGACGATTACGAAGTTCCTATGCAGGGTCCTTTTACTAGTCAGCACGTTGGTGGCCACAGGCACCGCCACACAGACTTAAACGAAGGCTCCGATGACGCCACCACGAGACCAGAGGCTTGGAAGCTTAACAATGCTAGTAATCGTACCTCGTTTATACCTCCCGACCGGCCAAGTGCTAATACAGTCAGTCCGCCAACTCACCCCAACTACCGCAGAGACGAAACAGCCAAGCGCCCTGTTAACATCAAAAACATCAAACACAGAACAGGTTCCCTTGGTACGGTTGCGATGGGCAACTTTGATAAGAGATACGAAATAGTTAACACTACAGGCAGGACTCAAAACAACGCCGCATTTGTAAAGAACGAAGGCTTCTCTACTGCATCAATAACTACTCTCCCATTAGCTTTCACTGAGGGCCTTATAGATTACGCCAAACCTGTGAGAGGTCGCACAGAGCATGTTATTGTTAGTAGGTTCTCAGCGCCCGGTGGTCCTGATACAGCCGGCGACAACCAAGGTGGCCCCGGCCTAGACTACGAGGCAGCAGAACTAAGCCCTTATAACAACTTAAACTACAGAAACACAACCGTTAGAACACCTCTTAGAACACTCCTTACAGAACATAGCGCGAGGTTTGGTCTACGTTCTGGTTCCCTACCGTCTGCTCTTAATTATACTGATGTTACAGCTAGTTTCCACAAAGTCAACAGAAACCCACTTCGCCGCCTTGAGGGTTACAGTAATAACGAAGAAACTCCCGTAACAGGAGCAGTGTTTGACAACTATTTTGTTCAGCACATGATTCCACAATCTGATTTCCAGTATTCTTGGGTTACTGCCTCAACCGACAGATTTAACGCTGCTCTTGGTGCTACCAACAATGTGTACGGTTACTTCCCATATGATGGGTTGGCAAGAGAGTCAAGTTCTGTTGGGTTTAGATATGTGTCGGCAGTTAATTTTGCAAGTGCCAGTGATCAAGGGTCTGCAAACCCCACCTCGGCTCCGGGAACTAGACAGCCAAAGGTTACAACCAGTGCTAATTTGGTGGCTAATAGTTTTGTCGCGACAGATTTTGCTGGAATAAATTCTAACGTTATTGAACCAATTAGCGCGTCCGAGTTTACCATAGGTTACCCTTTGAGTGTGGATTCCATTAACTATTACAACTTCGGACCATTTGACTCTTTCCCGGGATACAACACCGCGACCGCTGGTGGCTTTATAACTAGGGTGAATAATACTAATGCAGCCATGGCGGGGATTTTGCCACATCTATTGGCCCACCGCGGCGGAAATGTTGGCTACCCAACTTGGAAACAAATTCGCGTTGGCCAAACACAACTACCAAGACACTATCGTAAAAATAATCTCTATACACACACTTTGAATAGACTTACAGACCAAACAGATACTCTTAACGATGCTGGCACTTCGTTCAAACAAAGTGGCACCAGAACTACTCTACTCACAACACAGTCAGTCGTGTCAGACAGATACTACCCAGTTGTTTACAACCTAGAAATAAGAAATGATCAACAGAAGAGTAAAACACTTAAGTCAACAGATGCTATAGTTAAAACATCATTTGTCAATGACACAGTTACATTTGATAATATTGAGTTCAAAAATAATGTTATTGATGAACGCCGCTTAAAGAGGGCCGCTGCTAGGACAAGTTACAAGCAGATTATAAATAACTTTAGCATCTATGATAACCTGTTAGACGAAGAGCAACCCATTTTACAGATTAACAAGCTACAGTACCGTGAAACTGTTTATCCCCCACAAGATTTTGCATACACAGATAAAGTTCGCGGTAGAACAAATTACGAAAACAACTTCTGGCGTGATAGTAGAACTGATAGGACAACAAAGGGAGAATCCAAGAAATCATCTAATAGCATGGGACTAGCCGTGAACCAAAGCGCATGGTCTTTAGATGGTGACGAGTCCTTTGCTACAATAGTAACGGGCTACCCTACCGGCGGAATTGAAGCTAACAACGCAGCTGGGTTTAAGCCCGGTGAGCTACAGAACCTTTACACCCATTTCATCAAGTCACCAACTGATGAGCGTCCCGCTAACAACTCCCAACTCCGAGCCGGCGTGCTTTATTCAAGAAAGCATATTATGCCATTCACATCTTCTGTCACGGCCCTCGGTGGCATGCGTGATGCTATCCCTGTCACGCCCGGCGCCGCCACAAGCGGTTTCACAACAATGGGCACTGCTTCAATTGGCGCCGGAACAGCCGTATGGGATGCGCCCACTCTAGCAGGTAAGTATGAGGGTACCTCTAGTATATTTGCTAAGAAAGAAGCCAAGCCATTTTATGATGATTACGACACGTTCTTTTCGGACATCAAAGCTAAGGCGGCCGGCCGCACTATAATCCCTGAGTTTAGAATCAGTGATCACTTAGATTTCTATGAAAACAACTCTAACGACTTCTTAACCGAAAACTTAAAGATGTTCTCCATAGTCGGAACCCCAACAGACACAGATATTCCACAAAACAGTGACGAAGAAGATTTCTTCAAGGTTTTCTCAAACTCAGATTTTATGAAGTATTTTGAGGTTGTTCAGAATGATGCCAAGAAAGAAGGCGGCGTCTTGGAACCATCGTCGGTCAAGTTGCGCTGCAAGGCACTTAAAAAGTTTGTACCGTATGACGGCTTTTATCCCGCCGAGCGAACGATACAGATAGCACAACAGTTTTCTAGCTCTATGTTTCCATACACTAATTTTACTGGGGCTGATAAGGGAACCGGCAGTGATAACAAGCACCAACGAGCACTCCTCAAGCCATTCTTCGCGCCCGGTATTATGTACAATACAATAAAATCCGGAATTGCTGTGGATTACCCAATTATGACAGGCTCTTGGAACAGAGGCTTCCTTTACGGGTATGATGCGAACGCGACCGGCCGGACAGCTATCACGGCATCTGCTGCCATTAAATCAAACTCCACACAGGTTTCGCAAGCACCAACTTCGGTCTTGAAGACTTCACACAACGATGGCTGGGATTACAGAATTCCGTTTGAGGCCTTGGTAGACCCTGCGCAATACATCTACGGCAAAAACATTGTAGACGATGAACCGTCACTTTATGCAGGAATGGACGTTACAGCATCTTGGGGTAGTGTCTTGACTTCTCCCAGATACAAATATATGATGCACAATTTCTTGGCAGAATCTATGAATATGTTTGTTAAGGATAGTAGACCAACAGAGATAGTATCGGATAAGCAAGTCAACTTTAAAGAAATGACCGCGGGCCAGCCTTATGGTATGAGAATCAAGATTTATCGCTCACTCAAGCCAGAAAGAATGAACGACACCCATGGCGATTGGGGCAACTTCCAAGTTCCACAGCATATATCCGGCTCCGTAACTAACTTTACAATGTATAGCCGCCCAAGCGCGTTTGGCCCACCAGTTGCCTCCGGTATTGACTCACCAGATGTCATTTTAAAAAGTTCTTATGGTGTAACGGGATCGAGAGAGTTCTCTCCTGCTAACGGGCATTACTCATCACACACTCCTCCCTACTATGATGGAGAGGCTTGGGTTGATATAATTTATTTCCCTTATCGCTCCTTTGCTTCCGCTTCTACGGCTGGCAATGTGTCTCTTAGTAAGACCAACACGGAACCAGTAAAACCTCGTATTAATGATTTACACACGTTGGCAACAATTCCGCCTGCCGGCACCCCTTTGGTCGATGACGGGACTAGTGGCCGTTTAGGTGCTGGGGGAACATATGTGAGATATTGGCGCTTTGATCAAGAAGCACTTAAGGCAGACGCCTCCGCCGGCTCAACTTACCACAACACAGGCTCTGTTGGCCCGATGGCCGGCCCATGGGCAAATATTTGGTCAATGCAGGCCGATGCTTCTCTAAACTTGTTTACAACCAAGGAAGATCCGGATGACACAAGCGCCCTCAAGAACGATTCGCGCTGGAGAATCCAAACTAAGTTTGAGACCCCAATGCTTAACTTTAATTACTTGACAAATAGCGATATCACATTAAACGCTAGTGCAGATGATAACTACAAAAACGCTGTTAACAATGTTGTTCCTCGTGGTATTTGGCACCAATTTGGCCGCTTACCATTGGCAAATGAAGGGGTATATATGCAGGTAACCGATATCCCAGATGACTGGCTTAACAACCACCCATCATCCAGTGTTATCTTTGACGCTGCGGGCCAGATGGATTCTAGAAACTTCTTTGGAATCGGCGCCGTTGGCACCACGACCGAGGCGACCTTTAACTTAACAGGTTACCGTTTGCCAGTAAACATGGGGCTGCCCGAACAGAGCGGTAACAAAGTCACCGAAAGACCAAAATCCTTGGTTGATATTTGTGGCTTCTCAACTGACCCTGTTAGAATAGGCGAAGTCCCTAACGTTAAGAAAGTCTTTGAAGCTATCGTGGCAGTTCCGTTTATTGAAGAAGAAGGTGAAAGAAGATTCTTTAAAATAGCCGGAACACGATCTCCTCGTTTCGGCGTCGGTGGTACCGAATCAGCTAAGAGTGGAACAAGCATTCCTCGCTTAGAAAGAATGTTGGATAAGTATGTTTTTCCACCAACCTTTGATTTTGTAAACAATGAAGTTGATGCTATAGCAATGTATGTGTTTGAGTTCTCTCACAAGTTTACAAAAGATGATTTATCACACATGTGGCAAAACTTACCGCCTAAACTAGGCACAGTTGCAGAGCCAGCCTTGGCTACAGTTAGTCACAAACTATTAAAAAATGAATTATTAAACTTCTCAATCCACGACACAATGACCGCACTTACCGACAAGACGCCTGTTCCTAAAGCCGAGTTTCCTGAGAAGCTTCAATGGATGGTCTTTAAGGTTAAACAGCGCGCTAAATCAAATTACTTTGAGCAAATTGATAGCGATAAAGAGGTTACGGTTCCATTTTACACCGATAACTGGCCTTATGATTTCTTCTCCATGGTTGAATTGGCGTCTATTGATGCAGAGGTCACATTCACGCCTACCAAAAAGAATTTACGAATCAAGAAAAAGAAGAGAAACGCCGCTGAGGAACAATTAAAAGAAAGACTAAAGGAAAGAAAGAAAAGACCAATTGATGTTAACATAGGGGAGGAAGATTAATGAAGTTTTTTAATCCCAAAGAAGAGGTGCTAGACATCAAACTTACAAACTATGGTCGCCACCTTCTTTCAAAAGGCCTCTGGCGCCCAACCTTTTACTCTTTTATGGACGATAACGTACTTTACGATTCGCAATACGGCGGATTCACAGAATCAAAAAACAGTGCCGAGGGCAGGATTCAGGATGAGACTCCATTATTAAGATCGCAGGGCATTTTTAGTGGTAGAGATGAGCACCTTTTTGATGAAATAAACGATACTATCTTTGAAGACGGGGACAGGGCAACTTTAAACACATATGAAAAAATGACTGTTATGCCGTTTTCATTAGGCACTTCGGCCCTAGACTCTACAAAACTCCCAGCTATTCGCATGCAGTTCTTAGAAGGCGAGATTAAAGATCTAGAATTTAACTCAACGGGTAGCACACGGACTACCAAAACAGGTGGGGCGTCTAACGCTTTGTCCCATCAGCTTCTTAAGATACCACAAATAGAGATGGACGTTGAATATAAGATAACAGTGGCGCCCCCAAACACACCTGAAAAGCGTTTTGAAGTTGATCCTGCATTAACGCCCGGCACACTATACGCTGATGGCAACGAAGTTTTAGTTGGCCCCGAACAAATTATTATTGTAGCAGAGGAAATAAACGCCCCATTTGATTTCCATAATTTTGATATTGAGGTATACGAAATAACTGATGATTTTGACGTAAATGGCGAACAAATAAAAATTCCACTCAATTTTGTTAAGCCGCTTGAGATGGTAGAAAATAATATTTTACTTGACAGAGAGGAGGCGGAAGTCAAAGCCGGCCGTATCAACGGCGCTACTCCTCCGTTAGACCCATCCTTTGTCTCTTATTACTTTGACATCAACGTGGATTCGGAGATAAGCGAGACGATTCTTTGCAAATCTATAAGCCAGTTATCAAGAAAGGGCAAGAGCCTGTTTACGGATGTTAACATAACTTGTCCTGACCTCAGCGATGTTATAGTAGAGCCTATATATGCTTCTGACGCGCTGGACGAAGATTGTCCTGATTATTAAGCCAGACACTATTTAATGTAGGAACAAACAAATGAGCAACAAAGTTGATTTTGCCGGAGTTTTTAGAGCAGCTTTACCCAAAGCATACATCAGTTCTATTGAACTCCTGCCTACAAACATCACTGGCCCAAGAAACGGAGTCTCGTACGACGAAGAAAGTGATGACACTTTACAAAAAAATAGGTATGGGAAACGCAAGCCAAAGCGAGGTACAGCCCGATTTGACGACGCGACTGGTTTGCCAAAAGGCCTACAAGTAAAAGCTGAGATAACTATTAGAGATTTCGTGCGTGCAGACGGCACAAACACATGGTACGACAACACTGAACTCTTAGATAATCTGAAAATAAATGTGGTTTTAGCCAGAGGTGAGCAGGCGATAGAAAGATTGCAGGACGGTGGATTCATTCCAAAAACTATAAATAACCTAAAAAGACGTAAAAAGGTTATGCAAAAAACGCTTAGTGTTCGCAAAGATAACGGACCAATCGTAACTCAAAGAAGCGATATGATTGACGGACGAAATGTATATTGCATAACTTATGAAGTTGTTTTTAATCTACCAAACTATAATCCTCGTAATCTGGCTTTGTTTGCTTCAACTTTTATAAACCTTAAAGAATTCCAGCTAAAAAAGACCCCAAACATTAACGGCCGTCGCGAAATCTTCCAAGGTGTAGTGGACAGTCAAAATATTATAAAGAATGGAAGTGTCCCCGTCAGGTCTAGCATAGCTATCCTACCCGATAGTAAAGTATGGGCAGGTCCAGTGCATTTTCATGAGGGCACAGGTATAATGGCCGGCGCTTTCCACTCATCACGACCACACCCTGTATTAACACAGCAAGAAGTTCCAAACTTAGTTGTAAAAGATTATCGCACCCTTGATATGTTAAAGGAAGCCGATCTCCTTCTTAAGCCTTTTAAAAAGCGCAGAAGAAAAAAGCTTCAGAATAAATCTGCACAAGGCAACAGGATTATAAAAAAAGATGTTTACATTTCTGAGCCTGATTACGCTTTTAATGAAATGAATCAAGTTAGGTTCTTGTTTCACATGGACTTTTATAAGTTCATAGCAGAAAAAACACAGTTTGGTTCCTGCTTTGTGGATGCTGATAACCGAGCAAAAAAGTTTATTATTGATAATACAAAAATCACTGATATAACTGTTACTAGAAACAGAGTCCGACGTGGACTAACCAAAAGAGACAACATCATAGAGAATTATAGTGACCGTAGCGAAACAGTTGCACAGTCACGCCAGACCAGAGCCAATCGCATCCGTCCACGGCGCCTAACAAGATCTGTTAATCCAGCCTTAGAGGATTCACGAGAAGTTGCAATAGGTGGCATCAGAGAGATAAAACTGGATGTTCCCGGTTCAGAGGGTATTCGCACTTTTACCGTGTCAGATTTTGAGATGTCTAAAAAGACAGATGGTAACTATTGTTACAGCGTCTCTATAAACTTCCAAGACGGGACAGCCTTATTCGCTATAGAACAAAAAAAGAAACTTTTAACTGCTATACAGGCATTTAAAGAATATCATCAGATGGCCCGCCGTCGTGAAAACTATGACGCTCGTACAGGACAATTTTCAAAGTTATTTATTCAAAAGATGGAAGAACAGTATCAAACCCCCTCAGAAGAGCAGGTGGTTGGGACGACTCGCCGCGAACGAAGGCAGCTTATACAATTTGGAATTGCCTCTGCTCCATGGCTAAACACAATAGCGACCTACGCCGACACTGCTAAGGCTCTTACAAATGTAAAGAAGGCGGACTTGGTTAGGGCTGCATTGCTAATGGAAAGCTTAGCTTCTCCAACATCTGGCACTGTGCAGGGTCTAGAAACAGTTCTAGAACTGTTGGAAGACCTTGAGGATAAAATCTCTACGATCCTCAATGATGTGGGAGGAATTGGTGCCTCAGACCCTATGATGGATGAAATGGATTTCCGCGCAAAAACAGCAGCTTTTAAAGGAAAGGCGCCCAAGTCTCTCTTAAAACTTGAGAAAAAGTTTAAAACCATTCACGACAGTAATATGCAAAACTCTGTAGGATATGACTTCTTGAATCTCAGAAGAAGAAAGAATATTGGTCTTAGGGTTATCACCACGAATCAACTATCTAATAGACTGTCTTTAGAAAATCAAAAATACTATAATCAAAATCCATTTGACGAAGAAGAAAAGTCCAAGATTGACGACACAGAATCATTGGCTGCGCAAGATTTTACTAGACTGATAGACTTGCAAGATGCATATTACTCTTATTTAACTCCTGCTCGCGTTATGTTTGGAAACCAGAGAATAAATATGCTTAAGAGAGGCAGAAGATTGTGGAACACTAGGCAATATAACACAATACTTTCAAGTTTGGTTGCTTCCACAACAGTTAGGGACAACCTTAAAGATCTAGGCGCAAAAGCTGCACCGGAACCTAACGTGCCAGAGTTTGTATCAGTAACTCCCCCGGTTTCATTTTCTAGCACTTTCTCTCCTGTTGTTTCAAAAATGGATGCCGAAGATTTGCAGATTAATGTAGCCAACAGTGTTTTTTCATCAACCTTGGGCGTGTCCACAGTCTCTCCCGCTGTGCATAGCCGAGCAGTTCAACAAGAAAGCGTTCTTTTAGGTTCTCAGAACAACGAAGAGGACGATGATTCATTTGGGGTTGATCCTAAGGAACTTTTGGGTGGTGGGTCTAGATTCGCTACAGATCGCCTTGCACTGCTAGACTTAGAAACAGACGGAACAGTTGAAGACGAGTCAGAACAACAGGAAGACTTTTCATCTGTTTCGGGACTGTTTGTTAATGCTTCGCTGCAAAACTCAGTGGATAGACTACCCGTAAGGTCAAAAGTAAGTGTTTCCAAACTAAACCCAACTAATGAGACAAACTTAATTGATAAGCGATTGGAAAAGTTTGGGGACGAGCCCGAGGCAGATGAGAAAAAACAAGATTTTGTATCCAGAATACCAAACCAAATTAAATCTATTCTCCTTGGCAGCGACCCTAGGACTAATAAAGACTGGTTTGATATAGTTGAAAATTTAGGAAAAGATCTTCTTAAGTCTCCAATTTATGCTGGCTTACAATACTTCAATTATTCTCACATTAATAAGATTGAGGTGCTGGTTGCGTTTGGAGCAGATCGTTTTGGAAATGGGCAAGTTCTAGATCCAAAATATGCTCGCTTAACTAAAGAATTATACGAAGGCATTATAAATTCTGGACGCCCATTTGTGTGTAGAATGGTAACTCACAACTTTGAAATGTTCAAGAAGAGCAGAAAACTTCAGCTACCTGAGTTCAACAGGCATTTTATATTAGTTGCTAGGGAAGATGAGCAAGAACCTGCTGAGCCTGTTGAAAATCAAACAACAGAGGCAGTATTGGAAGAGCAAACGAATGAAGAGGTTGGGGATGACTTGCTTCCACCCACTGAAGAGGACAGAGAGTTTATTAGCAGATTAACTGAATTTTCTGAGCTAAATACAACAGGACGACAAATGCTAAGATTACTAGTAAGAAGGAACATACTGCTGGGAGACATAATGCCAGAGTTTACAAATACAGTTTATGTGCAACAGCCAAAAACAATCTCAAGAGTGGGTACAACTTTCGCATCGCGCCAAGAAACGACTAGAGGTTCTAATGTGTCGCAGGCAGCAACTTCAGCTGCATCAAACCAGCCTAGGAGGCCCATGGGCTCAACCCGACGACCAACTACGCAGCCTAGAGCTTCCACCACAAGTAGAACCTCTGGTATGACTTCCTCTAGAACAACTGGAGGATCTTATGGCGGCGGTAGCACAGGTGGGGGCGGCTACTAATGTCCACTAAAAAAACAACGATAGCTTTACCATCTGTGGTACAAGACCTATCTTCTTCGCCAACTAACGAAGCAGATGCTTTAAGATTACAGTTTGGTTCATGGTCAACCACGACCGAAGGGATTCAGTTTTTTGACACATCGGACGATGCTGATATTATCTTGGAATCAATTACAGAGCCTGTAGCCTCGACATATCCAAAGCCAGCCCGGTATGGTTCCGACTTGAGTAGAAAACAAACGATCAACATATCAGAGAACCAAGACCCAAGCACTACCACCCCAGAGTCTTGGGAAGAAAAGGTACGCTCTATTATCTCCTTTGTGGAGCACGAGTATTTGGTAACATCCTTTGAGAATCCTCTTATTGTTGAGGAAGTCCTAAACATGGATGCCGACGCACCCGGAGCCCCCGCTGGAGTAAAATATGTATACAACTATTATGATTCTAACTACGAAGAGTTGCTAGCACCTGTTAGAAATCACGAAGTAATACAAAATTTGTACTCTATGTTTGACGCATCTTCTATAATAGGCACGGACGAAGCCGACGATGAAATCTTAGACGTTGATATCTTGCCGGTTGTTAGGGGAGGAAAATCAGCTACATTAAGTAAGGCTCTAAGATTCAACAGAAGCAGACTAAGTGAAAGACGCAAGTTTCAGAATCAAATAGTGCCAATAGAAAACATGCCTTTGTTAGCAGACTATGAAGGTAGTAAATATCTTTTTCCAATGTATGCGGATATCAATATCCCACTGGATAAGAACATAGAGTTTGTTAAGCTCTGCAAAGATACTTCAATGGGCATTGCCTTAACAAGAGATGTTGAGGGCGTCACAGACACAGACGATGTTGTCCCAGCCCCATCGGTAAGAACGCAAAGCATGAGTTTTACCACGTCAGTTGTCAACCCTGCTGGAGAGGAACTAATACAAAACTCCTCTATTCCTGTTAAAGTAGTAGACCTACTTGAGTGGACCGACGAAGACGCGCCTGCTTATGCACCCGGAATCTCATTCGAGCCTCCATATCCAGTGCCATCAAACTTTTATTTTATAGGTTCTGAAGCCGGCTCTTATATTGAGGGCAACGTGGCAAATAAATCAATAGCAGTTGGGATCGGAAACTCAGTGATGTTCGGCACTTTTCTTGATACGTTTAAACAGGGCCTAGAATCAATAGCGGAAGATAAAAGAAAAAGAATCAGAGGCATCTTCAACGGTAAAGAAAGCTACTCTGAAACTGTTATGTATAAAATCCAGAAGCTAGAGGGGCCAATCCAGAACCCGGTTCAAGCGCCTATACAAACTTACCACTTTATGAACTCAGCCGAGGTTGAAGAGTTCTTAAACGAAGACAAAGAGTTTAAGTTTGTTGATACTCAAGTAAAGTTTAATCAAGAATATTCCTATATTGTTACAGCGTATCAGATGATTGTAGGTGAGAGGTATGTGTACGATAATTTGCAAATTCAAGAGCGCTTCACGGCCCGCCGCACCGCAAGCGTTGATGTACACATGGTACCAATAGTAAAGCTTGTTGAGTTCCCTGTGTTTGCCTCAACAGGGCGGATTCTTGACAACCCACCACTCCAGCCGGAAATCAGGTTCTTCCCAGTTGTAAGTGACAGAAACAAACTAAAAATGTTTTTTACAACATCAACCGGCAACGAAGACGTAGCACCTATCGCATTAAACGATAACGAGCAGTCTACTTACAACCAAGTTGCTATAAATCAAAATAGAAACGACGGGCTGATAACCTTTAAATCTGACGACCCAGCAGCGTCATTTCAGATATATAGAATGGAAAGCCCGCCTGCAATAATTGAAGATTTTGCAAATCGGCTATATGCTACGGTGACCACCAGTCCTTTTTCCGGCCTTCCCGGTGGCTCAGCAACGGCAGAGATAGCACAATTTGCAAATACAAAATACTATTACATGTTTAGGACTATTGATGTTCATGGAGGCATATCAAATCCAAGCCCTATTTACGAGATAGAACTATATAATGATGGAGGCGCTGGTTACCCCATAATACGTCATTATGATTTATCCTCGCCTAATCCTAAGACACCAACAAAATCAGCAAGAAAAATAATTCAGATAATACCGCGCATCGCCCAAGTTTATTTAAACGAGGAGGCGTCTGGTCTAATAGACGCCGGCGCCGTCCAGCCCGCCGCTGGCAACAGCAATATAGTTTTGGGCAACCAAGCAGAACCTCTATTTGGCAAGAAGTTTAAAATAAGACTAACATCAAAATCAACAGGCAAAAAAGTAGATTTAAATGTCAACTTCAAGACTAAGAGACTACAGGGCGAAATAGAATCGTGACAAAACCTTTTTACTACACTATTTATTATGATATATTTGGGAGAAAGACCGAATGGGATTTTTAGACAACTCAGGCGACATTATTCTTGACGCCGTATTAACAGACACAGGCCGCATGAGGCTCGCTCGCGGCGACGGCAGTTTCAAGATTGTAAAGTTTGCCCTTGGTGACGATGAAATCAACTACGAACTGTATGATAAGAACAATGCTAGCGGCTCCGCGTATTTTGATTTAGAGATTTTACAGAGTCCTGTGCTTGAGGCGTTTACGGATAACGCAGCATCGATGAAGTCCAAGCTTGTTTCTATTCCAAGAAACAACCTTCTTTATCTCCCAGTCCTAAAACTAAACGAAGTCTTTGATACCACTGCAACAGCAAAACATACTTCTGGTAACTTCTTGATTGCAGTTGATTCGGACACCGAAAAGGAACTAGAGGTCAACACATCCGGCGAATCGGTAGCTGGCGTTCTATTTGGCGAAAATCCCGGTTCTAATGGCAACCGTATCCGCGTCGACCAAGGCCTTGATACAGCTGCTATTTCACCCGGGCGTAACCTTGATCCCCTTCTCTTGGAGACACAGTATCTTATTGAATTGGACAATCGCTTGGGCTACATTGTCTCAAATGAGGATGCAACCCGAGCGTCTATTTCTTTTGTTGACGATGATAATATTGCCTCTTACTATCTCTCCAGAGGTACAGACAGGGAGTATATCGGCATGATCAAGGATACAACCGATTCCGCCAACCAAACAATCGCCGGCCCCCGAGGTACGCGACTTGTTATGAAAGTCGGAGCTTCCTTGGAACTCAACACCAGCGATTATCTCTTTGACACAATTGGCGTTACAGAAACTATTTCTACCTCAAAAACAGCAAGTCAAAATTTTAAGACCATTAAGTCAAACATTAGAGTTACCGGTGTAAACACTGGGTATCGCATCGACATCCCCGTCAA
>CETK01073565.1_pt1 | contig 15335 bp, 14 predicted proteins | sample 361431 | NCBI WGS metagenome assembly CETK01 (sample SAMEA2622452, study PRJEB7988) | marine metagenome | biome: marine biome (ENVO:00000447); feature: surface water layer (ENVO:00002042); material: "saline water (ENVO:00002010), including plankton (ENVO:xxxxxxxx)" | depth 5 m | reverse complement strand
GCTCATGGTTTAAATATTCATTTTGACTTGATAAATGCAAGAAAAGACTTAGATGTTTTTATGGTAGCCCCAAAAGGGCCTGGTCATACTGTAAGAAGTGAATATCAAAAAGGTGGAGGTGTTCCATGTTTAATGGCAGTCCATAAAGACTCTTCAGGCAAAGCAAAACAATTAGCATTGTCATATGCATCAGCAGTAGGTGGTGGCAAAGCAGGTATAATCGAGACGACTTTTAAAGATGAATGTGAAACAGATTTATTTGGAGAACAGACAGTTCTTTGTGGAGGTTTAGTAGAATTAATTAAAAATGGTTTTGAAACTTTAACAGAAGCCGGTTACCCACCAGAGATGGCTTATTTTGAAACACTGCATGAAGTAAAATTAATTGTGGATTTAATTTATGAAGGTGGAATAGCAAATATGAATTATTCGATATCAAACACTGCAGAGTATGGTGAGTATGTATCTGGAAAAAGAATTGTAGATAATAAGACAAAAGAGAAAATGAAAGAAGTGCTTAAGGATATCCAATCTGGTAAATTCACTAAACAGTGGATGCAAGAACATAAATCTGGACAAAAAAACTTTCTTAAAATGAGAAAAGATTTAGCTGACCATCCAATTGAAAAAGTTGGAAAACAACTTAGGGCGATGATGCCTTGGATTGGTAAAAACAAACTGGTCGACAAAGACAAAAATTAGCCCAATCTGATCAAAAATATAAACTGATTTATGCTTAAGTATTGCATATTCTCGTTTTGCTTGTAATATACTTGACAGTAAATGAGTGATAAAAATAGAATAATTATTTTCGATACAACTATGCGTGATGGCGAACAGTCCCCTGGCGCATCAATGAGTTTAGAGGAAAAGCTTCAAATATCTCGAGTGTTTGATGAACTTGGCGTTGACATTATTGAGGCAGGTTTTCCAATAGCGTCACCAGGTGATTTTGAATCTGTAACAGAGATTAGTAAAACATTAAAAAAATCTGTTCCTGCTGGTTTAGCAAGAGCAACTAAAAAAGATATTGATGCTTGTCATGAAGCTTTAAAACACGCCAAAAGATTTAGAATACATACTTTTATTTCGACGAGTCCGCTTCATATGAAGCACAAACTAAATAAATCTCCAGAAGAAGTATTAAATGCAATTAAAGAAAGTGTTTCATATGCTAGAAAATTTACTGATGATGTTGAATGGTCTTGCGAAGATGGCACACGGACAGATATGGATTATATGTGTAAAACCGTTGAACTTGCGATCAAATCTGGAGCAAAGACGATCAATATACCAGACACTGTAGGCTACACGGTTCCTTCAGAGTTTAAGAAAATTATCGAAACATTAATCAATAAAGTACCGAATATAGATAAAGCCGTACTTTCTACTCATTGCCATAACGACCTAGGTTTGGCTGTTGCAAATTCATTGGCAGGAGTAATGGCTGGAGCAAGACAAATTGAGTGTACTATAAACGGTATAGGAGAAAGAGCTGGCAATGCAGCTCTTGAAGAAGTTGTGATGGCTATGAGAACAAGACATGATTTAATGCCATATACAACGAATATTAATACTAAACTTTTAAGTAAAGCTTCAAAGGTAGTTTCTAATGCTACAGGTTTTCCTGTTCAGTTTAACAAAGCAGTTGTTGGAAAAAATGCTTTTGCACATGAGTCAGGCATTCATCAAGACGGAATGTTAAAAAATAGAAATACTTATGAAATAATGACACCAGAAAGTGTTGGTGTTCATAAAACTTCATTAGTAATGGGAAAACATTCTGGCAGACATGCATTTAAAGATAAGTTAAACGATCTCGGGTACGTTGGTGTTACAGATGATGTAATTCAAACTGCATTTGGAAAATTCAAAGTTCTAGCTGACAAAAAAAAACATATTTACGATGAAGATATAGCTGCAATAGTAGATGATAGCCTAGTAACTGAAGATAATGAAATTAAATTAAAATCACTTAAAGTATTCGCAGGTACAGGAGAACCTCAGAAAGCAGAAATGACACTGGAAGTTTTTGGAGAAGTAAAAAGTGCTTCAGAAACTGGTGATGGTCCTGTAGATGCAATATTTAAATGCATTAAAAAACTTTACCCGCATGATGTAAAACTCCTTTTATATAATGTTCATGCAGTTACCGAGGGAACAGATGCCCAGGCAACTGTGAGTGTAAGGATTGAAGAAAAAGGAAAAACAACTGTTGGTCAAGCCGCTGATACTGACACTTTGGTAGCTTCAGCAAATGCTTATTTAAGTGCATTAAACAAACTAATAATTAAAAGAGAAAAAACTGCGCCAGACCCTAGTTTGAGCGTTCAAATATAAAATAAGGAGAAAAATATGTTTAAAGGTTTATCAGGTTTATCATCATTGTGGTCACAAGATATGGCTATCGATCTTGGAACAGCCAACACGCTAGTTGTTTTAAAAGATCAAGGAGTTGTTTTAAATGAACCGTCAGTTGTTGCTGTAATTGAAGATGGTGGGAAGAAATCAGTTCTTGCAGTGGGAGATGAAGCAAAAACAATGCTAGGTAGAACACCAGGAAATATTTCAGCAATTAGACCCTTAAAAGATGGAGTAATAGCGGATTTCGTCGTTACCGAAGAAATGATAAAACACTTTATAAAAAAAGTTCACAAAAAGAACGCGTTTGCAAATCCTAGAATTCTTATTTGTGTGCCAACAGGTTCAACACCAGTTGAAAGAAAAGCTATTCAAGATTCTGCATTAGCAGCTGGAGCAAGAAAAGTACAATTAATTGAGGAGCCTATTGCTGCTGCTATTGGTGCAGGATTACCAATTTCAGAAGCCACTGGATCGATGGTTGTAGATATTGGAGGTGGTACTACCGAAATAGCAGTAATGTCTTTAGGTGGAGTGGTTTACTCCAAATCATTAAGAGTTGCAGGCGATGCATTAGATCGTTCAATTATCGATTATATGAGAAAGAAATTAAATCTTTTAATAGGTGACTCTACTGCGGAGAAAATTAAAAAAGAACTAGGTACCGCTATTCCTTCAACACCTAATACTTTTCTAATGAAAGGAAGAGATATAAGATCAGGAACACCTAAAGAAATTGAATTAACAGAAAAAGATGCTTGTGAAGCATTAATGCCTATTTTAAATCAAATTTTAGGTGGAATTAAAGAAGCTTTGGAAAATACACCGCCAGAACTATCAGCAGACTTAATTGACATGGGTTTAGTTCTTACAGGTGGTGGAGCTTTATTAAAAAATATTGATAAATTAATCTCTCAGGATACAGGTCTACCAGTAACTATAGCTGACGATCCATTGTCATGTGTAGCAGTTGGAACAGGAAGAGCCTTAGAAAATGAAGAACTGTTTTCTACGATGTTATCTGAGTATTAAAATATCTAAAAAGATAAATGTCCTCAAGTAGAGATGATTTTAGTATAGCGTTTCGTTCTGCACTTTTACAAAGAGGTGCGGCACAAAAATTTTCTTTAGTTTTCTTAATAATTATAGCTTCGATTATATTTTTTTTAGATGTTTATGGTTTTGGCTTTATGAAGCCAATAAGATCTATTATCAATGATGGGATATACAGAGTTTCACTAGTTGCATCATCACCATCAAGATTTTTACCACATGCAACGAGTGGTATTACAAACTTTATCAATATCAAAAAAGAAAATGAGAAATTAAAGAAAGAGTTAGAAGTTTTTAAGATGAAAGAGCTAAATGTTGAATTTTTGTCAAATCAAAATAAGAATTTAATGAAAATTCTTGAATCAGAAGAGTCATATTTAAAAAAAGAAAATATGATACTTTCAAAAGTTCTTATTGATAAAGAAAGTCCATATTTAAAATCAATTATCATTAATAGAGGATCTAAATCAGGAATATTAAAAGGAATGCCAGTTACAGATAAAGATTATTTGGTAGGAAGAATAGTGGAAACTAATTACCTGTCTTCAAGAGTTTTATTATTAAATGACTTAAATAGTAGAATACCTGTGACTTTCGGCAATGAGGGTGTGCAAGCAATTTTAAAAGGTATTGGAGGAAATAGACCAATTCTTGAATATCTGCCAGAAGATTTTATAGTAGATGAAGGTATTGACGTTTTTACATCTGGAAAGGACGGTATTTTTTTTCCGGGGACACCTATCGGCACAACAACAGAGGACGGTGAAGTGAAGCTTTTTACCGAGTCTAGTCAGCTATCATTTGTAAAAGTTGATATTTCAAATAAAGATAGTGAGGATTTTTAAATGAGAAGCATTAGAATATTAAGTAAATTAATAAATCTTGGACCATTAATTCTTCTCTACTACCTGTCTATAAGTGAAATTGATAGTCATTTTGAAAATTATTTTGAAATTTTGTCTTTCAATATTCAATTAATTATAATTTATTTTTGGGTTTCAAAAAGACCAGAAGTGCTAGGAAGTGGTCATATATTTTTTGCTGGCTTGATAAACGATGTTGTAATGGGATTTCCTCTAGGCGCAAGTTCTTTATCTTATCTAGTTGTATCACTTGTTGCTACTTATATTAAAAATATGACAGTAAATACAAGAATAACAACAGACTGGTTTAGTTTCTTTATTGGAATTTTTTTCTCAAATTTAGTATTTTTTTTCTTATTGCTTAATTTTTCTGAGATTGTAATTAATTTTACAGAAATTTCGTATAATACTTTTTTCACAATACTTTTTTTTCCATTTTTTTGGTTCATATTCACTTATTACAATTCAATAATAACAACAGGGAAAAATGCTTAGCTCCGGTTCAGGAAATACTGTAATAAAATCAAAATTGATCAGTAGAAGGATGTTTTTATTAACTGCCGGTAAAGCAATTGTTTTGGTAGGGGTTTTAGGTCGTTTGATTTCACTTCAGATTAATGAGAGCAGTAAATATAAAACTTTATCTGATAAAAATAGATTTAGAGAGTGGAAATTAGCACCTGAGAGAGGAATAATTAAAGATTATTTTAATAATGAGATAGCTACAAATAAGCAAGTTTATCAAATACATTTAATTCCAGAGAACACGCATAGTATTGAAGAAACTTTTTTTAGATTAAAAGCTATTTTAAAGATTAGTGATAAAAAAATATTTTCATTAAAGAAAAAGATTGCTAAACAAAAACCCTGGGAGCCTATAATTATTTCAGATAATTTGAATTGGTCTGAATTCTCGAGGATAAATTTATTTTTACATGAGTTGCAAGGAGTAGAACCCATAGTATCAGTTGCAAGAGTATACAAAGATAAATCTTCTGCACATGTCTTGGGATACGTTTCACAAGCTAGTGTTAAAGATTTAAAAAATAAGAAATATTTAAAAGACATGTCAGTTCCAGGAATGGCGGTTGGAAAGACAGGACTAGAGAGAAGATTAGATGAAGAAATAATAGGTGAAGTTGGCTTTCAAAGATATGAGGTTAACGCTTATGGAAAAAGGATTAAACAAATTAAAGTTGATCCAGGAAAAGCGGGAAAAAGTTTTAAAACTACATTAGATCTAGAAGTTCAAAGATATGTATCAGAAATTTTAGCGGACAAAGCTGCATCTGTTTGTGTTATGGACATTTATAATGGTGATATTGTATCTCTAGTTTCGTCCCCATCTTATGATCCAAATGCATTTGTTCACGGAGTTGAAAAAAAATATTGGGATAGCTTGATAAATAACGATAGGAAGCCTTTAACAAACAAAGCTGTTTCTGGTTTGTATCCCCCAGGCTCAACAATTAAAACGCTAGTAGCTTTAAGTGCTTTAGAAAATAAAATTATTAGACCTTTAGAAACAGTAAAATGTTCAGGAAAAATTGAATTATTCGGTGAAAAATTTCATTGTTGGAAAAAAAAAGGTCATGGAGTGATGAACTTAAGATCTGGAATGAAAAGATCTTGTGATGTGTATTTTTACGAAGTTGCAAGAAAATTAGGTGTTGATCGTTTATCAGAAACTGCAAAAAAATTTGGTCTCGGAAAAAGAGTTTTACAAAACTTTTCTGAGGAGCGATCTGGTGTAGTTCCTAGCACCTCGTGGAAGAAAAAATATATTGGACAAAATTGGTATTTAGGTGAAACATTACACTCTGGAATAGGTCAGGGTTATTTTCAGAGTACACCAATTCAATTATGTTTAATGACCGCTCAAATCGCCAATGGTGGTTTCGAGATTAAACCCAGAATAATATTTGATAAAAATAAAAATAACTTGAAAGAATACTTAAAATTTAAAAATGAAAATCCAGGTCAACCACTACCGACAGATTTATTAATATCTAATTTTGAATTGAAACCATTATTCAAAAATCAAGAAAATATTAAAATAATAAAAGACGCAATGTACTCATCTTCTAATGAACCAGGAGGAACATCGTACAAATCAAGATTAGAGGACAAAAGATTCACTTTCGCTGGAAAAACTGGATCTTCTCAAGTTAAAAGATTTACTGAAGAACAAAGAGAGGCTGAAGTCAAGCAGGAGCAATTGAAGTATGAAAATCGAGATCATGCATTATTCATTGCCTTTGCTCCGGTTAGTGATCCTAAATATGCAATTAGTGTTGTTGTTGAACACGGGGGTTCAGGAAGTAAAGCAGCTGCTCCCATTGCGAAAAAAGTAATTAAAAAAGTTTTAGAACGTCACAGTTTGAGAAAATCAACAAGTAATTTAACCGGAGACTCAATTTAATGTATAGGCCAAGATCCATACAATCTTCTTTAAGCTTTAGAGACAAATTAATTTCTATTGATTATATATTAGTCATATCTATATTTATTCTTGGTATTGTGAGTATGTTTGCCATGTATTCTACAGATGGTGGACAATTTAAGTATCACACAGAAAGCCACATACTCAGATTTTTTGTCTTCTTTGCTATGTTTATTATTTTGTCGTTTGTTCAAATTAGATTTTGGCATAGTACTAGTTATTTGATTTACATACTTTTTCTAATACTTCTTATAGCTGTTAAATATTTTGGATTAACTTCATCAGGTTCTCAAAGATGGCTAAATCTTTACTTTATGAATCTTCAACCATCAGAACTAATGAAAATAGGTTTAATTCTATTTTTATCAAAATATTATCATCGTATACCAATTGAAAGTATTAATAAGTTGAGATTTTTATTCCTTCCAATATTTGTTTTAATTTTTCCAGTTCTTTTAGTTGTTATGCAACCTGATCTAGGAACATCTTTATTAATTGCAGCTGGCGGTTTAGTGGTAGCTTGGCTAGCAGGAGTTAGAGTAAAATTTTTTGCATATTCTTTATTGATTTTTATTGCTTTATTGCCAATAGCAATTTCTTTTCTTAAGCCATATCAAAAAGCACGTATATTAACTTTTTTGAACCCTGAGAAAGATCCTCTTGGCGCTGGATATCAAATTATACAATCTAAAATAGCTATAGGCTCAGGGGGGCTTTTTGGAAAAGGTTTTTTAAATGGATCTCAAAGTTATCTTGATTATTTACCTGAAAAACATACTGATTTTATATTTACCTTATTTTCGGAAGAATTTGGTTTTTTTGGATCTGTATTTATTCTTCTCCTATACGGAATAATTGTATCCAGAATAGTTAATATTGGAAATATTACACGAAGTAACTTTGGCAAGTTATATTGTTACAGCTTTGCAACAGCATTTTTCATTTATGTGGTGGTAAACATGGGTATGGTTTTAGGATTGTTGCCAATAGTAGGCTCTCCTTTACCAATTCTTTCATACGGAGGCTCATCAATGATGGCTATAATGTTTGGTTTAGGCATAGCAATGTCCTGTAAGGTCTATAAAGACAGCCCCGTGAATTAAAAAAAAAAGACCTATAATGGTGAAAATTTTTTTCATTAAAGGCTTGTAAACTTAACTTATAGGTGATTAGATTAATAAAAAATATATGTTTGGTGATAAAAAAAATAAACTAAAAGATAGCGAAAGATCCCTTATCAGCGAAACAGTTAGCATTGAAGGGACGATAAATAGCTCAGGTGCCATTGATATAGCTGGATTAGTAAAAGGACCAGTGATTTCAAAACAGATTATTGTTAGAGAAACTGGATCAATAACTGGATCAATCGATGGAGATCATATCGAAGTTCATGGACATATGGATGGAAAAATTTCAGGCGGAGATGTTGTTATAGGAAGCACTGGTACTGTTAAAGGTGATATAGAGTTTAGTAATAATTTAAAGACTGAAAATGGTGCTGATATAGATGGATACATCAAAAAAACTAATGTAGCAAAATCTAAACTATCAGCCGACTTCTTGTTTAGTAAATCAAAAGATAAAGAAGAAAAGAAACATAAGGAAAACGGTGGTTCCGAAGCAAATCTGAATAAAGACTCTGAAGTACTAGCCTAATCTACCGCACTACTAAATATTCAAAATTGCATTATAAATTTCCTATGGAAAATAATAAATGCAAATCAGTAGGAGTCATTGGTTCAGGAATTCAAGGGGTTTGTATTGGACTACAACTTATAAAAAGAGGAATTCCAGTTACAATTTTCGATCGACAAGATCCTTTGTCTTCAGAATTTAAACCTGCATCTTATGGTAACGCTGGACATTTTTCGCCTTATGCAGTTTTGCAATTTAATAGACCCGACATTTTATCTGATGTTCCAAAAATGCTTTTGAGCTCTTATGGTCCACTCGCTCTTAAATGGAATTATGTCCCTAAACTTTTACCTTGGTTTTTTAATTATTTAAAAAGTTTTAATAAGAAGTCAATGCTTAATACCGCAAAGTATATGCATCAAATTTTAAATTTATCCAACGATGCATATGAAGAAATATTTCAAGAAATCAATACGGAAAATTTAGTTGAAAGAAATGGGATCGTATACATTTGGACTAATAAGAATTTAAAGAGCAGGGAACTAGAAATAAAAGTAAGAAACGATTTAGGAATAGAGCAAAAAATCTTAACAAAGAAAGAAGTCTTAGATTTAGAGCCGAATTTACAACCTGTTTTTGATGGAGGAGTTTTATATGAAAGCGCAATGCATGCAAGAGATCCTCACGGAATATTAAAAGAAATATTTAGATTATTTATAAGAAAAGGTGGAAAGTTTATTCAAGAAAACATTAAGCAGATTAAGCAAGTTGATGCAAACCAAACAATTGTTTTATCGGATAGAGATAAATATTATTTCGAAAAATCTGTAATAGCGACTGGCGCCTTTTCTAAAAGCTTTACAGATCAATTAGGAGAAAAAATTCCTCTTGATACAGAAAGAGGTTACCACGTGCACTTTAAAAACATGGATCATTTAATTTCTAGACCTGTAATATTTTTAGATAGAGGATTTGGAATGACACCTATGAATCAAGGATTGAGAGCTGTAGGAACTGTAGAGTTAGGAGGGTTAGAAAATCCTCCGTCGAAAAAAAGAATAGATTATGTAATTAAATGTGCGAAAGAGCTTTTACCTCAATTAGATAAACACGAGGATGAATGGTTAGGTTTTCGACCTACTCTTCCTGACTTCCTACCAATTATTGGCCCATCTTTAAAAAATAAAAATATAATATATGCTTTTGGTCATCACCATTTGGGCTGGACTTTAGGAGCAGTTACAGGCAAAATTGTATCTAGTATAGTTGCTGAAGAGAAAACAAATTTAGATTTATCTCCTTACAGCTCAAAGAGATTCAACTAGGAATGCATTGTCAAAAAATTATTTAGCTTATCTGTTTTTAGTTTTAGCCGCATTATTTTGGTCAGGAAATTTTATAGTAGGAAAATTTGCAACATTATTTCAGGTACCACCATTAACACTAAATGTTTTTAGATGGATATCTGTTTGGTTTATTTTGATACCTTTTACGTACAAAGAAATTTATAACAATTTACCATACATTAAAAAAAATTGGCTAGTAATAAGCTTCATGGGAGTGATTACAATTAGTACATTTAATTCTGTAGTTTATTTTGCACTTAATTACACTCAAGTTATAAATGCTGTTTTGATGCTTGCAGCCATACCTGCGGCTACGATTGTTCTCTCTTCTTTTATGAACATTGAAAGAACAAATATTTTCCAAATATTTGGACTTTTATTATCAATTATAGGCATAGGCTCAATAATTTCTAACGGTGATATTCAAAAAATTATCTCTTTAAATTTTAACAAAGGTGATTTATGGATGCTGGTTTGTGTAATTACTTGGTCTCTTTATTCGACTCTACTTAAAAAACATAATTTTAAATTTTCTCAGTTCACTTTAATACAGCTCATGGTAACCGTTGGAATAATTTTCTTAATACCGCAATTTTTTTATGAGAAATCTATTGGACTAGAAGTAAATTTTAATAAAGTTTTTTTTATAATCTTGTTTTATGTTGTAGTGTTTCCTGCAATAGCAGCTTATTATTGTTGGCAAAAAGGGATTGAAATAATTGGACCCAATAGATCTACAATGTTTATTCAATTAATGCCTTTATTCAGCGCAGCATTAGCTATAATAATATTTGGTGAAAAATTTGAACTTTATCACTTAGTAGGAGCAATTTTTATTCTTACTGGGATATATTTATCGAACAGGAAAATAAATGATTAAAGTAGCCGTTTTAGATGATTATCAAGGAGTGTTTGAACAAATAATTGATACTAGTAAGTATAAAGAAAAATATGAGTTTAAAATTTTTTTTGAGCCTTTCTTAAATGAAAACGAGGCAGTAGTAACTTTAGAAGATTTTGATGCATTGTTTATCATGCGTGAAAGAACACAAATAACAAAGTCACTTATTACTGCTCTACCGAAATTAAAATATATTATGACATCAGGAATGAGAAATAACGCTATAGATTTAGAAACCGCGAAAAAAAACAAGATTATAGTTTGTGGAACTGAAATAAATTCTAACCCTGCAGCTGAAATTACTTGGGCATTAATTTTAGGCTTACTCAGAAATATGAAACAAGAGGTTGATAACATGTTTCAAGGCTATTGGCAGAGTACAATTGGCTTTGAGTTAAAAGGCAAGTTGTTAGGTTTAATTGGGCTTGGTAAAATTGGAACGCAGGTAGCAAAGATAGCAAAAGCATTTGGAATGGAAGTTTGTGCATGGAGTGAAAATTTAAATTTAACACACGCAAACGACCTAGGCGTTCTTCCTATGAGTAAAGAAGATTTGTTAAAAAATGCTGATATTATTTCAATACATGTCGTATTAGGAGATAGATATAAAAATTTAATAACAAAAAAAGAGTTAGAAATGATGAAGAAATCTTCATTCTTAATAAACACTTCCCGTGGTTCAATCATAAATGAAAATGATCTTGTTCAAGCTTTAAAAGACGAAACTATAGCTGGTGCAGGATTAGATGTTTTTGACCAAGAACCACTACCACAAGACCATAAATTGAGATTTCTCCCAAATGCATTTCTGTTACCACATATTGGTTATGTGACAGTTGAAAACTACTCGAAATTTTATAGACAGATGTTAGAAAATTTAGACGCCTGCTTAGAAAAAAAACCGATTCGAACGCTTAAGTAATTTAAATTTCAATTATGGGTTGATTTCAAAAAAGACGTTGATAAGCTCAAAATGAGAGAGAGATTAGTTTGTTTTATAATAAATCTCTGTATAAAGCGTTTTGGGGAAGTATGAAAAAAATATTTTGTCTTTTGACATCATTATTAATATTAAATGGGTGTGCAGAGTCTATAGCCTTACTCGGGCCAGGTGCGATAGGTTCAAGCGTAACTAGTGGGGGTAAAATTATTCAATCTACAGCTTCATCAGTTTTAAGTTATAGCATTAAGCAACAGACAGGAAAGTCACCAACGGAACATGCGTTAGCATATGTCAAACAAAATAATCCAGATAACAAAAAAGAAAAATGTGTAAAATTTCTAGAGTCAACAGATACTGAAATGTGTTCAGCTTTAAAAAATAGTATACAAAAAACTAAAGAAAAAATTCTAATAAAATCTAAAATTGAAGATTTAGCTTCTAAGTCAATTCAAATTCGAAGAAGATAATAAAATTTTATTAAGCCCCATTTTTTTTAAAATAGGGCTTAAATTATTTAAGCAGCCAATGCTTGTTTAATATCCGCAATGATATCATCTGGATGCTCAATACCAATTGAAAGTCTGACGTAGCCAGGCGTTACACCAGCAGCTAGTAATTCTTTATCACTCAATTGACTATGAGTTGTAGTTGCAGGGTGTATTGCTAAACTTCTTGCATCGCCTATGTTTGCAACATGGTATAAAAGTTTTAGATTATCAATAAACTTTGCTCCAGCCTCTCTAGTTCCAACGTCCATTCCTACTAAAGAACCGTACCCACCTTGCATATATCTTTTTGCTCTTTCTTTAATCTCACCCTGATGATTTGTAGGGTAAATTATATTCTTAACTTTTTTTTGTGTTTCTAAGAATGAAACTACTTTTTCTGCATTACTACAATGTTGCTTCATCCTTAACGCTACGGTTTCAAGACCTTGAATTATTTGGAATGCATTAAAAGGGCTTAGAGGTGCGCCTAAATCTCGAAGCAAAACAACTCTCGCTCTAATTGCGAAAGGTATATTAGCTCCTGTAAGTTGAGGCACTGCATCAGCCCAAATTGCTCCATTATAACTTTGATCTGGCTCGTTCATCAGCGGTTGTCTCTTTCTATCTTTCGTCCAATCGAAATTACCACCATCAACTATTATTCCACCAATTGAAGTACCGTGACCACCAATATATTTCGTTAAAGAGTGCATCACGACTGCAGCTCCATGAGCAAGGGGCTTACAAATTACTGGCGAAGCGGTATTGTCTATTATTAATGGAATGCCTTTTTTTCTTCCGATATCTGCGACTTCTTTTATTGGAAAAACTCTTAAGTAAGGATTAGGACAAGACTCACCGTAATAAGCTCTTGTCTTGTCATCAGTCACTTTTTCAAAGTTTTTAGGGTCAGCTGGGTCTGCAAATCTCACTTCAATACCTTGCTGTCTTAAAGTATTTTTAAATAAGTTTACTGTCCCACCGTAAAGATCCGTTGAAGCAACAACGTTATCTCCAGCTTGTGCTAAATTCTGTATACAAAAAGCTGATGCTGCTTGGCCAGAACCAACTGCTACCGCAGCTAAACCACCTTCTAAAGCTGCAACCCTTTTTTCCAAAACATCGACAGTTGGGTTCATAATCCTTGTGTAAATATTTCCAAATTCTTTCAAACCAAATAAATTCGCAGCTGTTTCTGCGTTTTTAAATTGGTAAGAAGTAGTTTGATAAATCGGAACGGCTACAGCAGTAGTTGCAGGGTCACTTCTGTATTCGCCACCATGCAAACCTATAGTTTCCGGGTGTTTAAAATTTGCCATATTTTTTCTCCTTTTTTAGTACTTCGACGATATGTCAGGCGTACAATACAGTTCAAATGCCTGGTTTAATCTTGAAAGATTTCAAAAAAAAACCACCGGCTAAAGCGGTGGTCTAAAGACTTATTCGCTTTAGCTGGATTTTTTAAGCGCTCAGCAATTTGACTTAAATCAGCGCTATAAATTGATTATCAATCTTTAAATTTGATTGTCAAGTTGTATAAACCCCTGAAAATAAGCATTTTATGCATAGCAATCTGATACTTTTTGCTTTTGAATTCTTTTGTTATTTTCTCCTTTTTTGCTAATTTGCGTTATGAGAAAAAAATATTCAATTTTTAGTCTAATTAAAAATGCCTTTTCTAATAACGAGAATTGGCAAAAAATGTGGGAAAGTCCAGAGCCCAAAAAAGGGTATGACGTAATTATTGTTGGAGGCGGAGGTCATGGTTTAGGTACAGCATATTATCTAGCCAAGGAGCATGGATTTAAAAATATTGCAGTAATAGAAAAAGGCTGGCTTGGAGGCGGCAACACTGGAAGAAACACTACTATTATTAGATCTAATTATCTATGGAATGAAAGTGCACATTTGTATGATCACTCTGTAAAATTATGGGAAAACTTATCTGAAGAACTTAACTTCAACATGATGTTCAGTCAAAGAGGCGTAATGAATTTAGCACATAATGAGCACGATATAAAAGAAATGAAAAGAAGAATAAGCGCAAATAGATTAAATGGTCTAGACACTCAATGGATTGATACCAAACAAATTAAAGAATTGGTACCAATAATGAATACGGAAAATTTAAGGTATCCAGTATTAGGTGCTGCTTTTCAACCAAGAGGAGGAGTTGCTAGACATGATGCAGTTGCTTGGGGCTACGCATTAAGATCAAATGAGATGGGTGTTGATATTATTCAAAATTGTGAAGTTAAAGATATTAAAACAGACAACCATAAAGTTGAAGGCGTAAACACCTCAAAAGGTTTTATTAAAGCAAATAAAGTTGCTGTAGTTGCGTCAGGACATACAAGTGTACTCGCCCAAACTGCTGGTATCAAGTTACCTTTACAGAGCAGACCTTTACAAGCTTTAGTTTCTGAACCAATTAAACCAGTAATCAATACTGTTGTAATGTCCAATGCCGTTCATGCTTACGTAAGTCAATCTGACAAAGGAGAATTAGTTATTGGCGCAGGTACCGACGGTTATAATTCTTTTACTCAAAGAGGTGGCTATGATGTTATAGAAGAAACTGTTAGAGCAATTGTAGAATTGTATCCAATTTTTGGAAAAATGAAAATGTTACGTCAGTGGGGTGGGATAGTTGACATTTGCCCAGACGCAAGTCCTATAATTAGTAAATGTGAAGTAGAGGGTTTGTATTTTAATTGTGGCTGGGGTACTGGCGGTTTTAAGGCTACTCCTGGAAGTGCAAATGTTTTTGCACATACAATTGCTAAAGATGAACCACATAAAATTAATAAAGCATTTAACTTAGAAAGATTTTCTGACGGAAGATTAATAGACGAACACGGTGCAGCAGCAGTAGCACATTAATTATGATTTTGATAAATTGTCCTTATTGTGGAGAGCGAGAACAATCTGAGTTCACCAACGGTGGAGAGGCTCATGTAATTAGACCAAAAGATCCTGATGCTTTGACTGATAAAGAGTGGGGACAATATGTTTTTTATCGATCTAATCCAAAAGGAATTTTTTATGAAAGATGGGTTCACACTCATGGTTGTAGAAAATGGTTTAATGCTGTTCGTGATACTTCGACTGATACAATTTTAAAGATTTATAAACTTAATGATAATAGACCTGAGTTAAGTGAGTTTACCACTACTTTAAAATCTCCCTCAGGAGAGCCATCAGTGGGTTCAGGAAATTTTGCAGTAAAAAAATAAAATATGCCTTCAACAAATAACGATAATTGTAAATATATAAAACAAAATAAGATTAAAATTATATTT
>CETK01015293.1_pt1 | contig 15351 bp, 25 predicted proteins | sample 361431 | NCBI WGS metagenome assembly CETK01 (sample SAMEA2622452, study PRJEB7988) | marine metagenome | biome: marine biome (ENVO:00000447); feature: surface water layer (ENVO:00002042); material: "saline water (ENVO:00002010), including plankton (ENVO:xxxxxxxx)" | depth 5 m | reverse complement strand
AAATCTTTTGTATTTTTACAGGTAATTTTATTTAGAGGATCTCCATATATGCTTTTATACTTTCCTCTTTGATCACCATAATAAAAAGTATATCTTACTGGATATTCAGTGTAGTGTCTTTTACCATCTTCACGACGCTCTACTACCTGTATCTGATCTGCTTCACGATTAAAAAATGCGTCTACGTAACTCATTGTCTCTCCTATATGTCATTTGTGGCTGACAAATACCAAATAAAACGTTTGTGGCCGTTTGTACCTTACTTAAAATATTCTTCTGCATCGATGGCTTTATCATCGATCCACTTATCATAATGTGGTTTGCCTAGTCTTATGCTTGTTGACTTGACACCCCATTCGCCTAGTTGCCTTTTAGTAAACTCTGTCCAATCTTTACCAGACTTGGCACCTCGTGCCGTCCAATAGTGTATTTCATTGCCTTCATCATATAATTTATTAAGCCTTTCAATACGATCATACCGTGGTTCACTACTTTCATAATTGTTACCATTAGTATAACATATAGTTCCATCAATGTCAACCATGTAAATCAATATTTGGATCCTTTCGGTGTATCAAAAAAGTGCTTCTTTCCCATTGCTTCTCTTATCTTTCTAAAAACCATATTGTGAGGATAGGTTTTGTAATAATCCGTTTTATATAGTTTTTCACTTGCCTTTTCTGTTTCTGTTAGCCTTTGTATTATAAACAATCTTATAGTTGGATCATTTAATTCATTTTTATAATGATCATAATTATACTCTATAAACAATAAATCTCTTTCTGTAAAATAAGGTGTTTTGCATAATCCAATTAAATCCTGTCCTTCATTTCTATCTGTTACTCCATGTAATACTATTAGTAACCCATGAACACCGTCATCATATGGAAAGTTTATCATGTGCTTCATGATATCCATATATTGATCTGTATGAATAATTGGAACCTTTGAACTGTATGCCCAAGGACATCTCGCCACTGATCCATCTTCTGGTTTGGATAGTTCTTTTAAATGTTTGTCTAACCAAGTATCTATTCTTTTCTTTTCTGCTTCACTTACCATGAAATAATGATTCCGCCTATACCAACTAATGCTAGAATTGAGTTTGTAATAATTAGACTCCATTCTTTCCACATAATTGATACCGCTAACCATATAAGTCCACCACAAGCCAGTACTAACGGACCTATAGGATAAAGTTCTTTCTGCGTGTTTATCGCAGTACCGATTATCAACACTAACGTTGCTAACCATTTAAGGTAAAAAGTTATATCTTTATTTGTCTTTTCCAACGGTCACCACCAATGTTTCGAGATCATCAAAAGCATCAGCATGAGCCTGCCAGTCACCTTTATGTGCAATCTTAATTGCCTTATTGATAAGTGTAGGTTTGATTTCTAATTCTTCTGCTACTGCCTTTACTGTATCTCTTAAGCCTGTTTGTAAATCTTCAATTTCTTGCATAACTGTTGCGCCTTCGTTAACCAAACGTTCCAGTTTTGCTTTTTCGTCCGGTCCATAAGTTCTATCAGACATTGTATTCTCCTAGTTTATTGTGTAATTATATACTCGTGTACTAATAATGTCAAGTTTAATTTATTTAACGTATGCACCAATTCTACCGTGGACATCTGGATCAACCACATATTCATAATCTTTTGGTGGCTTTATTTCTTGTCCTTCCCACACAGGAATATATTCCTTTCTATTATTTGGAAAATCAGGGTTTGATCTAAAGTGTGCTTCTATCAAATTACCTCCTATAAATTCACAATTGATGATTGGCTTTGTTTTGAATTGTTCTAAGACTTTTGGAAACGGTATTTCATCTTCTGTTCTTACCCACTTATCCCATTTAGTAAATGTATCTTCTTTTTTAAAACCTTCTACACATAATACTTGTTTACCATATGCATAATCTACAGATAGATGTTTTCCTGTAAAAAATTCACACCAAAAATATCCAGGTGGAAGGTCTAGTGTATATTGAGGTAAGTGCATTTTACTTGCACCCAAACCTAAACCCATAACGTTCATACAAGGTTTTACAATATACCAACCAGGTTCAGGTACATCTATACCTGCAGGTCCACACTTGTAACCTAACTTGCGAGATAAAATTAATTTATCGTAAACCCAAAGTTCATCTGGGTCAGCATTTTTCCAATAAATGTCTTCAGGGGTATCATCGTATATTGTTTTCATTTAATTTATTGTAGGCTTCCTCAAATCCTTCTAGATGTAACCATGCTTCTTCCATGTACCAAACACGTTTGAAATAACTTTCGTAACAATCTAAGATACAAGATTCTGTTGCGTTGAAATGACCTTTAACCATCCAAAAGATTCTGTATGCATCTTTCTTGTTAACTGGCTCCACCTTCTTCGTCCTTTGTCTTGTACTGCCATTCATCTGTGTGACCTACGGACCATTTAGGTGTGTTTTCAACAGTATAATTTTGTGTGCATACTTTGAAGTCTGGCGTCTTACGATCAGGGTGTACTAAACTTTGATCTGTGAATATTGTTCTATTATTAGGTTGTGCCGCAAACTGACCATTATCTAATTTAATAAAATTAAATGATTTATGTTCAGGATCATGTTCAGAAAAGTTTTGATTTAAAACATTTTGATCTCTATGACAAGTATCTAGGCTAAACATATATTCACCTTTGTGCATTTTTTTATCTTTGCCAAAGAATTCACAATCGCATAATAGAGGTTTCTTTATTACTGTGATATCATAATCAAAGCAATCCCATATTTGTAAAGTATCTAAAGGAAGTTGATTATCTTTATCATAGTCCTCCTTCCAAACAAATGCAGACAAAGGTAATTTATCATATAATGCACCATATTCTGTAAGGAGTGTTTCTACGTATAATGCTTTACCCATTATACTTCTAATTGATATCCAAACGCCTGGAGTTAAATCTCCGTAACCTTTCTGAAGATCGTATAGATACTCTTTTTTTACATATACTTCTATAGGCGGTAAGTTATGTACTAAAAAGGCCATATGCGTCCTTGGTTAAAATTAATTAGTACTAGTATTTATTATTTTTTCTTTTTACGCCCTGCACAATGGGCCTTTTGAGAGAATCCTTTGGGATTAGAACAGTTGATACTTTTCTTATATTTTGCTGACCACTTCTCTGGAATTATTTCCTTGGCCCTCATTTTGTTTTGACGTTCTTTGCTTTACCGCGTCTATTTTTGTTTGGATCTTCACGACGCTTACGACTTGCCGCTTTTTTACGGCCTTTTTTACCTAATGCGTATGCTTTTGCGGCTGGTAAACACTTTGGTTTACCTTCTTTGCTACTACCTCTAGCACATTGTCCTCTAACTTTACCATCTGGACCAAAGCGAACCCACTTTTGTTTAAACCATTTTTTAAGGTTTTCATTTAATTCTACTTCTTCTGAAAATACTAAATTACCACACTTTACACAATAATCTACGTGTTCACGTTTCACACAATTAGGTACACGTTTTCCGAACATGGTTTTCATGCCCTTCTTTTCGTAACCCTTCCAGCAACGTGTTCCTTCGGCTGTAATTTCGTAATTTTCTTTGTAATAAGGATTTTCAGGATCAGCATCACCTGATTCATCTGGCCACCAATCTAACTTGTAACGTTCGCCATTTGCAAACATTTTTTTCATAGAAATAATTCTGTTTTCGTATTCTTCTTTGACTGGCTCTACTCTACCTGCTTGTACATCTAAACAAAAATTAAGTGTAACTGCGTTTGCAGTAAGTGATCCACATCTTGCACCTACTTCATTTTTTAAATGATCTATAAGTATTGATCCAGAGCATTTTGCAAGTTCGTCTGATAAGTTTTCTGGTATTTCTAAGTCGATGTAAGAATAAACAAAGTCATAGTGTGGTTTAGGTGAACCGTGTAGTATGTATTCATCTCTACAAACTACTCTTTTGAATCCGTCTATATTATGCCATACTGTTTGTTCATTGGTAAACTCATGTGGTTTACCGAAGTGCTTTTCTAAATATTGTGAATATGATACTGCTTCTTTATGATCCCAGTTATCATAACTTACACTTTTCTCTTCTTCTCGGAATTCTTGATAACGCATTACTTACTCTTGTTGCCCCAGTTCTTAGCACCCTTTTTTCTGCACTGAACTAAAGCACCAGAGGCGTAAGCACTTGGCCAAACTTTATATCTTGATTTTACTTTATGATAACAAGCATCTTTCTTTTCTGCTAGTTGGTCAAACTCTTCTTCTGTAATTGCTTTACCAACAGACTCTTCTAAAGAACTATATGATTCTTTTTTCTTTTTATTATGCTTGTCTTTGATTTTTCCAATTTCTTCTGCACTAGCGCCTTTGCCTGCGGCACTTTGAATCTTTTTCATACCATCTTTACCGTACTTCTTTACACCTGCACGGTACATGATACCACTTTCATCTGTTTCTTGATCTTTGCTTTCTTTCTTTGCCATCTTTGTTGCAGTGGCATACATTACTGCGTCAGCATCATCACCATAGCGATCTTTAAAGTCGCCTTTGGCTTTTTTCATACCTTTGACGTACTTTTCTTTTTTCTTTTCTTCGCCTTTAGTTAATGAACGCTCAGTCTTTTTTTTAGAAAGGACTCGATTTAATTCTTCTGCTAATTCGTCTTTGTAGTCTATGGACTCTTTTTTATCTTTTTTTGCTTCTTTGTCCTTGATTGCTTTCTTCATTGGCTCTTTTTTATTGCCATCTTTGTCCATGTCTAAGAAGTCTGGTTTTGCTTTTGCTTCAGTTTGAACTTGTTCGAACTTTTGTTCGTAATCCATATGATGATATACACTGCTTAGGTAGTCACCTGCTTTTGTAATTTTAGATTGTACCCAACCTTCTAAACCTTCTTCTTCTGAAACACCTTTAAGCATTTCGTGAAGTTTAATTGCATACTTTCCTATTTTATATAATTCTGCACGAGCCATTTGCACTTCATGGTCTTTTTCAACCTTGTGTGCCAAATCTGCTAAACCTTCGTTTTTAAGTTCTTTCTCTTTCATAACAGTATTTACCTCTTTTGAATGGTTCCGCCAAATAGACTTGCACCCTTCATATCTAATGCATTTACGGCCGTTCCTTTAGGAGTTTTCTTTTGATCTGCTTTAGGAACACCCTTACCATCTTTTTTAACTTTTGCATAAGCAGTAATAGGATTCGCCACAGTTGCTATTGCACCTGCACTAGTGGCACCTGGTGTTGCCGCTTCATTCTTTACTGCTTTGATTTCATTACCACAACATTTGCATTTTTTTCCTATTTCTTCTGCCGTATGTTTGTCTCCACAACAGTCTCCGTTTGGATCACAACCGCATGAAGCCTTTTTACCTTCTTCAATGCTTTGTGTTTGCATTTGTGGTTGTGCCTGTGCTTGTTTTTGAGCACCTGCTTCTGCTTGTTTTACAAGCATCATAAATTTGTTTCTAAGTGTAGTATCTGCTAGTATTGTTGATAATTGTTTGGCGAATGGAGCAATTTGTTTAGATAAATTTCCTGTTAATGCACCGCCTGAGGCAAGTTTATCTAAGCCTTTAGCCATCATTCCACCAGTGCCTTTTCCACCCATTTTATTTGCGGCCATCTTAGCACCTTGTCCTACTTTTTGTGTATTAGGAGCAACTGCTTGTTTAACTGCACCAGCGGCCTGCTTAACTGCACCTGCCGCCTTTTGAGCACCGGTTTTAACCGCCGCTAATGGGTTTTCACGTACTGATGTTATTTCTCTTAGTCTCATACTACTATTTACCTTTTTTCGCCTTACCTCTACGCATATTTAACTGCCATTGGGCCATACGTCGCCTCTCTCCTGAACTAGATTTAGCAATTTTACTCAGTTGGCTTATGGATGCTTTCTTTGGTATTCCAACTCTCTTGCTAAGGCCTTTCCGCCCAGGCTTCTTACCGTCCGCAAAATTTTCGCTCATTATGTTTTCCAAGTATGTGTCTACCATTTTTACCAAAGCATACTCGTGATCTAGCAGACGTAGTGCATCGTATCTATGATGGCCGTTGACAATACGTCCTTTGCGGTCAACAACTATAGGATTGTATTCATCTAATTTAATATCCTTATATTGTTTCGCTAGTTTGCTAAAGGACCTGTCCTTTTGTACTGGTACCATGAGAGCGATCTTCATCTTACCTAGTTTTCCGTCCACATCTTTTGAATGTATTTGTGGAGGTGGATTGCCTTTAGTAGGTTCTGGATCAAAGTTTGTATCTTGATAACCGTCAACGTTTTGTATATTATAACCTAAACGTCTTAAGTTCTTTACCATATGATTTTTTTCTTTGTCTCCTCCGAAAAAGTTCATTGCAATACTTGGGTCACCTGCATTTATATCATCTGGATTCATAGATTTTATGTTTGCTATGTTCTTTCCAACTTTAATAAAGTCATAATGACTGTCAGTATCTACACTAAAAGTATTTTTCGGATTGGGTATTAAGTCGCCTTCGGTTGCTGGTTTTTCAAAGTACTGTTTAAGATTACTTGCAGTTCTCTCAAACTTATGATCTTTATGTTTGAATCCAACACCTCCTGCACTTTCCCACTTCTTCACGTTTTGTCCAAAGTCATCAATAAGAATATTTGGAGTGCCATCTCTTTGTCTTGCGTATGCTTGTTTGTTTGCAGTTATGATAACCTTCTTAGGCGGAAATGCTTTTAAATATTTCTCTACCCAAGCACGTTTATCTGGTTCTGCTCTTGGATCATCTGCTAAAGGCGCCGATAGAATATTATATTCACCTTTTATATCTTTAATGATTGATAATAACTTATCTGCGTTTTTAGTAGGTTTTAATTTAAGCCAAAAGTCTTCAGTATCTCTTACCTTTTGTAAACCTTTTTCTACATTTTTAATTTGAAACCACTTTTTAACTTTCATTAGTTTAGTCCATGCACCAAAGAAGTCAACTAACACACCATCCATATCAACATATATTTCAGATGCACTAGATAACTCTCTTACTCTAATTTCGTTTACTTTGCTTTCTGCTAAACCTAAATTAAATAGAGTGTTTGGACTAGAATTTTTTCTTGCCTTTTTATTAAGTTCTGGTGGACGACCGTCCTTATCAACTTTGAAGCCAAACTTTCCTGCTTCAATAGGAATTTGATTTACGCCAACGTCAGGCGTGGTGTTAACACCTTTAACAATCCTACCACCATGCTCATATAGTTGACGTAATTTCATTTTATTTTATTAACTCACAGGTCTTTGCGTTGGCTGTAAGTTCTTCACCTTTTTTGTGTAACCATACATAAGAATAAACTATTTGTCCATCTTCTGCAACGGTACATTTTTTGCCTAGTTTAACACTTGGTGGTACAATGTGTCCACTACAAGATGCTAACATTAATCCTGTTAATAATATTGCTATTGTCTTCATTTTTTCCTTCCTCTAAAACCTGGAACGCCCTGCATATATGGTCTACCAAACCATAATTTAAACCACTCACTGTCACCTGGCTTTAAACCAAGTTGTCTTTCTTTTTGTTTGAGTGCAGTCGCAGTATGACTGATATTGATATCTTCAGCGGTAACCGGACGTGGTCCTTTATATTCTGGGATACCTGCTAATTTTTTTAAATCTGCGATATCCATTTTTACCTCGCTTTTCTTATTTCTGCTTTTAATCCTAAATTTTTAAACAAGTTGTATGCAGTTTGTACACTTGTTAATGCTTTCTTTATTTCATCTATATAGTCGGGATTATCCTCAACTTTACGCATAAACTTTTTAGCATTTATAGGATCAACAAAAAGTAAATTACCTGAGTATGCCGCTCCTGGTTTGTAGAAACTTAAAAAATGTTCTTTGCCATCTGTCCTAGCCGCAATCCAATCTAAAACTTTAAGTTTGTTTGGATCTTGCAGTTTAGGATCTGCATTGTCAACTTCTTTACTTTTAAAAATATTTAATTCTGTTACGTCTTCGTCTTTGCTACCAAGTATTGTTGATAAATTATCAAACATTTTCTTAGCATAAGGCTGTGCTGATTTAGTTACTCCTTTACTAAAAGCATCAAAGTCTTTATTTTGTACTGCTTGACGCATTTTACTTGCACTCATACCCGTGGCATCTTCCGCATCAGGGTTACGTGATAATCTTTCGAAACTTATTTCATCAAATTGGAAAAATCCATGTGCAGATTTTTGTCCGTTGTATTTTTCTAATAGTGATCCTAACTTATCCTCACCTTCAAAAAACGTTACACTCTTATAACCTCTTGAATGTAATTCAGTTGCCGCGAACATTATATTTTTTGCAAGTTCTATCTTAATATCGGGAAAACTTTTTCTTGCCCAATCTAATTTTTCATTTGGGTTTAGAGGATCTGTTGGAAGTTTTGCTGGTCTATCTGTTAAAAACAAAATAGCATCTCCAGGACCTTGTCTTACTGCTTCAACTAAAAGTCCGTGACCAGTTGTTGCAGGATTTAATCTTCCTAATGCAAAACTGACACTTTTGTTCGGTGATGTTATTTCCCTTAAACGCATACTAGTATTCGCCTTTTTTAACTTCTTCTAACTCTTCGTTATATATTTCTTGTATTAAAGCATCCTTATCTTCTTTTGTCAATAGTTCTGTTGGGGATTTGATAATATCGTATTTTTCACAATAGTGATGGATTGCTTTTTCTACCATTTCTTTGACACCTTCCATATTATGATCACCTTTATCATAACTGTCTTTTAATGATGCCATACAAGGGAAGTACATCTTTCTATAGAACATTGGATCGTCACGCATATGACATTTAAGATCATCGATTATATCATAACCCATGTCTTCTTTTTTGTCAATGTCTATGTCGGTAAACTCTTTAAGTTTCATCTTACCACTTTCTACAAGACCAATATCTTGCTTTTGTTCTAGGACCAGGATTATCGCAGTTGTGTCTTGCTCTAAATGATCTGCGTCTTGCTGGATTTGATTTTTTAATTTTCATATTTGGATCACCAAAGTTTACTTTTTTAACGTTTTTTGTCTTTGGATCCTTTACGTAAACCTTAAACTTCTTAACATCGCCTCTCATTGGCTTGCCTAGTTTAACTTTACGTCCTTGATACTCTGCTTCGTCAACTACATCATCTTCGTTGAACCATAATTCACCGTATGCTTCATAGAAGTCATCACCGTCATATGTTTCTTCTTTGTATATTGACTCTGAAAGATATTCTTTAAATTTCTTCATAGCGATATTCCCCTTATATAGAGTATTTATCACTATGTGTGTGCTAGGCTGATATTTCTATATCGAAGTTATTGTACCCTAAATCGAAGAATTTGTTGGCAATATGCTCTGCTAATTTGTTAGATTCGTCTTCATCTAAAGCAAAATGTGTGTCTATTGTAAGCACTGTCTTTCCACCAGTAGTATCATATGCTGAATACGTAGTTTCTTCTTCTACAAGTGGTAAAGTAGCACCATTAAGCACTGATTCTACTGCTATATCATCTAACTCTTCTTTTTTATCGAATACAATGTTAATAAAATGACTCATAATTATTCCTAATGGTTTAATAAAACACTCATTACACTACCAGCAGTATATGATAACTTGGCTCTTATGTACGTATAATTGCCTGTAAAGTTAGCATAGACGCTCTTTGTAGCACTTGTTTCTGTAAATGTATGCACTGTAAAATAGTCAGCATCTGTAGGGTTAGTTGCAAGTGTGCCTTGTATAGTTATAGACCCTGTAAAGTCAGTGTACGTTGCTTGTACCGTATGTACACCGTCTGCTCTACCAAAATAACCATCACCCTTGAACTTATCACCAGTAACAGTTTCTATTGTACTATCACCTGGGTGGTTATTTTCTGATAAAATTATTTCACTATTGCTTTGCATAGTATTATTTATCTTAATCTATGCTTCTACAAGTTTTGTTTCTTTGACTTGTAAGTCTATTTTACCATCAGTTACGTTGATATGCAATTTGCCACCTTTTTTAAGATCACCAAACAATACCATTTTACTTAAATCTGTCTTGATTTCTTTATCAATTACTCTTTGCAGTGGCCTTGCACCCATTTTAGCATCAAACCCTTTGTCAACTAGATAATCTATTGCTTGATCATCAATAGTAACATCAACATTTTTCTCAACAAGCATATTTTTCAATTCTAGTAAGAACTTACCAACAATTTTCATCATTATATTCTTCTCTAATTTACCAAATGCTATTACACCATCAAGCCTATTTCTAAACTCTGGGGCAAAGTAACGTTTTAGTTCTGTGTCCTCGTAGCCAACATCTAGATCTTGATTGAAGCCGATCGCATTTTTCTCAGCCTGTTCTGCACCTAAGTTTGTGGTTAGGATTAATACTGAATTTCTTGCGTCGGCTTCTTTACCGTTGCTACCAGTAATTCTGCCATTATCCATAATTTGTAAAAGGATAGTTGAAACATCTGGGTGTGCCTTTTCTACTTCATCAAGTAATAATACACAGTTAGGATGTTCTTGTAATTTTGTAATCAATAGTCCTGCATTTTCTTCATATCCAACATATCCTGGAGGAGAACCAATCAGTTTTGCTACTGCGTGTTTCTCTTGATATTCAGACATATCAAATCTAACAAGTTTAACTGATAATTCTTCTGCAAGTCTTTTAGCAGTTTCAGTTTTACCTACTCCTGTTGGACCCATAAACACAAAAGAACCTATAGGCTTGTTATCTACTTTAAGTCCTGCTTGAGCAACAAGTATTTTCTCTACAATCTCATCAATTGCTTTCTCTTGTCCAAACACAACCTTTTTAAGATTCTTATCAAGGTTAGCCAAGTTACTTGTTTCTTTTTGTTGTACTTGTTCTGGCGGAAGTTTAACTGCTTTTGCAAGTTCAAATTGTATTTCTTCTGCATCTACAATTTTTTCGCCTTCAACTTTCTTTAATTTAAATCTAGCACAGGCCAAATCAATTAAGTCAATTGCTTTATCCGGAAGTTTCTTATCACTTTGATACTTCACTGAAAGTTTAATTGCGTTATGTAATGCATCTTCAGTGATGTTTACTGCATGATAATCTTCATAATACTTCTTAATGCCTTTGAGAATATCTAGTGTAACTTCATTTGTAGGTTCATCAACACTTATTCTTTGGAATCTACGCATTAATGCCCTGTCTTTTTCAAAATACTTTCTATATTCTTCCCAAGTTGTAGAAGCGATAACTTTAATGTCACCTTTACCTAATGCTGGTTTCAACATATTAGCAAGATCTGTTGAACTATTTTGTCCGCCTGCACCTGCACCACTTATCATATGTGCTTCATCTATAAACACAATAGTTTTACCTTGTTTTTTAATACCCGCCATTACTAATTTAAAACGTTCTTCAAAGTCACCTCTGTATTTAGAACCAGCCAACATAGCACTTATGTCTAAGTTGTAAACTTTGTATTCTTGTAAAAATTCTGGAACTGCTTTATTAACAATATTAAATGCTAAACCTTCTGCAATAGCAGTTTTACCAACGCCTGGATCACCTACTAATAACACGTTGCTCTTTTGTCTACGTCCTAATGCTAATGCAATAGATTCTAATTCTTCATTACGTCCAATTACTGGATCAATCTTGTTAGATGTAACTTCTTTGTTTAAATCTGAAGTATATTCTCTTAAGGCTCTTAAGGCAATACCTCTCAATTCTTCATCTTCGTATTGTGTATCAATTTCGCTACTAATATATTCAGCAAACTTTTCTTTTTCCACACCCGACTTGGTCATATGATAGTATGCCCAAGATTTTTTCTCATTCAATACACTAATGAATACGTCTGTAATTTCTATTAAATGCCTACCACTAAACAAAACCTGCGTAAATGCTCTATTCAAAACTCTTTCAACAGTAGCAGTCTTTTTAGGTTTAAATTTTGTAGCAGTTGTTTTCAAATCCTCACAGTCTGGACCTTTTAAATATGCTTCGAGGCCAGTTTTCATTGCTTTGACATCAACACCATAACCGTCAACTATCTTTTCAAAGTTGTCTACACACAACATTGCATAGACCATATGCTCCAAAGTAACGTATTCGTGTTTTAATTTCTTAGCATCACCTAATGCTTTATCAAAAACTAATTGCAATCCTTCACTTGGTTCTACCATTTAATGTCCACCTTATACTTTTTAAATAATTTCTTTTGCTTCTTCTTTGCCATATCTAATCTCAACTTGCTTACTCTGTCTATAAAGTTAATACCATACAAGTGATCATATTCGTGACCAAAGATTCTTGCATTCCAACCTAACAACTCTATTTTACACTCTTTTTTATCTAAGTCAAGATACTCTACTACCAAACCTTTGGGTCTGTTTACCTTTAAGTATAAACCTGGGAAACTTAAACAACCTTCTACGCCTAGTTCCATGTCTTCTGTTACGGCCGCAATCTTAGGATTGATAATAGCAAATGGTTTATCATCTTCGTGATCCTTTAATCCAGTAGGTTTAATAATAAAAATTTGTGCATCTAGTTCAACTTGGTTTGCCGCTAGACCAACACCATTACTTTTTTCCATAATGCTTATCATTTCTTTACTTACTTCGTGCGGGTCATGTGTGGTAAAGTCAAAAGGTTTAACCTTTTGTTCTAGCCAATTATTAGGATGATAAATTAGTTTCATTCTTAATCTTCTGTAATATTCTTTTGTGTTCTTCTGTCAAATTTTTCGGAACCATTCCGTTAATTCTTAAGAAGATGTTACCTTTCGCACCAGTGCGGTAGTCAGGAAGTCCTGCACCTGATAAACTCATTGTTGTTCCAGGTTGTGTTCCGGCCGGTACATTAATATTTAACTCTCTTCCTTCAGGAGTGCTTAGATTTACGACTGTACCCGTCATTAAATCGAATATATTTAAAGTTTTGGTTGTTTCAAGATTCAATCCGTGTACATCAAATTCAGGATGTCTTCTGTATCTAACTTTTACAATTAAATTACCTCTTGGTAATTGTGTAATTGAATCATCTCCTAATCCTTCAAATCTAATATTGTCTCCTGGTTTTGCACCTACAGGAATATCTATATTAACTGTTTGTTCCTTGCCTGTGTTTGTTCTAAAAGTTGCAATAACACCTTTACCTTTATAAACATCTTGCAAATCAATATCACAAGCAATAGTAATATCTCTGTTCTTTACTTGTCTTTGTCTTTGAAATGGAGAATTGCCTCCGAAAAAAGATGCAAACACATCTTCAAAACCCTGTCCATTGCCCATATTAAAATGGAATTGTTGACCTCCCATGTTTGGATTGAATCCTGCCTGTTGTGGATCTGCCGTTCCAAACTGATCATACATTTGTTTCTTTTCTGGATTACTTAAAACTTGATATGCTTCATTTATTTCTTTGAATTTGGTATCGTCACCTCCTGTTCGATCAGGGTGGTGTTGCATACTTTGTTTTTTATATGCTTTCTTTATATCAGTTTCTGATGCGTTTCGTGAAACGCCTAAAAGGTCGTAATAATCCATAGTAATAGTATATACTTATTCTAGGCGTATGTCAACAATTATTTGTCTGACTTTTTACTTGATCCAGTATATAAACCAAACCATGCCGCACCTGCACCAACTACTATTGAAACCAAACCTGATTGTTCCATTGTTGGTTGCGGTATAGCCATGTACCAAATTACTACTTTGTATAACAAGTAGATATAAGTTGTAATGAATATTCTTGGAAATATTCTCCAACTGTCTACTGCTTTTGCTAAATGTATTAATTTTGCATATGGATTAGGACCCAAGTCCTTTACAGAAGTGTCAACTTCTAACTCTACTTGTACTTTTTTCTTGACATCTGCCACTGGCTTGCCCCCTTCTTTGGTTAATAACTTATCTTCTTTTATGACTTTACTTTTTTCCATTTTTTATTTTTTCTATTTCTTTAATATTATTATTAATTTTATCGTTCTGTGCCTGATCGATCATTGCCTGTAGTCTTCTTCCTTTTTCAGCATCACTGTCTAAATGCAAATCCTTATTAATAATTTTTTCAAGTTTGTGTAATTTTATTCTATCGTTTGAAATGAATCTCCAAACATAACCCTTTTCACTATACACACCAAACACAGTTTCTCTAAGTCCTATTCTTACTATGATAGCATCTTCTCCATCTAGTATGATATGGTCGCCTTCATTAAAAGCAGGATTAAATTTAAATTTTAATCCACTCATTAAATTTACTGCAAAGTCTTTAAACCAAAAGACTGCTGATAGCGATATTAATATTGCTATCCATGGTGCTAGTAAGTCCGCTAGATCTAATCCCAGTTGGTCAAACATTTTATTTCTTCTTTTCTAACTTTTTAATTCTCGATTCCATAGCATCTAACTTATTTTTTAATGCTGGAAATTTCTGCATTGTTTTTTCTTCAGCAGTTAATATTTTAAGATCATATCTTTCAGCCGCCCAGTTGTACCATGATTCCATTTTACCATAAAACCACTTACCCATTGCTGTCTTTTTGAACCAGGCATTGGTAGCCTGTCCTAGCACGGCGCCTACTATTGATTTAATTAAGAAAAACCACATATAATATCCTTTGTTATATGTGTATTTATCTGGGCAGATTAAAAATTACAGGATAGATTTGCTTTGGGATTGAACTCTATATCAGCGGTTTTAGGTATTGTTTCGGTGGATGATACTTTTAGATCAACGCCTGGATCTAGACGACATTCTGTTTTACCAGCACAACCAGTAAGCACTAATAAAACTGCTATGACCACAGTTTTATACATTATTAGTTTTTAGATTTGTTTTTTGGACCGTTTTCTGATTCGTAGTATTCTTTATACGACTTAATTATTTCGTCTTGTTGTAGCATATATGCACGTATCTGTGCAAAGTTTTTACTTAATGCTTCATATCCTTCGTCTGTTAATCCAAACAATACAGGATCAATGTTACCTGCTTTTAGTTTAGCAAAGACTTCATCTGCATTATCAGATGTAATTATTGTCCACTTAATTTCTTCTAGTTTAGGAGTTAGTGGCTCAGGGAGATTCAGAGGTTCTCTTTCAACTTCTGTGCTAAAGATTTCTAATTGCTTAACTGCTGTACCGCAACTAGTGAGGAACGTAGTTAGGGTTAGCAAGACTAGGACACTCAGAATTGATTTCAGACTTCTTAGTTGCATTTTTCTCTTTCTCCGTTAATGGACTGCCCATTGCAATTTCGCTACATCTCATTGCATTGGTACTTCCTTTATTAATTATCTTCTCTACGGACTCAGGCCTCTTCGTTGCGAGATCACCAATATCACGTACTTCGCCTTTTCCGTTTATTTTATTAAA
>CETK01130078.1_pt1 | contig 15384 bp, 8 predicted proteins | sample 361431 | NCBI WGS metagenome assembly CETK01 (sample SAMEA2622452, study PRJEB7988) | marine metagenome | biome: marine biome (ENVO:00000447); feature: surface water layer (ENVO:00002042); material: "saline water (ENVO:00002010), including plankton (ENVO:xxxxxxxx)" | depth 5 m | reverse complement strand
CTCCCACAAATCCACTTGCCGATACTACCCCTGAGGTATTAACAAGTTCAATATCACCGTCACCCAGTTGAATTGTATTTGAAGTTGAAACTGTCGCATTTGCACCAATTACAGTGGAGTTTTCTATAAGTAAGTTACTCACAGTACCAGTGAAAGCTCCGATATAAGTGTTGTCATTGGAACCATTACCAGCGAACTGTCCTGCATGCCCTCCAACTGCAGTGTTTCCTTGTCCATTTTCAGTATTCATGAGTGCCCCCCAGCCTACTGCTAAATTACTATGTCCGGTCTTACTTTTATTTAATGCATATGAACCTACCGCTACATTATTTATACCAGTTGTATTATTTGCGAGTGAACGTTGACCCAAAGCCGTATTATAACTACCTCCCGTTGCAGATTTCATGGATCCATCACCAATTGCGGTATTTCCTACTCCTGATGGATATTCAAACCCCCCTTCAAGAGTTATGGTAGCCGGTCCTGAAATATTCATATCATTTAATGCATCAACTCCAATAGCTACACTTCTACTAGAAAATTTAGAATCCTCTAATGCACCTGCACCAATTGCAATATTTAACCGCCCTTCTTCAACCTCCTGCATAGCTGTAGTTCCGATTGCGATATTAACATAACCATCTTCAATATTTTCAAGAGCAGAATTACCTATGGCTATATTCATACCCGAATCAGCATCCGTGGCTTTACTTAGTGTAAGTGATCCTATAGCAACATTATTAGAAGTCAAAGTTGCGGAGGCCAATGCAGAGGAACCTATTCCAATATTTTGGTAACCATCTGTTAAATTAGAACCAACTCCCGCCCCAAGTAGAACATTATCAACTTGAGATACGGTCATTGAAGGTTCTAAATCAACAATTAAAAGATTTCCATTAGAGTCAATGTCTACTGAACCAGTAATATTTGTAAGTCCAGAACCATCTCCTACGAAGTAACTAGCCGTAACTGTATTAGCCATAATATTTGAAGATGTTAATGAGTAGACATCAATGATGGATGAGGTAACAGTACCAGCATAAATGTAGGGAGCAGCAATTCCAGTAGCAGAAACTATATTTGTTATGGTTAAGTTTGTAGCAGATATTAACTCAGATTTTATGATTAAGTTTGAATCAGAAAATCCAAGTTCTATGGTGTCAGGAGATGTCACCTGATTATTTGCATCAACATTTTCATAAATACTAAGGCCATATACCTGATTTGCAAACTGAGCTAATGGGACACTGGCAAATTGCTTGGTCCCCATATCCTGATATCCATTTCCGGTGTCTAATTCCTCTTTCATAAAAACATCTTCACTCCAATCAATATTAGAAAATGAACCATCTATAACGGTTCCATTGCCTACAGAAATATTAATTACGCCATCAGCTGGAGTAGTAAGTGTATGTTCTTCTATGAAAACTGGTGAAACAGAAGTCGATTGATAGGATATTGAAAACTTAATTTTAACCTGATTATTTGTTAAGATTTCTCCATTATTATCCTTAACTATGGCTTGATAGTTGAACTGGGCGTTAATTCCTATCGATATTAATAAAAAGAATATAAATTTTCTCATCCTCTAAAGCTTTTAAAAATTTAGCGTCCTAATATAATAAATTTTGTAATCCAATTTTTACCAATTTTTACCAATTTTAAATTACTTAACACTATAGTTCATCACATTTTTTCCGGTAAGCTTGATTAATCTTTAAAATTTTTTAATGCTTATTTAATATTGTTGTCTAGAATACAAATACCTGTGAAGTCAAAAATTATTTCTTCTGTAAATTCTAGAATCAAAATAATTGTTTACAGGCTAAAAATATTATGTGAAGAGTATCTTTAGTTGGAGTAGTATCAGCATGAAAATATAAGATCCTTAAAGACAGAATTAAAAGACTTTATTATCATTAGATTAATTTAATTGGATTGGTATCACAATAAATACATTATCCCACTCTATAAATAAATCAATGTCTGAATGATTATTTTTTAAAGATATTTTCAGTTTTTCAACTGATTGAGAATTGTAATTTAGATTTATATCTTGGGTAAAAACATCAAATGAGGGATCTGGACGCTCATATGAAGATGAATTGATTTGAGAATTCAATGTGAGTTTCCAATATTTTTCATAAGGGGTTACATACATGCAATATTTTCCCTGTTTCAAATATTTACTTGCAAATTTAACATCTTCACTGAAAGTAATTGTTGTAGGGGCGTTAGCACCCAACCTCCAGTATTTACCATAAGGTAGCAATGGTTTTTGATCTTCTTTACCAAAAATTAATCGCCCTCTTTTGGAGGGTCTTGAGTAGCTGACTTCAATATTTAGTTCCTGAAATTTATATACATCTATCTGTTTCGGACTTTTTGGGTTAATCCAAATGGGATATATTATGTATAATAATCCGGCTGTAAGTATAATAAATATGCCAATAATTACTTTTTTCATGTAAGTTTTAAATTAAAAAAGTTCAGATAAATTTAAGGATAGTTGATTATAAATTAATTAAAATTAATTTGAGAATAATATTGTATTATTTTTCGATCTAAGTCAAGTAGTAATTTGGATTTACATGGACTTAATGAAAAACTTAAGAAGCAATAGTTTCTGTATTAGAAATAAATTAAATATCCATCGGTGGATTGATTAATTTTATCGTAATAGGTATGAAAAAAGATATATTTGATAATTTTGTACACTATGATGGTAAATAAATCAATTATATATGACAATTTTTAAATAAGTTTGTAATTAATATAATTTCAATTGTAAAGTTAGAAATTTTGGAATACAGAGGTAAGAATCTAAAAATTAATGAATTAATCAATTTTATTAATTTTTTTTTATAATTTTGACCTCTCTAATTTATTATGCATGCATATTAAAACTAGTGATTGTTAGATTTAAACCCCAAACTAACTAAGTGTTTTGACCTAATTATGGACAAATTAATATAACAAAAAAACAATTTTAACAAATGAAAAATTCTTTTCTTTTCATCCTTGTTGGTCTATTAACTTTTAATTTAAGTTTTGCTCAACAAGTGATTTCAGGATCTGTTGTAGATGCTGATGGAGTTCCCTTACCAGGTGTTAACGTGGTAGTAGAGGGAACTGGACAAGGAACTGCCTCAGATTTTGATGGGAATTATGAAATTTCTGTTGAAGATGGTAGTACACTTATTTTCTCTTTTGTAGGATTCGCCGACCAATCAATTCAGGTTGGTCAAACAGATTCTTACGATATTCAAATGAACCCTAATCTCGAACTTTCTGAGGTAGTTGTTACTTCTATGGGTATCACAAGAGAAAAAAGATCACTTGGATATTCAATCCAAACTGTCGGAGGTGACGAGATTGAAGATGTAAGGTCAATGAACCCTATTGAAGCTCTTCAAGGAGAAGTTGCCGGACTTGATGTTCAATCATTCAATACCATGGGTGGTTCAGCTAACGTAGTAATTAGAGGTTACTCTTCTTTATCTGGCTCAAACCAAGCTTTGTTTGTCATAGACGGAACACCCATTGACAATTCAACAGGAAATAGCACTGATATGCAAACCGGTCGAGGTGGTGTTGACTTTGGTAATGCTGCAATGGATATAAATCCTTCAGATATCGAATCGGTATCAGTACTTAAAGGTGCCGCAGCTTCAGCCCTTTATGGTTCTCGAGCTTCTAATGGTGTAATATTAATTACAACAAAAAAAGGTTCTAAAAAGAAAGGTATGGGCATTACTGTTAATTCTCAAATTACTGTAGGTAATGTTGATCTTGAAACTCTACCAGTTTATCAAGATTCATATGGGTACGGATATGGTCAATACAGAAGAGCTTATATAGGCCCATCTACTGTTGCTGCTGGTGAGCAGTGGACTGGAAATTATTATGGACAATGGGGAAACAATTCTGCTTTCTACACAGGTGATGATGGATCATATGGTCCAAAACTTGTTGGTCAAGAAGTTCATCATTGGTTCAATATGGTGCCTGAATGGACAGATCTTTATCAAAAAACTGCTCCGGCTGTTGCACCAAGTGATACACCTAATGACTTTTTTGAAACAGATGTAACTCAACAAAACTCTATTTCATTTGAAGGAGGAGATGATAATGGATCCTACAGATTGGGATACACTAACGCTCAGAGTGATGGTGTACTTCCAAACTCACAGATGTATAGAAATACAGTTACACTCAGAGCAAATAGAAACTTTGGAAAGTTATCTGCTGATGCATCTGTTAGCTTTATTAATACTCAAACAACTGGTCGTTTTGGAACCGGATATGACGGACTTAATCCAATGCAAGGTTTCAGACAATGGTGGGCAGTTGGTGCAAGCATTTTAGAGCAAAAAAGAGTTTTCGAAGAAACTGGAAAAAACTATTCATGGAATATGATTGGTACCAATACTGATGATCCTAACGGATCTCCCAATCACCAGCCTCTATACTTTGATAACCCATATTGGTCTAGATACAATAACTATACTACTGATTCAAGAAATAGACATTTTGGTAATGTTTCACTGGCTTATGATTTATCTGAAAACCTAAATATATTAGGTAGAGTTACTTTTGACAATGTAACTGAGGCAAGAGAACAAAGAGCAAACGTTGCAGTAGGAACAGGCGGTAAAGGAGCAAATTTATTTGATGATCAACCAGGATATCAAACCCAAAACAGAATAAGATCTGAGTACAACTATGACCTAATAGTTGATTACACCAGAGATTTGACCGATAACATAGATTTATCTGCAATTTTCGGATATAATTTAAGAGTTCAGAATTGGGATCATACAACTGCACAAACAAATGGAGGCCTTAACTTCCCAAATATTTTTGCATTGACAAACTCAGTGAATCCTTTAACTGCTGCTGACGTCGCACAATATGATGCACAGAAAAAAGTTGAGGGGATGTACACATCTATTAGTCTAGGTCTTAGTGATACTTACTATGCTGAAGGAACTTACAGAAGAGATAGGTCATCTGCCTTACCAATTGATAATAACTCATATAATTACTATTCAATTTCCGGTTCTGCAATCCTTTCTAATCTTATTGAAAGCGATCTAATTTCTTTTGCTAAATTGAGATTAAACCATGCTGTTGTTGGAAATGACACAGGACCATATAATGTTTTTAGAGCTTATACGATTAACCCAGCAATTAATGGAGCTGCATCTGCATCCAATCCTAGCACGCTACCAAATTCTAATCTAAAAGCAGAGACAACAACTGAAAATGAAATTGGATTAGAAATCAATATGCTAGATAGGAAGCTTAGTTTTGATTTTTCATTTTATAACAAAACAACTGATGACTTGTTAACTTCTTTAGGGGTTTCTCCTGCAACTGGTTTTTCAGGCCTTGTTACAAATGCTGGAAGCATTGAAAACAAAGGATTTGAGGCATTAGTTAGAATTAACCCGATCAGAACTACAGATTTTTCTTGGAATGTTACAATGAACTATAATACTTACACGTCTGAAATTCTCAGTTTAGGTAACGATGCAACTGGAAATGCTATCCAATATCTTGGATACATGTCACCACAAGGTGGTATAGAGATAGGAGGACAAGTTGGTGAGCCCTATGGTGTAATTCGTGGTCACGCATATGTAAGAGATGCAAATGGTAATAAAGTTCTTAATGTAAGAAGCGGCTCTTATGATTACGCTCACTATTTAAGAACATCTAATTCTGATAACGTTATTGGAGATATTAATCCAGATTGGACTGGAAGTGTTAGAAATACTTTTACATATAAAAACTTTGATTTAAGCTTTTTAATAGATATACAGCAGGGAGGAGACTTCTTCTCACTTGACACCTGGTATGGTTTTGGAACAGGGGCCTATGACAGATCCGTTGGACTTAACCACAAGGGTAACGATATGAGACTGACCATTCCAAATGGTGGTGGATTAAGACTAGACGGAGTTATTTTACCCGACAATGCAGTGATAACAGATGGTGTAGCAAACGTTGCTGGTACTCAAAACACTGATGTAATGAGTAGATACGACTTTTATGCAAACCCTGAAGGTTGGACCTCAATCGGAGCTCCTCATGAGATGCATGTTCATGACGCTTCATTTGCTAAGCTAAGAGAATTAAAATTAGGATATACTTTCCCAGAAAGTGTTCTAGCAGAAACTCCATTTACAAGTGCATCTGTAGCATTTGTGGGACGAAACTTGTGGATAATCGCAAAAAATTCCCCTTACACAGATCCTGAAGCAGGACTGGGCGCTGGCAATCGTCAAGGATATCAAACGGGTGCTTTCCCTGCGGTTAAAACTTATGGTTTAAATGTCAGGTTTAATTTCTAAAATGAATTCAAAATATCAATTTAAAATGAAAAAATTCATATTTCTTACTTTCGCGCTTGCTTTAACAGTGAGTTGCTCCTCTGACGAAGACTATGAGGGTTTAAATAAAAATCCTAATGCCCCCGCAGAGGTTTCAGATACCCAATTATTTGTATCAGCTACAAATAGTTTGATTGATTTTGTAGAGTCTACTAACGTAAATGTGAACAACTTTAGACTTTACGCTCAATATTGGACACAAACCCAATATACCGATGAAGCTAACTATGAAATGCAAAACAGAAGCATTCCCGATTATATGTTCTCTGAGTTTTACAGGGACGTCCTTGGTGATTTGGATAATGCAAAAAATTTAGTTTCGGACGCTGTTAAGATTGCTCAAATTGAGCTTCTGTCAGTTTATGCCTATCAGATGCTTGTTGATGCATTCGGTGATGTTCCTTATTCTGAAGCATTAAAAGCAGGTGCTGAGACACCAAACTTAGCTCCAGCATATGACGATGACGCAACTATCTATGCTGACTTAATTTCACGTGCTCAAGCTGCGGTTAGTGGACTGTCTGGGTCAGGCACAGGCTACACATCTGATGACTTAATTTTCTCAGGTTCAGTAGCCCACTGGAAAAAATTTGGTCACTCATTGTTGGTTAAATTGGGCTCCAGATTAGTTGATCAAAATGAAGCTACTGCTAAAAGTTTGATAGAATCAAATTATGCAAGCGGAATATCCTCTAACGCTGATAATGCTTATTTTCAGTTTGAGAGTTCCCCTCCTAACACAAACCCACTTTGGGAAGATCTTGTTCAATCAGGAAGACAGGATTTCATTCCTGCTGACACATTTGTTAACGTAATGAATGATCTAAGTGATCCAAGATCAGATAAGTTTTTTGATCCTACTTCATTAATTAATGGTGCCTATCAGGGTGGTCCTTATGGAGTGTCTACACCTTTCAACGATAATTCTCACATTTCGCAAACTCTTTATGCCGCAGATTTTAGGGGTGTATTGATGGATTATGCTGAAATGAGTTTTATTCTTGCAGAGGCAGCTAGAAGAGGCTTTTCTGTTGGAGGTACTGCTGCTCAGCATTATGAGAATGGAATAACTGCAAGTATGTCTGAGTGGGGGGTTTCAAGTGACCACACTACTGCATATTTGGCTCAAGATAACGTTGCATTCGCAACTGCACCTGGTACTGACCATGAAAAAATTGCCAAGCAATTTTGGATTGCAATGTATAACAGAGGGTTTGAAGGATGGACCGTTTACAGATTATTTGATTCACCAGCTCTACCAAATGCTGGTACTTTAGATCTACCTGTTCCTAAGAGATATACATATCCTCAGTCAGAACAGACTATTAATGGAGCTAATGTTAAAGCCGCAAACGGTGGTAATGATACTCAACAGACTTCAATCTTTTGGGATACTAAATAATTAATATTTTTTCAGTTAAAAAACCCTGCAATTTGCAGGGTTTTTTTATTCTATTTAGTTTCATTAGATATTTTTACCAGAAAAAACAATGTTTTTTTAAAATTTAAATAAACAAGCAATAGGCTGTGGAGTTATCTTAGGATGTCATACTCTGCAATTAACTGCCTTATGAAGCTCCAAAAACAGCTAACTTTTAGTTAAACCGCACCCAAAAACGTACCCAAAAAAATAAACCCCTAATGTTTAAAGGGGCTTTTAAAAAGTTATTTGGCGGAGAAAGAGGGATTCGAACCCCCGGAGGTATGACCCTCAACAGTTTTCAAGACTGCCGCATTCGACCACTCTGCCATTTCTCCTTGGTGTGCAAATATAATATTAATTGATTTCCAACCCATTGATTTTCAGACAAAATATCAGACAGTAATTTGTGAAAATTAATAATTGACATGCCCCACTATTTTTAAACCATACCCCGTAATACCTACTCTGGGCATTTTACTAGAATTACTAATTAAGTTCAGATTTTTGATTTTAAGATTATGTAAAATTTGCGCTCCGATTCCAAAATCCCTACTGTCCATCAATATTGGGGGTGCTTTGTCAACCTCCCCTTTTTGTTGCATACCCTTTAGCGTTTTGATTCTCGATAACAAATTTTCTGAGGATTGTTGTTGGTTGATAAAAATAACCGCACCTTTATCAGCTTGGTTGATGAGAGAAAAAATATCATCCAACCCTTTGGTGATTTCTCCTGTCAACATGCTTAAAACATCATTGCTGATTCTCAAAGAATTGATACGGGTTAAAACTGCTTCGTTTTCTTCCCAACTCCCTTTGGTAAGTGCCAAATGAATTTGTTGATTCGTCGTTTGTTGGTAGGCTCTTAATCGGAATTGCCCAAAACGAGTTTCTACTTTAAAATCACTCTTTTTTTCAATCAAACTATCGTGTTGCATCCGATATGCGACCAAGTCTTCAATTGAGACAATTTTAAGATCAAATTTTTGAGCAACTTTTAACAGTTCCGGAAGTCGAGCCATGGATCCGTCATTATTCATAATCTCAACGATTACCCCAGCAGGTTCGAATCCTGCTAAACGTGCAAAGTCAATGGCGGCTTCTGTATGTCCAGTGCGACGTAAAACCCCACCTTGCTTGGCAATTAAAGGAAATACGTGACCCGGACGAGTCAGGTCTATAGCTCTGGTTTTTTTATCGATCAATGCACGAATAGTTTTAGAGCGATCCTCAGCAGAAATACCTGTTGTCACGTCATTACCACGAAAGTCTACTGAAACTGTAAAAGCTGTTTCCATAGGATCTGAAGTAGAACTTACCATTCGATCCAATTTTAATTTTTTACATTTTTTTTCGGTCAGCGGTGTACAAATTAACCCTCTACCATTGGTGGCCATAAAATTGATTTTTTCCGGAGTAATTACCTCAGCAGCCGCAACAAAATCCCCTTCATTCTCTCGGTCTTCATCATCAACTACTATGATGATTTCTCCCCTTTTAATGGATGCAATTGCCTCCTCTATTGTATTGAGTATTATTTTTGGCATAGATGTTTTATGATTTTGACCCGAAATGTTTGGAATACATTTTTTGAATAGGAACCATTATAAAATCCAAATTGACAAATCCCTCGTCAAATGAAGCTCTTTTTGTCAAATAAAAAGCAAAAGGAGCCAAAACTATTGAAGATAAACAACTGGCTAAAACCGGATTGATACTGTTGTCCTCTGCAGCATTCTTTGCAAAGATTCCAATATAATGATAGGATAGAAAAATTAATACAGATAACACCAGAGGTAATCCCAATCCACCTTTTTTAATGATTGCCCCCAGAGAAGCTCCGATCAAGAATAGAAAGATACATGAGAAAATTAAAGTGAATTTGTCAAGCATGATCATTTTGTGTAAGTTGATTAATTTCTGAAATACAAAAAAGTTTCGCTTTTTATTCTCCAAAATTCTCAAAATTCCCCTGACATCACCTAAAGACGTCTCAAGAATTTGATCGGTTTTCCAATCATCATTTGCTTTAATGATATTGAGAATATTTGCATTTATAAGTGAATCTTTAAAATAGTTATACTCTTTTTTCATTGATTTTATCTGGCTACCGTAGTGTTTTTTGTTAAAGTTTTCACTAAATATTTTTCTCTGGTTACTAAAATCACGTTCCAAGGTGTCGATACTTTTTTTTAAATGATTTACTTTTTGCATTTTGTAGGTAGTTGTATAATTCTCTTCGTTTAGATCTACGTTATTGAATTTAGACAAGTCAATATTCATAACATATTCTTCGAAATGGACTTTTGCATGAGGAAACCTCATTCGCTCTTCATAATTTTTACCTACAATTTCTTCATAACGATTTCCATCATACAAAACCAGTTGAAGGGTTGCATCAGTAGTTTTACTTTTTAATTCTCCATTTTTGGCTTTTATGACAATTCGATTTTTATAATCATTTGTTTTTTCGTGAATGATCACATCTTCAAGTAATCTTTTATTTTCTCCATACTTGCGATTTACTTTGATACTCATTTGTCCTAGATCATTAAAAATTCCTTCTCGGATGGCGATGGCCGGTTTTAACTTGGCCAGGTTTCTTCTTAAATTATAGGATTTCAATTCTCCATATGGGATAACATGATTGGAAAAGTAAAAACTTCCAATACCGATTACAACATGAATAAAAAATAAACCCGTCATACAACGGACTAGTGAGATTCCGGTCGATTTCATTGCAGCAAATTCATAATTTTCTGCAAGGCTCCCGAAAGTCATTAAAGAGGCTAATAATATTGATAGGGGAAGTACGATGGGGATTAGCTTGGGGACAAAGTAAATCAAAAATTTAAAAATCGTTTCGAAATCCAAACCTTTTCCAGCGAGATCGTCAATATATAACCAAAAGGTTTGTACCACAAAAATTAACATACAGATAGCAAATACACTGATTAGGCGAATTAAATACTGAATGATTATGTAGCGATCAAGTATTTTCAATGCTCTAATTGTTGATATAATAATTGGGATAGTCGTCTTGGTTAAAAACGAAGAAATTTTCTGGAAGGGAACCATCTACTTTTATTTGATTAATGGTAAGTGTGGTAACGGTACCATTTTCTCCCACTTCAATTAATTTATATAAATGATTTTTTTGCGTGTCGATCCCTAACAACAAGGAAACGATATCCCCATCTTCTTTAGTTGGAATCAGTTTTACGAATTGAATGTTTTTTCCCATTACCCTTTGACTAATGTCCCAATGGTAATCATATCCTTTTTTATGAAATTTTAATAATTCCTTGGGGTTTATACCAAAATCTTCATCATCATTAGCTTGGGTAATGGTTATTTCTTCATTTTCTGGAACGATTGTATATAATACTTTTCCATCAAAAAGCTGTATTCCGTCAAGAAACTTTAATTTATATTTATCCTCTGCTATAGTTACCTTCCCTGAACTTTCCTGATTGATTTGCTCCGTACGGTTGTTAAGTGTATAACTGAATTCGAATTCAATATTTTCATAACTTTCCATTTGCTTGGAAGCTAATTCCAATAAATTTTGTGCTTCGATAGGGGTCTGTGTCCAAACAGTAATGACACTTCCGATAAATAAAAACAAAAAGTAATTTTTAAATTTCATAATGCAAATTTATACATCTTCATTATTCAAAAACACATCAAGTGCATTTAAATCGGATATCAGGACTTGTCTTGCCTTACTTCCCTCAAACGGCCCCACAATTCCCGCAACCTCCATCTGGTCGATAATTCTTCCGGCCCTGTTATAACCAAGTTTGAGTTTTCTTTGCAGGAGAGATGCAGATCCCTGTTGAGCTGTAACAATTACCTCTGCAGCTTCTCTAAAGAGATCGTCTCTTTCTGAGGGATCAAGGTCCAAACTACTGGAATTTTCTTCAATGTATTCGGGCAAAACATAAGCGCTGGAGTATCCCATTTGCGATCCAATATAATCTGAAATCTTTTGAACTTCTGGTGTGTCTACAAAAGCACATTGAATTCGAGTCAAGTCGTTACCCTGCGTGTAGAGCATATCTCCACGGCCAATCAATTGATCAGCCCCTCCTGAATCCAGGATGGTACGTGAGTCTATTTTTGATGTCACCCTAAAAGCAATTCTGGCGGGAAAGTTTGCTTTGATAATTCCAGTAATGACATTTACTGAGGGCCTTTGGGTGGCAATTATCAGGTGAATCCCCACAGCTCTCGCTAATTGTGCCAATCGAGCAATAGGAGTCTCAACTTCTTTTCCTGCGGTCATGATCAGGTCGGCAAACTCATCTACTACCAGTACAATGTAAGGTAAAAAGTTATGTCCGTCCTCAGGATTTAATTTTCGCTCTCGATACTTTTGATTATATTCCTTTAGGTTACGACAGATTCCATTTTTGAGCAATTCGTATCTATTGTCCATTTCTATACATAGTGAATTCAGTGTATGTATAACTTTAGTATTATCTGTAATAATGGCTTCTTCCGTATTGGGTAATTTGGCCAAGTAATGACGCTCAATTTTACTGTATATATTAAGCTCTACTTTTTTGGGATCGACCAAAACGAATTTGATTTCAGCTGGATGTTTTTTGTATAGCAATGAGGTAAGAACAGCATTTAATCCTACCGATTTTCCTTGACCTGTTGCCCCAGCCATTAGCAAGTGTGGCATTTTGGTCAAATCCACAACAAAAGTTTCGTTACTGATGTTTTTACCCAAGGCTAAAGGTAACTCCATTTCAGCCGTTTGAAATTTGTTAGAGGTGATAACAGAGCGCATTGAAACTATACTTGGTTTCTGGTTGGGGACTTCAATTCCTATGGTTCCCTTTCCAGGAATGGGAGCGATTATTCTTATCCCTAATGCGGAGAGTGAAAGAGCGATGTCATCCTCTAAATTTTTGATTTTGGAGATCCTAATTCCCGCCTCTGGAACTATCTCATAAAGTGTTACCGTAGGTCCAACTGTTGCTTTAATTTTTGAGATACCAATGTTATAATTTTTTAAAGTTTCAACAATTTTATTTTTATTCAATTCCAGTTCCTCTTGATCGATGGTGATTGAATTTTCTCCGTAATCTTTTAGTAGGTCATGATTGGGAAAACGGTACTTACTCAATTCCAATTTTGGATCGAAAAAACCATGTTTCTCAACTAAAGATTGAGCTAAATTGTCAGTCAAACTTTCTTCTTCTTTATAAGTTTCCACCTCCATAGTAATTTCATCTTCTGATGTTGATTTTTCAACCTCAACGGGGTCGACTTGGTTTATGTCAATATCTTGATCGGTCTCTTCAATAAAATCATCGATTTCTAAATCTAAGCTATTTTCGATACCAACTTCATGGGTTGTCTCTTCCTTTTTAACAATGGATCTAAAAAACAATATGGCTTTTTCTGGAGTGAATTTCCATTGGATTACTAATATGGCAATCAATATAAAAATGAGAAAACCTGATACACCAACTTTTCCAAGATATGCTACAAGAAAACTATTAATTTCGTAGCCAACCAACCCACCTAATAAAGGAGAATCAATGTGGTAAAATCCGAAAAATACAGACAAACAAATCAAATAAAGCATTGCCCAACTACAGTGGATAATTAGATCTTTTTTAACACGATCAAAAAAAAGTAAATAACCCCAATAGCAAAGTAGATATGGGAGTATAAAAACAGATATTCCAAATAATTGATAGACAAAAAAGTGACTTATCAGGGCTCCAATTTTATTTAAAATATTTTGTGACTGAACCTTTTTGTCAAAAAATAATTCTATGGTGCTTTGATCTGATTGGTGGTGGAATAAAAAAGAAATAAATGAAACAGTCATCAAAAACCCTAACAACAGGAAAAAACTTCCCAAAAGAATTTGTCTTTTTCTGATGTGTTGTTTTTTTTCTTCCGAAAATATGGGTTGTTGGGAACGCTTTCTGGTCATTAATAATGCTTATTAAACAAAAATACAAATTCATCCGAAATCATTGGACTAAAAAAACCCCGATGCAATAAGTGATCGGGGTTATACCATTACGAAGTATTCAGACAGACTTATTCCAAATCAAAACGATCTAGGTGCATTACTTTACTCCAAGCGGCCACAAAATCTTTGATAAATTTTTCCTCACCATCGGTACAGCCGTAAACTTCAGAAATAGCACGCAACTCACTATTGGAACCAAATATTAAGTCCACTCGTGTGCCTGTCCATTTGATTTCACCAGTAGTCAAGTCAAGGCATTCAAATTCACTTTCGCTTTCGTTTGTAGCCACCCAAGTAGTATTCATGTCAAGTAAATTAACAAAAAAATCATTGGTTAGTGTTTCGGGACGATGGGTCAAAACACCGTGTTTGGAATTTCCAAAGTTAGTATTCAACACACGCATTCCTCCCACCAGTGCAGTCATCTCGGGGGCTGTCAAGGCCATCAATTGCGCTTTGTCAACCAATAATTTTTCAGCCCCTATATCGTAGTCCTTTTTAGTATAATTTCTAAAACCATCTGCCAAAGGCTCAAGTACAGAGAAAGATTCAACATCGGTTTGATCTTGTGTAGCATCTGTTCGTCCGGCAGTAAAAGGAACTTTAACCTGATGTCCTGCATCTGAAGCGGCTTTTTCAATTCCTGCACTTCCAGCCAAAACGATCAAGTCTGCTAATGAAACTTTTTTACCTTGGCTTGTAGCATTAAATTTATTTTTGATATCTGTTAATACATCCAAAACTTTTCCCAGTTGAATTGGTTGATTGACATCCCAGTATTTCTGGGGAGATAAACTAACTCTTGCTCCATTAGCGCCACCGCGTTTGTCAGAGTTTCTAAAAGTAGATGCAGAAGCCCATGCTGCACTAACTAACTGAGAAACACTTAAGCCAGATTTTAAAATTTTAGCTTTTAAGGTAGTTTCATCTTTTTCATCAATCAATACGTGATCAACTTTAGGGACAGGGTCTTGCCAAATCAAAGTTTCCTTGGGAACTTCTGACCCCAAATACCTATCAATAGGCCCCATATCTCTGTGGGTTAACTTGAACCATGCCCTGGCAAAAGCATCGGCAAACTCGCTGGGATTTTCATAAAAATGTCTCGATATGGGTTCATAAATGGGATCCATACGTAAAGCTATATCCGTTGTCAACATCATTGGAGCATGCGATTTGTCTGAGTTGTGTGCGTCCGGAACTGTACCGGCACCAGCACCACCTTTTGGTGTCCACTGTTGTGCCCCTCCAGGACTTTTTGTCAATTCCCAATCATAACCAAAAAGGTTTTCAAAGTAATTGTTACTCCATCTTGTGGGTGTGGTTGTCCACGCACCCTCTAGACCACTTGTGATGGTGTGTTCCCCTTTTCCGGAGCCGTAGTTGTTCTTCCAACCCATGCTCATTTGCTCAATTCGGGCTCCGGCAGGTTCAGCCTCTACGTACTGATCTGCATCGGCGGCTCCGTGTGTTTTCCCGAAGGTGTGTCCACCGGCAATCAAAGCTACTGTTTCGTAATCATTCATTGCCATTCGACCAAAGGTTTCACGAATATCAATTGC
>CETK01119500.1_pt1 | contig 15399 bp, 13 predicted proteins | sample 361431 | NCBI WGS metagenome assembly CETK01 (sample SAMEA2622452, study PRJEB7988) | marine metagenome | biome: marine biome (ENVO:00000447); feature: surface water layer (ENVO:00002042); material: "saline water (ENVO:00002010), including plankton (ENVO:xxxxxxxx)" | depth 5 m | reverse complement strand
CCTGATGCAATTGCTTGGTTGGTCAAACATCACCCTGAATTATCTGATGCCCAAATCAGCCGACTGATTGGCACCACCAAAGATACTATCACCAAAATCCGTGAGCGCACACACTGGAATATTTCCAATATTCAGGCTAAACACCCGGCTATGTTGGGCTTATGCAAACAGCAGGACCTCAACTCCGCAATTGAAAAGGCCGGGGGGCAGCCAAAACAGGATGCTGAACAAGTTGCTGATTTAACTGAACTGCCATAAAGCAGAAAATACAAACAGGCAAGGCATGCCTTTCCTGTTCTATCGTCGTTAAACCTGTTTCAGGCCTGCCTGTTGAACCGCATCATCAATTTCTTCCAGAATAACTGGATCATCAATTGTGGCGGGCAAAGGAAAGTCTTCATTCTGGACAATCTTCTGCATTGTGGCACGCAGAATTTTTCCGGAACGTGTTTTGGGCAGGCGGCCGACAATCACAGCTTGTTTAAACGCTGCAACAGGGCCGATTTCTGAGCGCACACGCTGGATAATTTCAGCCAGAATCTCTGTTCCGACGCGGGGTGTCCCCGTTTTCAATACCACAAAACCAAGCGGTACCTGACCTTTCAGCGCGTCATGCACGCCAATAACCGCACATTCGGCAACATCCGGATGTCCAGCCAGAACCTCCTCCATTCCGCCTGTTGACAGCCTATGCCCGGCTACATTTATAATGTCATCTGTTCTGGACATAACAAAAATATAACCATCTTCATCAATATATCCGGCATCCCCTGTGGCATAATAACCCTCAAAGCTCGATAGATAGCTTTTTAGAAAACGCTCATCATTCTGCCATAATGTAGGCAGCGTTCCCGGCGGCATAGGCAGCTTAATCACAAGGGAACCAATCTCACCAGCTGCGACCGGGTGGCCTTCATCAGAGATCACCTGAACATTCCAGCTTGGCACTGCAGGGCCGGAAGAGCCTGCTTTTACCGGGAGCAATTCAATGCCTGTACAGTTCGCGGCAATTGGCCAGCCTGTCTCTGTCTGCCACCAATGATCAATTGTGGGCACACCTAAAATATCCTCACACCAATGCAAAGTGTCTGGATCACATCGCTCACCAGCAAGGAATTGCAGTTTGAAATGGCTCATATCAAACTGTTTGACCAGCTTGCCGCTTGGGTCTTCTTTTTTTATTGCCCGCATGGCTGTCGGTGCGGTGAACATGGTCTTCACCTTATGCTCGGCAATCACCCGCCAGAACGTAGATGCATCCGGTGTGCCAACCGGTTTGCCTTCAAACAAAACCGTCGTGCAGCCCGCAAATAGAGGTGCATAGACAATGTAAGAATGACCAACTACCCAACCTACATCAGATGCCGCCCAATAGACATCGCCTGCCCCGCAGTTGAAAATATTCAGCATTGACCATTTCAAGGCGACAATATGCCCAGCAGTTGGCCGTACCACGCCCTTCGGCGTTCCGGTGGTCCCGGATGTATATAAAATGTAGGCGGGGTCTTCAGATTTCACCGGCACACAGGCCGCATGGCCCGCGGCGGCCAGCGCCTTATCCCAATCCATATCCCGGCTATCAATCATGGCGGCTTTACACATCTCACGCTGATAGAGCAGCACATTGTCAATTTTATGGGCAGACAATTCAATCGCGTCATCAATAAGCGGCTTATACTCGACCACCCGACCTGGCTCAAGACCACAAGATGCTGTAATAATCATCTTCGGGGTAGCATCATCAATCCGTTTCGCTAGCTCAGCAGCGGCAAATCCACCAAACACTACCGAATGAACTGCACCGATACGTGCACAGGCCAGCATCGCCACAAGGGCTTGCGGAATCATCGGCATATAAATGATGACGCGGTCACCATAGGTAATCCCATTCTGCAGGAGCACATCTGCACATCTGGCTACTCGGTCTTGAAGCTCAACATAGCTGATATATTCTTTTACGCCGATGATCGCACTGTCATAAATAATCGCTGTACGGTCGCCATGACCAGCCTCCACATGGCAATCAACGGCGTTGAAACAGCCATTTATCTCGCCGCCGACAAACCAGCGGTAAAAAGGCGGCTTCGCATCATCAAGAACGGTTGTAGCCGGCTTTATCCAGCTGACATCTTCAGCAGCAGCGGCCCAAAACTCGGCAGGGTCAGTATCAGCATGTTTTTTCACCTCATTAAATAACCCTGTCATGACTAAGTTTCCTCATTTTTCGACATACAGGCTGGTTCATGCCTCATGTCGCAGCAGTTTAAGCCAGAGCCGTTAAATGTCCAGATGCTTTGTTCAGCAAAAGCCGAGCCAGATACACATAATCCATTACCATACGAATGGTTCTAGCCAGACAGGTGGGACATCTGTTACACTCTCATCTCGTTGATATGTTGTGATAAAGGATTATGACAGTATATGTCTGACATCCATGATCTTCATCCGCAAAAACCAGATGCGCAGGAAAAGTCCCCTTCAAAAAACAGGGGTGCAGCTAATCAAAGCGATAGAGCAGATGTCTTGAAAGCCAAACTTCAAGCGCTTTTATCTGAACATCGCGACCTAGATGATGTCATTGCCCAGCTGACAGGTGCCAGTGCTTCTGACCAGCTTCGGATGCAACGCCTTAAAAAGCGCAAACTAGCGCTTAAAGATGAAATCGCCCGCCTGCATGCCCTTGTTCTGCCAGATATCATTGCTTAAGCCCAGCTATTTGTGGAATGATGCGTTATCATTATGGCCAGCTGACCTGTTACAAAGGCACATAAATACCGAGAAGTAAATGAAAGACAAGCCCCAAACCCTGACACCTATTGTGATCTGTATGGGAAGCCAGTCAGACTGGCCAACCATGCAGGCAGCAAAGACCATGCTTGATGCGCTTGATGTGGGCTGTGATGTCCAAATTATCTCTGCGCACCGCACACCAGACAGGCTGACAGCTTTTGCCAAATCAGCAGTGACAAACGGCATTCAGGTGATTATCGCCGGGGCAGGTGGGGCTGCGCATCTACCTGGCATGATCGCTGCCCACACAACTGTTCCAGTCTTGGGCGTGCCTGTTGAAACAGAAACTCTCAAAGGCATGGACTCACTGCTCTCGATTGTGCAGATGCCAGGCGGTGTTCCTGTTGGCACTTTAGCCATTGGCACTGCAGGGGCAAAGAATTCAGGGCTGCTGGCAGCTCAAATTCTGGCCTTATCAGATACGGCTCTGCAGGACAGGTTGAACAAATGGCGCTCAGAACAAACAGATGCTGTTGCTGAACGACCTGACATGTCTAGCAATTAGGACAGGCCTTATCTTTCATGACAGCAATAAAAACTATCGGGATTTTAGGAGCAGGGCAGTTGGGCCGGATGATTGCAGTCGCTGCTGCACAGATGGGTATCCACGCTCATATTTTTGCCCCGGACGCAAAAGACAGCCCTGCTGCAGAAGTTGCACAGACCTTCACACAGGCAAATTATGTTGATGTAGATGCGCTAGGCGCCTTTGGCCGTTCAATAGATGCTGTTACTTCAGAATTTGAAAATGTGCCTGCCACAACCATGGACATGCTGGCTGCCTTTTGCCCTGTTTCGCCCGGGCATGACGCTCTTCATCTGGCCCAGAACCGCTTACGAGAAAAAACACTAGCTGCGCACCTTGGTATACAGACACCTTCATTCTGGGTTGCACGGTCAGCAGATGATTTAGCCTCTGCCTTGCGTGACCTAAAAGGCAACGGCGTGCTCAAAACAACTGAGCAGGGTTATGACGGGAGAGGCCAGATTCGTGTAGCCACAGGTGATGATGCAGCCTCCTGCTGGAACGATATGAATACAAATGAAGCGATTTTGGAATCCTTAATCGATTTTGCAGCTGAGGTCAGCTTTCTGGTCTGGCGCGATGCAAAAGGGCAGACAGGGGTGTTTCCAGCTGCCCTGAATACACATAAAAACGGCATACTTGCAACCACCATCGGTCCTGCTACCAGCCTTGGCCCATCAACTTTGAAAGACGGCGCAGACGCTGCCATTGCTCTTGCTGAGGCGGTAAATTTGAATGGAATTCTGGCTATGGAAGCCTTTGTCAGTCGTGCAGGTCACATTATCTTTAATGAAATTGCCCCTCGACCACATAATTCATTTCACTGGACAATCGAAGGCTGTGTAACCAGCCAGTTTACCCAGCTTGTGCGTATTATTGCTGGGCTCGGTCCAGGCGACACCTCTGCACGCGGCAGCTGGCAAATGGATAATCTTCTGGGTGAAGATTTGCACCGCCTGCCTGCTCTTTATGCCGATGCGAACAAGGCTGTTCATCTATACGGTAAAACAGAAGCGCGAAACGGACGCAAAATGGGTCATGTCACCTGGGAGCTAGGGTGATGTAATCCCTTATCCATCTTCAACCCTTTAAACTCTCCAGCGCGTAAGGCGTATCGCGATACAAATCATTCAGCCAGTTTGCCATCAGCAAATAGGCGAAAGGCCGCCAACTGTTCACTGGGGCATGGGCCACATCATCACTGGGAAAATAATTCACTGGCAGGGCCGGATCTAGCCCTAAATTAGCATCACGGAGATATTCTGCTGCCAACGTATCTGCATCATATTCTAGATGATTCAGTACGTAGAGATCTCCTGAAGACGGGCAGCGCACCATACCCACGCCTGCTTTATCTGATCTAGCCAGAACAGACAAGCCAGCTGCGATTATCTCATCTTCTTTGTTATAAGTATAGCGCGAAACAGGCATCGGAAAACTGTCTGTGAAGCCTTGCATAAGGCGGCTGTTTTCCAGCGGCAGAGCATGGTCATACACTCCGAACAGTTTGTCGGCCAATTGGTATTTTTCAAGGCTGTGAAAATGTTTCATCAGCACCTGCGCGCCCCAGCAAATTCCCAGCCGCCTGAAACAGTGGTTGCGAGACCAGTCCATAATCTGCTCCAGCTCTGGCCAGTACTGCACCTCCTCAAAAGGCAAGGTTTCAACCGGCGCACCTGTAATGATCAGCGCATCAAAAAATTGACCCCGCACATCATCTAGCTGGCGGTAAAACCGTCGCAGATAAGCTGGCTCTGTATTGCGCGGCGTATAGCTGGCTGTCGTCATCAGTAGCATATCTACCTGCAAAGGGCTGTTGCCAAACAAACGGGCAAACTGGATTTCTGTATCTTTTTTCTTTGGCATCAAATTCAAAAGCAGCAAGCGCAAAGGACGGATGTCCTGACGGGCAGCGGTCTGTTCTGTGATCAGATCAACACCTTCAGAAGTCAGCGTTTCCATCGCTGGCAGATTGTCAGGCACCTTTATTGGCATAAGTTTACTCGCTTTGGTCTGTCTAGCCCTGATCAGAGGGGCACCTGATCATCTATAAACCTGAACATGATATGGAAATCAAGGGTGGTGGAGTCAGTATAAAGCAGAGTTTGAGTTCAGCGTGCGCGGCGACCACGCATGAACGGGCCGGCAAAACGCATGGCCATATCTGCCAAGGCTCTGGCAGGTCGCGCCATCTCTGGCAGCTTCGCTACATCCGCCAATCGCCTGTCTAGAAACGCTTCTGTCTTTGCCAAATCAGAAGAATTATCGGATAAAAAGGCCAGAAGCGTAGAACTATAAACGGCTGATAGAGTCACCCGTTTAGTGTAGAAGTTATAATCTGTTGAAGTGTCACCGGCCGCGCGCCACATCTCATCAACTGTTTTATATAAAAGCTGAGATGCCAACTTTACGTGCTGCGGGCGGGCAAGCACAGCCAATGTTCGTCGCACAACCTCTTTATATGGTGCAGCCTGTTCAAATCGGATTAAAATTAGAGAGCGGATTTTCATATGAACTGGCATAACAGCGATATCTGCCGCATCCTGGCCGTGAAAAGCTGTTATCATATTCTGATCAGCATAAGCGCCATAAGCAGCTATTGCATCAACAATACCTGCCGGAAACAGACTGCGCATTTCAACCTCGCTTAATCCACAATCGGCAGCCGCCATCTCCAGGCTAGCTGTGCTCCAGCCATCAAAAGGAATATGATTCAAAATTGCCTCAATAACATCGTTCGGGATATGTTCGGGAGTTTTCTGTTCCGCGTCCATTCTTGATATCCTACATTTTAATTTAGTTATTTTAACTATCTATTATATAATTCTTTGCAGCGAAATGGCAAAGGGGCAAACAATACTTTACTTTTTTGTTTTGTTCATGCTAATATTTGCGCCTCATAGGGTGCTAGAGCACAAAAAATCGATAGTCAAGCAACGAAACGAGAGAGAGAGATATACATTGTTTGTAGCTGTTCGAGATAATAATGTCGACCAAGCACTGCGCGTATTGAAGAAGAAAATGCAACGCGAAGGCTTGTTCCGGGAAATGAAAAACCGTCGTGCGTTCGAAAAACCATCTGAAAGACGGGCCCGTGAGACTGCTGAATCAACCCGTCGTGTCCGGAAACTAATGAGAAAGCGTATGGAGCGTGAGGGGTATTAGGCCACAAATTACAGCCTTTTTTCAGATGATTTTTTGAAACCACCATCATTCATGCTGGTGGTTTTTTGTGTGATGCTGCCTGTTTGTATCATTTGATTCAGATGACCCTAAAAAATTTCCAAAAATGTGCAGGACTGCTCCACAATCGCGGTTTTATCGTATCGAACAACAGAGCAAATGATATTTTTAATGACAGAGTGAAGGTGGGAAGAGTAACGTCATTAAAAAGGTTTACAGTGTTGTCTAAACTCTTTTCGTGAACCTTTATGAAGGAGAGACTAGTGAAAATCGGTAGCCCGGCAGAGCGCGAATCAGCAGAATCCCGCGTGGCCCTAACCCCCGAGAGCGCAAAACAGCTTCAAAAGCTTGGCCACGAATGCCTAATTCAGAAAGGGGCTGGCGCTAAGGCTGGTTTCTCTGATGAGGATTACAACGAGGCGGGTGTTAAAGTCGTCAGCAGTGCGAAGGCGCTTTGGGACTCTTCTGATGTGGTCGTCAAGGTTCTTAGCCCTGATAACACAGAGATTAAATATCTTAATAAATCAAAAACCCTGATTAGTTTTTTCTGGCCTGCACAAAATAAATCGCTGCTAAAAGACGTCAATAAAACCGGTGCAACGGTCTTGGCTATGGACATGGTACCACGTATTTCGCGTGCTCAGAAGATGGATGCGCTGTCTTCTATGGCCAATATCGCTGGCTATCGGGCGGTAATTGAAGCGGGTAACAATTTTGGCCGTTTTTTCACCGGACAAATTACCGCTGCTGGCAAGGTGCCGCCTGCAAAAGTTCTTGTGATTGGTGCTGGTGTTGCTGGGCTGGCAGCGATTGGCACAGCCCAGTCACTGGGCGCAATTGTGAGGGCTTTTGACGTGCGCCCAGAGGTCGCAGAACAGATCGAATCAATGGGTGCTGAATTCCTGATGCTTGAATTTGAGGAAAATAGCTCAGGGGAAGGTGGCTATGCCAAACCAGCCTCACCAGAATTTATAGAAAAGGAGATGCAGCTGTTTCGTGAACAAGCGCCTGAAATTGACATCGTGATAACCACAGCATTGATACCCGGTCGGCCTGCTCCCAAATTATGGCCAGCAGAAATGGTGAAATTGATGAAGCCAGGATCAGTTGTAGTTGATTTGGCTGCCGAACAGGGTGGCAATTGTGACCTAACCAAGAAAGATAAAATCATTGAGAGTGACAATGGCGTAAAGATTGTTGGCTATATTGATTTTCCCAGCCGGATGGCTGCCCAGTCATCGACCCTCTATTCAACAAATATTCGCCATATGCTAGATGACCTAACACCGGAAAAAGATGGTGTACTGAGTGTCAATCTGGATGATGACGTTATTCGCGGGGCCACCGTCTGTCATCAAGGAAAGGTAACCTTTCCGCCGCCGCCGCCTAAGATTCAGGCGATAGGAAAACTTGAAACCGCACCAAAGCCACTTGAGCTGACCGCAGAAGAGAAGACAGCTCTTGAGATAGAAAAAGAACGCGCCATCGGCCGGCGTCAAGCCGGACTGCTGGCGATTGGCAGCCTGTTCATGCTGTTAATCGGTGCTTATGCGCCAGCCAGCTTCATGCAGCACTTAATTGTCTTTGCCCTGTCTTGTTTTGTTGGCTTCCAGGTAATCTGGAATGTCAGCCACGCTCTGCACACGCCGCTGATGGCGGTCACAAATGCTATTTCTGGCATCATCATCATAGGGGCGCTGCTACAGCTCGGATCGCCTAATAATTTGGTGGACATTTTGGCTGCGATATCTGTACTAATCGCCACAATCAATATTGTTGGCGGTTTCATGGTGACCCGCCGCATGCTTGCGATGTTCCAGAAGAGCTAATGAGGATAAGAGATAATGATTTTGAGTGAGAATATTGTCACAGCTCTTTATATTGCAGCCAGCGTTCTATTCATTCTGTCGCTTGGTGGCCTGTCTGGCCAAGAAAGTGCAAAACGCGCTGTTTGGTACGGCATTGTCGGAATGGCGATCGCGGTTATCGGAACAATTTTTAGCCCGGCCGTAACCATTACATCTAGCTTGTTGCCTTTACTGGTTGTCGGCGCAGTGATTGGCGGTATTGTCGCTATGAGGGTAGAAATGACAGGCATGCCGCAGCTGGTTGCTGCCTTGCATTCCTTTGTTGGTCTTGCGGCTGTTTTTATCGGCATTAATTCCGATATCGTGCCGCCTGAAGGGCTGGCAGGCGCGGAAAAAATAATCCATGAGGTGGAGATTTTTGTTGGCGTGTTTATTGGCGCGATCACCTTTACAGGATCTGTTGTCGCATACGGCAAGCTGTCAGGTATACTGGATGGCAAGCCCGTGACCCTTCCGGGCCGTAATGCGCTGAATGTAGGCATGGTCCTGGTCAGCATTTATCTAGGCTATCTGTATATGAGCCATGCGGGATCATGGACCTTGTGGGTGATGACAGCGATTGCTCTTATTTTTGGCCTGCATATGGTTCTGGCCATTGGTGGGGCTGATATGCCTGTCGTGGTTTCTATGCTGAACAGCTATTCAGGTTGGGCAGCCGCAGCAACCGGCTTCTTGTTGGGAAACGATTTGCTTATCGTCACCGGCGCGCTTGTTGGAGCCTCTGGAGCAATTCTGTCCTACATTATGTGTAAAGCAATGAACCGGAATTTTATCTCTGTTATCTTTGGCGGCTGGGGCGCCACAACTGGACCACAGATGGAAGTTGAAGGTGAGATGCTTGCGACGGATGTCGCTACAGTTTCAGCTGACCTAAAAGAGGCGAATGACATTATTATTGTGCCTGGATATGGGATGGCGGTGGCACAGGCCCAGTCTACTGTGTCTGAGTTGACCCGCCGCCTGCGTAACGCAGGTAAACAAGTCCGTTTTGCTATTCATCCTGTTGCTGGCCGCCTACCTGGCCACATGAATGTACTGTTGGCTGAGGCCAAAGTACCTTATGATATTGTGCTGGAGATGGACGAAATTAATGATGACTTTCCTGATGCTGATATGGTAGTGATATTAGGTGCCAACGATATTGTAAACCCAGCTGCTCAAGAAGATCCAAACAGCCCTATTGCGGGCATGCCTGTTCTGGAAGTGTGGAACGCTCGCCAGGTAATAATCTCAAAACGAGGACAGGGCCGAGGCTATTCAGGCATTGAAAACCCTTTATTTTTCAAAGATAATTCACGCATGTTGTACGGGGATGCTAAAGAAAGTCTGGACCTGATCTTGGGGCAGATATGAAATCAAACAATTTCTTGTTTAGCCAATCTCACGCTTCAAGGGGAAATGACGAAAAAGATAGAATTTTATCAAATTCAATTAAGTGTCAAATCAGCGACTTGTTCTTCAGGAAGATAACCATCTACCAATCGCTTTAAAACAGCTTGGATTCCCACAATATCGTTGAGATTAATCGCTTCATTTAAAACAACCATCTCATCTGTGAACTCCTCCCAGCTGACAAACTCTTCTTTTGCTCTCAAAATTTTTGGGTGAGAGGTACTTTCAACGCCGTCGCCAATTAAAAGTTCTTCATACAATTTCTCTCCAGGCCTCAAGCCAATAATTTCTATCTCAATATCACCATCAGGATTATTTTGGTCCTTAATTGTGAGGCCTGAAAGCTCTGTCATCCTTTTAGCCAGAGTCAGAATTTTGGCTGGCTCACCCATATCCAAAACAAATAAATCACCACCTTTTGACATGGACCCAGCTTGAATTACAAGCTGGGCGGCTTCCGAAACCGTCATAAAGAAACGAGTGATTTCAGGATGAGTGAGTGTGATTGGCCCCCCAGCCCTAATTTGTTCACGAAAACGAAGAGCAACTGAACCTGAAGAACCCAACACATTTCCAAACCTTACCATCGATAATGTCGTAAATGGCTTGCTTTCTGCTCTAGCTTGCAGTGACATCTCAGCCAACCTTTTACTTGCCCCCATCAAGTTAGTAGGGCGCACTGCTTTGTCGGTACTAACAAGTACAAAATTGTCAACATCGTACTCAATTGAAACTTCAAGAGGGGCGAGAGTTCCGAATACGTTGTTTTTTATCCCCTCAATAATATTTTGTTCAACCAATGGCACATGCTTGTAAGCAGCAGCATGGTAAACTGTCGATGGCCGCCACTTTTCCATTATTTTTTTCAAGAGAGACTTATTTTGCACAGACGCTAAGAGTGGAATTATAGACACTCCTTCATTATATGTCTCTAACTGTTTATTAATCTCGTAAAGCGCCAATTCATTCTGCTCCACCAAAAGCAATTTTTCTGGGGAAAGAATAATAATTTGTTTGCATAGCTCACTGCCAATGGAACCACCTGCTCCAGTCACCATTACTGTTTTGTGAGTGATTGTTCTTCCCATCAAAATTTGATTGGGTTTAACAGGCGCCCTACCTAAAAGTTCATCAATATCCAACTCTCGCAGGTCAGAAACCGTTACCCTACCCTCAGCAAGGTCAATCAAACTTGGCAAAATGCGCACTGATACTTTGGCATCCTTTATTCGATTTAAAATAGCATTTCTTCGTCGCCCACCAACTGTCGGCATCGCTAGATATACATCATTTACTCCATACTTTTTGGATAAGTCCATCAACTTAGCTGGATCGTAAATTTGCAACCCATTCAGAGATTGACCGTGAAGGCTTTTATCATCATCCAAAAAGCCTGCAACAAGCAATTCAGCGCTGTTTTCAATGGCGTTCGCCAACTGCCTCCCAGCTTTACCAGCACCATAAATGAGAACCTTTTTTCGATTTTTGGGATCCAAACGCTCATTCACACCAAGCCATTGCCTTATGAACACCCGAGACAAACCTACAAGTAGAAGCATCAATACAGGTTGAATTACACCAACCGTCCGAGGAACTTCACTTATACCAATTGCTGAAATAAAAGTTGCATGAAAAATGCTGTAGATAAATATAGCCCTAGAAACCGTGGCTAAAACTTTTAGCCCACTGTAACGAAATATCTCACGGTAGAGCCCAAACACAAAAAAAATTGAAATAGCCATTAAACTTGGTATTACCACGACAACAAGGTTTATATTTGAAAGAGCAATAAACTCCCCTAGGCGCAAATAAATTGCAATCCAAGTACTCAATACGCAAATGCTTACGTCTACCATTATGGCTATGGCCACTTTTAAATACCTTGGCCACGCGAGAGGAAAAAACATAATGTTAGTACGCTGAGAAATCATAATTTAAATCCCACGAAGAAATTTGGGACCTTACACAAGAAATGTTATTCATAGCAAAAAACTAAATTTTGAGGATCTCGAATATCACAAATAGACATTAAAGCAGAAAAATAAAATAAATCTCAGACTTTTTTTTCTCAATTTACATTTAATCTACTTTTTTCCTCAGCACGATAATGGACGACTGCAAACAACCCAAACCATATGAAATAACTGAAAAGAAATCCTAAAATTATTTGATTGTATGTAGCATTAAAGATGTGAAGGCATGCAAATATGAGCCCCTTTAGCAGGGTATCCAATAAAATAACTTTTCGAAAAGTGTCATAAGCTCCGAGGTAAACCAACCTATACGAAAAAACTGAGTATATTGTTATCGACCCCATCCACGCCAAACAAACGTATTCTAGTATTGAAAACTCCCAAGTCATAAACAGTGCGAATGCCCATAAAGCAGATATCTGCAATGGTACCGAAAGAATAGCCAAAGTGAATACGTATTTGAAATTAATCCCCTTGTTGATTATTTTCTTGAGATACTCATTATTCGCATATTGAACAACCAACTCATACAGAAGCAGACAATAGAAGAATTTTGAAAACTGCAAATTTTCAAACATTAACGGAGATAGTAATCTTACATAATTTGCTCTTATTACTTTTAAAACAACAAAAGAGTAATCATAGGAACCGGAAAAAAATATTTTTTTAAAAATATAAGTGATTTGATCCGTTTTTTTCAGCTTCAAAAACAACAAAACAAGACAAATTGAAAAAAGCTCCGCCGACAACACATAGGTAATAAAAGTATTTTCCAGAATTGTTGAAAAACTAGCTACTATTAATAAGAGCAACAAATCGAATGTTAACCTTGTTATCTTACAGATATAAAATTTATTAATTTGCCCCAAAATTCTGAATACCTGCAGATGGTAATTTAAAAAAGCCATTGCAACGCTTATTAGAATTATTAGTCCAAAATTTGGAGAAATAGCACTTACCAAAACTCCAAACAACACACCGACAGGAGAGAAAAAAAATACGAAATTATCTTTCTTCTCGAGATGGTTTCTTATGGAAGACCACGAAGCACCTAAATCAGACAAAGGCGTAAAAAACTGTATTGCAAAATAATACCCTATATACAAAAGCTGAATATCAAGATTTGCAACTTCACCAACAATACGGACTTTGACAACGGGGCCTAATATAGATACCACAAACAAAAATATTCGTGAAAATTGTGACCCAACGATCAGATTTTCGTGTGAAGCGCTCATATTTCTCAAAGAAATTTTACATCAAATCCGGTTACAAACTTCAAACCGGCTACGTCTCCTATATCCGACCATGAAACCCTGTGAAGCCGTTTAAAGGTCTCATTTTCAAACTCGGCTACCTTAAATGCCAGATCGGTCCCATAAAAACCATCGATTGTGCAAACAATCTTTTCGTCCTTTACATCGATACCACGACACCAGTTAGGTTCATAACCTAGTCCAGTATCGGCAATTCTAATTATGCGCGAACTGAGATCACGGTTGAAAAGTGATATATCATCTATTTTTTCGCGAGGATTAGTTTCTTCCTTGTTAGATGCAATGATTATCTTACCATCAATGGATGTAAAATAGAAAAAACCATCGTGTATTGCTCCGTCATGAAGAAGCACTGTTGTTTTTTGATTGATTGTTCGCAATTCACAAGTTTGCGTTTTTAGATTGAGAACTATAAAACAGCCCAAATTGCGCGCTGTTAGCCAGATTTCGTCATCAATTATTTGAACATAGTTAAAATGAAAAATTCCCGTAGCACCTCTAAATTGTTTAGATAGAAATCGCCAATCGTATTCCATCAACTTTTCGTCATTTTTTACTATAGAAAGGTCTGCGTGTATTGTGTAATATTCTAATATGTCTCCATGATCATCAGTCAGAACAACGGTATCTTTTCCAGTCAGAATAGTAATTAATTTACCGTCATAATAGGTAATTCCATGAAGGTCATTCATAAGACGATGCGTTACAAAACCCTCACATTTTAAAGTGGTTTTGTCTAATTTATAAACACCATTCCATCCCCCAGCAAACACATGGTCTTTTGCCAATGTTAGACCAGTCATACCAAATCGTGGCAGGGTATCAAAATCCTTTGCACTTTGCAAAGGTGGTTCACCCATGATAGGCATCGAACAATTTCTAAATTCGCTGATATTACGAGGATTTTCAAAATCATTAATTTTTGATTTTCCATCCTCAAAAACTGCTAGGCATGGCAGGCTGTTTCCGGACAGTGAATGCTTGTCATTACTATATCCATGAACAAAACTAGTTATTATTCTATTCGCCAAAACTTCCCCCAATAATAGGTTGTTTACACCTCAGGCCCTAGAAAATAAGCTTAAGGTTTATATATGACAACATTAAAGTTACTGAAATTTTTTGTGCTAAAGACACCTCTAATACGACCTATACAAAAGACAAAAACCGTTTTCTCTCTAACTTAGTGAGACATTCCACTCCGGACGCGACAAAGCAGAAACATCGTCAAAAAGGGAGAAGTAAAAAGCGTCATAAAAAATGCAAACGACATCAATATTACAGCTCGAATGCCAAACACTCCATGGCTTCCAAATCGAGCAGTTTTTACTAAAAAGTAAAATCCTACAAACCAGATTGGTAAGCCAAAAGTTCTAAGTAGCCACAAATGGGTTGAATGAACGTACCCACGCTCATCAATCAAATTAGATTCCAGTACCCATCCCAATCTATCGCCCCAAACCAGAGCCAAGAAATTATTTTCCATATTTAATAACAATGCTTTAGTTTCTAAAACACGCTCCGCCAGTGAATAAGTATGGGAAAGTGAAAAAATATGAGTCTCAGGTGTTATAAGTTTGGCTAATATCAAAGGCAGCACTGCTCCAATCCCTGCAGAAACTGCTATAAACAAAGTTCTAAGCTGGATTGAACGGACAAAAAAAGAAACAAACAGAGAAAAAAATAATATTTTATAAGTTGTTTTTGTGGTCGCGGCAAAAAGTAAAGCGATGCTTCGCATCTGACCTTGAAAACCAAAGAATAACATAATAGCTAACGAGAACGTGTTGGCATTTCTGTAAGTTCCGAATCCAATCCACAAATACAAATATGCAATACCCAAAAGCAGTATGAGCCAACGTAACCTTCTGATAACATCTATAAAGTCCTCAACGTACATTTTCTGTGACATAAGTATTAAGATTGCTGCTAAAAATAATAAATAGAATGTTTTCACAAACTCTGGGCCAACCCCAATAACACCACTTTTAACGGCCTGTAAGCAAAAAACAAAAAGGAGTATAAGAAAAGCTTTGGCATTAAACTTAGACAGAGCGGGAATCACAAGTATTGCAAAGGTAAAAATAGAAATGTAATTTAACGAAAAACCAAATGTGTTTATGATTGCCTGCATTACCGCAAACATTTCAGATAGAACTGTGGCATAAGCTAGGTAAACAGATCTAGGCATCAGGACTCACAAATTTTGAAAACGCTTAACTAACTACATCATCACAATTGAGTTTTACGCTAAAAGCTTTTATCATGCTTTATCAAACTCTGAGTTTAGGTACGATGACACGTAACCCTTTTCAGATAGGGCGACACAAGCCTCCAAGGTTTTTCGCACCTTATCTCCGAAACCTTCAAGGTGATCACCAGTTGGGCCC
>CETK01007401.1_pt1 | contig 15409 bp, 13 predicted proteins | sample 361431 | NCBI WGS metagenome assembly CETK01 (sample SAMEA2622452, study PRJEB7988) | marine metagenome | biome: marine biome (ENVO:00000447); feature: surface water layer (ENVO:00002042); material: "saline water (ENVO:00002010), including plankton (ENVO:xxxxxxxx)" | depth 5 m | reverse complement strand
TAAGTTTTACTTTTTACCTCACCAGCTAGTATAACTTGGCCGGTCGTGACTAGTGTTTCACATGCTACCCTACTGTCAGGATCAAATGCCAGAAAGTTATCAAGTAAAGCATCACTTATTTGGTCAGAAATTTTATCTGGATGACCTTCACTTACAGATTCTGATGTAAAAAAATATGGCATTAAATTGCTTTTTCGGAAGGAATAAACTAAAGCGTTTTTGAAAAGCAACACTGCTTTAGCATTTTTTTTTCGAGGTTTGCAATCAGTCAAATCCTTCCTCGTTTGGTTTCCAAAATTACACTTTTTTTTTATTTGACAAACAAGCTTTAGTTTTTTTTTAAAAAAAAGAAGAACAAAACATAATTTTTAATACATCGCATAAATTATTGTTTAAAAAAAACTACTTTGCAAATGAAAATAATAATTATTCTAATATGCATATTGCAATTGCAGGAAACATTGGAGCAGGCAAAACAAGCCTTACAGAATTATTAGCTAAACATTATGGATGGGAAGCACATTTTGAGGATGTTATAGATAACCCTTATCTTAATGATTTTTACAATCACATGGAAAGGTGGTCGTTTAACCTTCAGATTTACTTTTTAAAAAGTCGTTTTGAGCAACTATTGAAAATCAAAAATAATAATGGTTCAATCGTTCAAGATAGAACAATCTATGAAGACGCTCACATCTTTGCTCCAAATCTTAAATCAATGGGTCTTATGAATCTAAGAGACTTTAAAAACTATCAGGAACTTTTTGAACTAATGGAATCACAAATTCAAGGTCCCAACCTTTTAATTTACCTAAGAAGTAATATCCCAAACTTGGTTAATAAAATACATAAACGTGGAAGGGATTATGAGAATTCAATAAGCATAGAATACCTAAGCAGACTAAACGAAAGGTATGAAGCATGGACTTCTACTTATGATAAGGGAAAACTAATTACGATTGATGTTGATGGATTAGATTTCGTTGAAAACAAAAAAGATTTCGAAATTATAGTTGAAAAACTTGATGGTGAATTAAAAGAAATTGGAGCTGCTTAAATTTATAGTTGTTGTTTATAATTCATACTTAGTCATTTTTTGTAATTAAAAACTGTTATTTTATTGCTATCAAGTATTAAAAAACTATCATCAAAATAAATTTCTGATAAATTATTTTTCGAATTTGTTTCTAAATACTCAGTCATATTTTTTTGAGACACTGATATGCTAGGGGCAATCACTAATGCAACAACAGACATTAATTTAAGTAATATATTTAATGATGGGCCTGAGGTATCTTTAAAAGGATCCCCAACTGTATCTCCAACTACCGCAGCTTTATGGGCTTCAGTACCTTTTTTACCTTGCTCTTCAATCATTTTTTTTGCATTATCCCAAGCACCACCTGCATTTGACTGAAAAATTGCCATTAGGACTCCACAAGTTGTAACACCTGCCAATAAACCTCCTAACATTTCGGGTCCACCAAAAAATCCAACTCCGACAGGCACAATGATAGCTAGAATTCCTGGGAGCACCATTTCCTTAATCGAAGCAGTTGTTGAAATTGCAACACATTTATCATACTCTGCAATACCATCGGCAGCATTGAATATTTTTTGATCAGCTTTTGAGGCCTTAGACATATCAGAATTATTTTTTCTCATTACTTCAAGTGCAGCTTTGAGTGCAGGAATATCTCTAAACTGCCTTCTTACTTCTTCTATCATTGCCATTGCAGCTCTACCTACCGCATTCATTGACAACGCAGAAAAAACAAAAGGTAACATTCCACCTACTAATAGCCCAGCCATTATTTTTGGTTGAGAGACATCAATTGAGGAAATTCCAGCAGTTTTCATGTATGCAGCAAATAAAGCTAAAGCCGTCAATGCGGCAGATGCTATGGCAAACCCCTTACCAATTGCGGCTGTAGTATTACCAACAGCGTCTAGTTTATCGGTACGCTCTCTTACTTCAGGATTGAGCTCTGCCATTTCAGCTATACCGCCTGCATTGTCTGAGATGGGTCCGTATGCATCGACTGCTAGCTGTATACCTGTGTTTGCAAGCATCCCAACTGCAGCAATAGCAATACCATAAAGACCCGCAAAGTAGTGAGAAACTAATATAGCTGAGGCTATTAAGATAATTGGAATTGCGGTGGACATCATCCCAACACCTAGCCCAGATATAATATTTGTTGCTGCACCAGTTTCAGACTGGTTAACAATTGATTTGACTGGTTTTGTACCTGTACCGGTATAGTATTCTGTTACTTTACCAACAGCTAACCCTGAGACTAATCCAGCGATTGTAGCAAAGAAAACCCCGTTCGCACCATTCGGAAGTCCATCAACTGATTCTGGAATAAACGCTTTTATTAGAAAATAGGAAGCAATCAGCATAAGTCCTGCTGAACCAAACTCGCCTATATTTAACGCTTTATGAGGAGAGCCACCTTCCTTAACTCTAACAAAAAATGTTCCAATAATAGACATAATAATTCCAACTGCAGCTAGTGCCATAGGAAGATAAACAGCCCCTAATCCGTTAAAGTTTGGTGTCGAAATTAATGCCCCCAAAACCATTGTTCCAATAATTGAACCTACATATGATTCAAAAAGGTCAGCTCCCATACCTGCAACATCGCCAACATTGTCTCCTACATTGTCAGCAATCGTTGCGGGGTTAAGAGGATGATCTTCTGGTATTCCTGCTTCTACTTTTCCAACAAGATCTGCTCCTACATCAGCAGCTTTAGTATAGATTCCTCCTCCTACTCTTGCAAAAAGAGCAATTGATGATGCTCCTAAAGAAAATCCAGAAAGGACATTTAATGTTTCTGTTATGTTCCAGCCTTGAGAACTGTAAAAAGCAAAAAGCCCACTCAAACCTAAAACTCCTAATCCAACAACACCTAATCCCATAACTGCACCCCCAGCAAACGCAACTTCTAAGGCTTTCCCTAATGATTTTTGAGCTGCATTTGTTGTTCTTACGTTTGCCTTGGTTGCAACTTTCATACCAATAAATCCAGCAAGTGCAGAACAAACTGCACCAACCACAAATGAGACAGCAACCATTCCATTTGATCCAGTTTCAGATTGGCCTTTGAAAAATAATAAAATTGCTACAGCAACAACAAAAACTGACAAAATTTTATACTCTGCCTTTAGAAAGGACATAGCTCCTTCAGCAATATTTTGTGCTATACGAGCCATTTTTTCGTTTCCTACATCTTGTTTTGTTACCCACCTATTTTTAATAAATACAAAAATAAGTGCTAGTATTCCGAAGGCGGGTAAAAATTGAATCATTAGTTCCATTTAAATTGTTTTAGAAAAGTGTGCGTAAAAATAGCAAAACATTCCAGAATATGAAATCTAATTCATTTTGCTCATTATATAATTTATTTGATCTTATTTGGTAATATACATTACTTTTTTGACTGCCTTAATTACATCTTTGAAATTCGGCAACCATTCTGCCAAAAGAACGGGGGAATATGGAGCTGGGGTATCTGCGGTATTAATTTTTTCAATAGGTGCGTCTAAATAATCAAAAACATGATTTTGAACTTGATATGTAATTTCAGTTGAAATATTCCCAAATGGCCATGATTCCTCTAAAATCACAAGTCTATTAGTTTTTTTGACAGAATCAAAAATGGTTTGGTAATCTAATGGTCGTATTGTTCTTAAATCGATAAGTTCAACTTCAATTCCTTCTTTCTCTAATTCTTGCGCAGCTTTTACACCTTCTTTTAAAATTTTGCCAAACGATACTAAAGTAACATCTTTTCCAGAACGTTTCACATCCGCAACACCAATGGGTAATGTGTAATCACCTTCTGGCACTTCACCTTTATCTCCATACATTTGCTCTGATTCCATAAAAATGACAGGATCGTCATCCCTTATAGCAGACTTCAAAAGTCCTTTAGCATCGTAGGGATTCGAGGGAACTATTACCTTCAGACCAGGGCAGTTAGCATACCAGCTTTCAAATGCTTGTGAATGAGTAGCAGCAAGCTGACCAGCAGAAGCAGTAGGACCTCTAAAAACAATAGGGCAATTAAATTGTCCTCCTGACATTTGCCTAATTTTAGCAGCATTATTAATAATCTGATCAATACCAACCAAAGCAAAATTAAAAGTCATATACTCAATGATAGGTCGGTTACCTGTCATAGTTGATCCAACCCCAATTCCAGAAAATCCAGCTTCAGATATAGGTGTATCAATTACTCTTTTGTCACCAAATTCATCTAACATTCCTTTTGAAGCTTTATAAGCACCGTTATATTCTGCGACCTCCTCACCCATGAGATAAATAGTCTTGTCTCTTCTCATTTCTTCGCTCATGGCTTGAGCTATTGCCTCCCTAAATTGAATGGTTTTCATTACTTAAATTACAATGTGTTACAAATTTAATCATTAATTATATATTATTTTCACTCAATAAACTATGAAATATTTCGTTTTGAGTATGATATAAGTTGATCATTATAATATTTAATATTCAAATATAAAACAGGAAAATGGATTTAATTCAAATGACAGTTAGAGGAATTTCTTATAGCGAAACTCAAACTGGAGCTTATGCACTTATATTAAATGAAGAAAAAGGAGAAAGAAAACTTCCAATTATAATTGGAGGTTTTGAAGCTCAATCAATTGCTATTGCACTTGAAGAAGAAGTCAAGCCCTCTCGTCCACTAACTCATGACCTTTTTAAAAGTTTTGGTGAAAGATTTAATATCTTAATAAAACAGGTCATCATACATAAGTTAGTTGATGGTATATTTTTTTCAAGCCTTATTTGCGAACGTGATAAAATAGAAGAAATTATTGACGCTCGCACCTCTGATGCAATTGCGCTAGCTATTCGATATAATGCCCCAATTTATGCCTATGATTCTATACTTAAAAAAGCAGGTTTTACAGCAGCAATTTCTGAAAATTCAAAAAAATTATCTGAAGATAAATGGATTCAAAATTTTGTTAAGGAACAAAGCAACAGAAATGAGGATATTGGAGATCTAAAAAAACTTTCTGTAAGTAAATTGAAAACTCTTCTTACAAAACTTGTAAGTCAAGAAAACTATGAAAAGGCTGCTAGGGTAAGAGATGAGCTTTCAAAACGAAAAAGCTAATTTATTTGTTAATTTATTTTAATAAACTTTTAGAGTTTAAACTTTTTTATAAATCAAATAACATACATTTGATTTAAATTTTATAAATGAAACAATATCTAGATTTACTTAGAAATGTTCAATCTAATGGTGTTAGAAAGGCTGATCGAACCGGAACAGGAACTAAAAGTATTTTTGGATATCAAATGCGTTTTGATCTTTCAAAAGGATTTCCTTTAGTTACAACAAAGAAAATTCATGTGAAATCTGTAATTCATGAGCTCCTTTGGTTTTTAAAAGGCTCAACAAATATATCCTACCTTCAAAAAAATGGTGTAAGAATTTGGAACGAGTGGGCAAACGAAAAAGGAGATTTAGGTCCAATTTACGGTCATCAATGGCGAAATTGGAATAGTGACGGCATCGATCAAATTGATGAAGTTATAAAAACCCTAAAGATAAATCCAGACTCAAGAAGAATGCTCATTTCTGCCTGGAACCCAACCGTTTTACCAAATCCCAATTTATCTTTTGCCGAAAATATTTCAAATCAAAAAGCAGCACTCCCTCCTTGTCATGCTTTTTTCCAATTTTATGTTTCCAACGACAAGCTTTCTTGCCAATTATACCAAAGAAGTGCAGATGTCTTCTTAGGAGTACCTTTTAACATCGCCTCATACGCGTTATTAACAATGATGGTAGCTCAAGTTTGTAATTACAGGCCTGGAGATTTTGTACATACCTTCGGTGATGTACATATATACTCTAATCATGAAGAACAAGTAAAAGAACAATTGTCTCGTTCTCCGAAGCCGCTTCCTATTATGAGATTGAATAAAAATGTAACCTCTATTTTTGAATTTACCTACAGTGATTTTGAAATTATTAACTATGATCCTCATCCATTAATTTCTGGTGCTGTATCAATTTAATTATTTCCCTTAAGCACATTTTTTAAGTAAAATAAATCCCCTTCAGTGTTGTAATAATGAAATGATATTCTTATTCCTTTTCCTCTCAATACACAATGAATTTTAGACTTAGTTAGATTTTGAAATAAATCCTTATTTCCTTCTAAAATAAATATGCTACTATGTTGTTTTCTTTTTGAAACCCAAGAGCCAATTTGATTTATTTCGGAAAGTGAATTTTTAACTTTTTCAGTTAGTACCGCTTTTTTATTCATTAAATTTTCAAACCCTTGCTCTTCTAGTGATTTTATTGCAAAGTTTAAACTTGCAGTTGCTAGAATATTAAAATGTCCTTTAAAAATAATATCACGTATAACAGAGGAATCTTGATTAATTAAGTTGAGGTACTTTTTGGATATCATCAATACTCCGTTTCCAAAACCTGCTAATAACCATTTATATCCACTAGCTGCTAAAACATCAAAAGGAGATGAATCAAAACTAAATTTGTGGGCTCCTAGGAATTGAGTTCCGTCACCTATTAAAATTAAATTTGGGTATTTTAACTTAAGGCCCTCTAAAAAGTCTATATCAATGAGAAGACCAGTTGAATATTGTACAATACTTAACGCTAAAATGTCGATCTGATTTTTCGAAATATAATCATCAATTTGATCTTCTAGATCCAAATCTAACATAGGAACTTTATGAATTAAAAAGTCCTCCTCTTCAAATGCTGAAATTAAGGAAGGGTAATCATTATCGATTAAAAGCACATTTAATTTTTTTGGAATAAAACGAATGACATGCCTGATGCCTGCGGAGAAATTATTAACTACAAAAGCATTATTAAAATTAACCCCAAAAAAACGAGAAATTGTAAAATGTGCTTCTTCTAAGATTTTGTATGAATTTTTTTTATAATCCTCACCTTTCTGTAAATAATCTTTTTCGTTTTTGACTCTAAATTCTACTAATTTTTTAGACATTAATCCTACATAGGCTGTATTTAGGTAAACTCCTTTTGATAATAACGGAAAAATTTTAGAATACATTTTAGAAGTAGAAAAGTGTATTTTTGCTATCAAAATTAATCTTTTAATGACAATGATTAAAACAAATTATTTAAAAGAAATTATTTTAATTGCTGCAGTTTCAGAAAACCACGTTTTGGGGAGAGATAACAAACTCATTTGGCACATCTCAGAAGACTTAAAGCGATTTAAAAAGTTAACTAATGGACATGCCATAATTATGGGTAGAAAGACTTTCGAGTCAATGCCAGCCGCTTTACCTGGAAGAAAAAATATAATTTTAACTCGAAATAAAAAATATGATGCTAAAGACGCATTCATTGCCCATTCTATTCATGAGGCACTTAAGCTTTCTGGGGACGATCCATTTCCATATATAATTGGTGGTGGAGAAATTTATTCTTTATTTCTTCCAATTGCAGATAAAATTGAACTAACTCGCGTACACAAGACTTTCGAGGGTGATGCTTTTTTTCCTAAAATTGATATGTCAAAATGGACTCTGCATTCATCTGAAAAGAATAACTCAAGCACTAATCAACCTTATAACTATTCATTTTTAACATATACTAAAATTAAATGAAAGCTTTTATTTTTCCCGGTCAAGGATCACAATTTCTAGGTATGGGAAAGGAACTTCATGAAAATTCTAAAAAAGCCAAAAAACGCTTCGAACAAGCTAATGAAATCCTTGGGTTTAACATTCATGAAATCATGTTCGGAGAAGACGCTGAAAAATTAAAAGCAACAAAAGTAACTCAACCTAGCATTTTTATTCACTCCTTTATTCTAAGTGAACTAATGGATGAACATTTCATTCCTGAAATGGTTGCTGGTCACTCTTTGGGAGAATTTTCAGCTTTAGTTGTCGCTGGAGTTCTGTCATATGAAGACGGTTTATACCTAGTTAAAGAAAGAGCTTTGGCAATGCAAGAGGCTTGTGACCAAACTGAAGGAACAATGGCAGCTATTTTGGGTTTAGAAGATAAAATAGTAGAATCTATATGTAATGATATATCAGGTGTGGTAGGCCCTGCAAATTATAATTGTCCTGGACAGCTGGTAATTTCAGGTGCCAGAGATCAAATAAAAGAAGCATGTGACAAATTAACAAATGCTGGTGCAAGAAGAGCAATTTTATTACCTGTAGGAGGAGCTTTTCATTCTTCATTAATGGATCCTGCCAAATCTCGACTATCGAAAGCAATAAAAAACATAACTTTTTTAAAACCTATGTGCCCTGTATATCAAAATGTTTGTGCAAAAGGAGTTATAGATCCGGAAGAGTTAAAAGAAAATTTAATAGCTCAATTAACAGCTCCTGTTAGGTGGACGCAAACTATACAGAAAATGATAAAAGAAGGTGCTTCAATTTTTACTGAAGTTGGACCTGGAAATGTACTTCAGGGTTTAGTAAGGAAAATTGATAGATCTGTTAAAACTTATTCTGGAAATCCTACATTTTAATTTTTTACCTTCAAAAATACTTTTGAAATTTATACATCAAACTAAACCTTTGAATCTTTTTGGAATTTTAATTAGACCCGACATTTTTAAACTTGAAGGTTTATTCCAAGCAATTAATTTCCTGTTTTTTTTAAAATATTCTCTTGCCTCTTGAAATAATTGTTCTGCTTCAACTGGAATTTGATTTTTAATTTTTTCATACAACTTATATCTTCTTTTAAAATGGTTGTTCCAACCTAAAGAAATTAGTTCGTTATTCTTGAACTTATTTTGTAACATTTGAATGTCGGCAAGACCAAAATGGAATAAAAATAAGTTTGGATCTATAGTAAAATCTTTGCCCTTTACCCTATGAAAACCTGATCCCCAATTTAAAGGTTCTAAACTTATTATTGGCTTAGTATAACGATCAGAAACAAAAGCATATTTACGCTGTGACAAAAAGGGTTTATTTTTATCAATTGATTTTTCAAAAGTTGGATGTTGAGCAACATCAATTCCTAATGCTGAAAGAGAGGAAGAAATAAAACTTTTGCTTAAATATTCTTTTAATTTAAATCCTGTATTAGGATCAAGTACTAAAAATTCGTCTATATCGGTGGCTAACACAACATCATATTTCTTATGTAATTCTTTAGCAAATTCTGAAATTCTCTTTGCTCTAATACGGTCAGCTTTTAGCCTATTCAATTTTATATGACTAATCTGAAAACAATTTATTTTTTCAGCTCTTACAGGTAGCTTTTGATCAGTACCATCAATAAAAAGATACAGATTTTTATAGCCTAATCTTTTACCGTAATAAGAGATCCATCTCTCTGAAAAAAAAAGATCATTTCGACACATTGAAACAGCAGCAATTTTTTTTTTCATAAAATTTAAAGATCGATTTCTAATATTTCATTCATTTTTTTTTGGACGAGATGTTGAACTGACTTGGATGCCAAATCTAAACTTTGAACACAAAGAAATAATATTTCTTTGTCCTTTTGGTAATTCAAAAACTTTTTCAAAATGTAGCTATCTTTTCGTTTATAGGGTTTTACATACAAACTATTAGAAGAGTTCACATTCAAATTTCCATTTTTATACTCAACATGATTAGCTAGTGAAACTGTATTAAACTGATTATAATTCCTAAAACGATAAACAATATTTTCTTTTAGGATCTTAGGATGATCAGTAAAAAATTCTTCTAAGTTTTTTTTATTCAAGGCTAAGGGAACATGTCCCGACATAAAATATCTAAAATTAAAACCTAGTAATTTAGCAGCGTTCCATTGATTAATTTGAAATGAAGGAGTTTTTTCTTTTGCCACACCCATAAAAAGCTTAAGTAAAAAAAATTTTGTTTTGTCCCAAAAAATTCTCTCATAAGGAGGTAGCCTCCATTTTCCTCTTAAAACAGGTTTATTATTTTTAAAAAATGTAGATGGGTTTGTTGGACGAACTATAAAAACATCATCATTAAAATAAATAAACTGATCTGATAGGCCTTTAATTTTCCACAACATATTTGAAATACAAATACTATTAAATGTCGGTAAATAAGATTCAAAACCTTCGAAAATTTCAGAATGATCAACAATTCTAAAGTCAGAGATACGCTCTGGAAAATATTTTTTTACAATTGAAGATATCTTTGGATCCTGTTTGTCAGTTACTATAAAAATCTTTCTTATAAATGGAGCAAATTTTAAAATCGATAAAACGCAATATCTAATCTCATACAAAGACCTAAAACGTGTATTTGCAGCTCCAGGAATTTGTTGTTTAAGACTTAGATTGAGATAGTGATTTCTTTTTTTATTTAATTTAGATTCAGAACCATCGACCCATGCAATAACTGCATCAATAAAGTTTCTCTTTAAATCCATTATTAGAACTAAAGTTAAGCTTTAAAATATAAGCAAACTTATGTTGGTTAAAATAAAATTTATTCAAATAAATTTTATTTTACTCGAAGTTCTTTCTCTCCTGAATCAAAATCTTTAATAATTACAGCTCTATCGTATTCTTCTCCAAGTGCATTATAAGCTACATATATTAATTTGTTATTCTCTATTGTAATAACTTGAAAAAATTGAGTTTGTTCAGCAGATTTGTCTAACTGGTAGCCTTCTTTTGAATACCTTTTTATCTGTTCCCGATCCAATGGATATTGTTTTGGGCCACTAACGGACGTTACATATATCGTACCAAGATTTTTAGAACCCTTAGTTGTTGATATTGTTGGCACATGGCCTCGAGCATATGTGTGATCGTGTCCGTTTAAGACTAAATCAACATTAAACTCATCAAATAATGGTTTCCACTTTTTTCTTGCATACTCGAAATCTCGACCTTCAGCTGGTGAGAATACCGAATGATGGCATGTAATAATATTCCATTTAGCAGTTGATTTTTTTAATTGCTGCTCAACATATTGAGTTTGTTCTTTGAGCATACCATTTGAGTTAAGTACTATAATTCGAATATCTTGATAATCAACAGTATAAACAGTTTCGTGTAATTTTTCATCTAATTCCTTTTCAATTGGGAGTGTAAATTGCGGTTTCCACTGAATAGCTAATTTTCTTTCGTCGCCTCGGTTCAAAGGGATAAATTCATGATTACCAACAACAGGTATAGCTGTCCATTGGCTATGAATAAACCCACCTGATTTAAACCATTGTGCCCACTCGTAATCTTTATGAGCATTATTAATAAGATCTCCTGCATGAATTACAAATGAAGCATCAGGAGCATTTTGATAAGCCATTCTAATGACACGGGACCAGTGTGATAATACATCATTTTGAGCATCCCCAAAATAGACAAATTTTGTGGGTGCGTACTCATTTTTTGCTGTTTTAAATTGTATCCACTCAGACCAATGCGATTTACCATCACCAACTCGATATACATAAATTTTATTTGGTTTTAGATAATTAAATGCAACACTGTGATAATGTACTTTTAGTGATTTATTCCCTTTATAAAGTCCCAGATCAAATGTCTCAGTTTTTGCCATATACTTTTTCGAATTTGTTACAAAATTTGAATTTACTGTTGCTTCAGCAATTTCAGCATAAGCATTCTTAATAGTTGTATCTGTTCGCCATGTAACGGCTCTAGACTCAGATGGATCCTCATGAAAAGTTAATATGATTCTATCAGGATTTTTACTTGGAATCTCCCAGTGATGAAGACCGATGTGGTCATGATTCTGAGCAGAACAGGATATCAAAGAGATATAACAAATAAGTAAAATTGAGTAAATTTCTTTTCGAAGTAATAACATATATATAATTAGAAATTAAACCAGCGTTGAAGAACACTTGAACAAATTTTGATTCACAAAATTTAATTGATTAAATATATTTTTAAAAATTTTACGGTCATGATTAAATTGAAAGTTTGTTAGAGTTTTTCATACAAAAAATTATTTTGTTCTCGCTTGAGATACAATTCTCTTATCAAATTTGGAATCATCTTCTAATATTTCATAAAAGTCGTTCATGAATTCAAACATATTTTCGAATTCTTTTGGATTAGAAAACTCAGATTTAAAACTTGAGACCATATCTAAAAGTTCAGTCTTTTTGGAAATAAATTCTGCCCTAACTTGATCAAAATATTTTTGTTCTCTTTTGAAACCACGATAAACCCTTTCTTGAACAGATTTTATTCCCAAAGATTGGTTTACAGTTGCATAACTAGGATTTACCCAACCCGTCATATCAAAATCGTAAGGCAGTGGAATAATTTGTTTTTCTACATAAAGTAACTTTCCATTATGCTGGTATGCTACTGAAAAGTCAGTATTACCAAGAAGAAACTGAAAAAATGCGTTATGTACGGAAGTTAAATGCTGCATTCCCATTGGATGAACAAATCGCTCAAATACTTTACCCTCATGACGTTTAGCAACACGTTTGTCGTCCTCAATTAAGAATCCTTTCAATTTGAAGTTTTTAGTTTTTTTACCCCTGATTTCGTTGAAATCAATGTTTACTCTCTTTGTTTTAAAATGATAGGGGGAGACCATTTCATAAATTTTGTATGCTATAAACTCTTGTAAGATATTATCATTGTTTTCTGATTCTAATTTACATGGTAAAACGAGTTTCATTGTTTTATTACCTTCGAAAATCGTTCCTGCAGTTTGATCTTTTTTTATTTTCATTTTTATGGGCGGAAAATAGCAGGTATTACGTCTAAAATTTCCCCTCGCTCTCAATCTAACTTCGATGGTTGACCATTTGTCACCATGAAAAAACTCCATAGGAACCTTTATATAAGTTGAATCATCAGTTTTTTGGTTCATTTCTTTGTTCGAATAACTTAATTTGATTTCTAGAGGAGATTGATCAGAATAGAGTAGATCTGATTTTAAAGGTTTTTGTGCTGAAATTATCGTAGACAGCAAAATAATGAACAGGAATATTACTTGTTTCTTCATGATTTTAATAATAAATTTACTCAAATATAACAATTGTTTTTATGTCTCGTTACCTCATCATAATCAATTTTAGGACACTGATTACTTTGGTCTTATCACTTCTTGTACCATATATAGCGTACAATTTTAAAGTTGTTTATAATATTGACTTAACTCTTATGAGTATTGCTATCATTTTTCCTTTAGTATTTACAATAAGAGGAGCTTTTAGAAGAAGAGAAAAGGCACTAGAACATTTGAGCAGGTTTAGAGCTGGCCTTAAAACAGTTGAGCACTTTTTCCAACATTCAAAACTTACCGATGAGCTTAAATCAGATAGTCAAAAACTACTGGAACAAATCAATGTAGGGTTATTTTCGCACCTTAACACAAAAAGTGAAAATACCTCAGACTATGATCTCAAACTCAAAGCCATTTCAGAGTTTATAAAAGTCAACGGGGAATTAATTGGTAGAGGTACAAAAGAAAAAATATTTCGTTTTTTAAGAGATGTGATTGACAGCGCTGATAATCTTATCGCCATCCACTCCCACAGAACACCAGTGAGTCTTAAGGCTTACTGTTTAATATTTATTTATATTTTTCCGGCAGTATATACTCCCACCATAATTAATAAAATAGGCTTTGAAAACCCTAGCTGGCTCACCTATTTTATAGTTGTATTGAGTGAGTTCATTTTAATTTCATTATATAATATTCAAGATCAAATGGAGTATCCTTTTGATGATGAGGGACTGGACGATATTAAATTCAAGCTTTTTAAAATAGGTCGTAAATAAGTCTATATTAACTTAATCTACAAAGTTGGTATTGATAGATTATAAATGTTTTAATCCGAAAATCTAGTTTTAATTTAATGAAAGTACAAATTATTCTCGTTTCATTTTTTTTCCTTTTTAGCTGTTCTAAATTGATAAGCGAGAGACAATTAAATACAATAATTGATTCTTATGAGAACTATAATGCTAAAGCAGATGATTCACCTCTTGGTCAATATACCGAGTCACATTTTGAGGACTATGCGAGCTTTTGCGATTCACTCAAAACACAACTAAAATCAGTTAATGTTGAAAAATTATCCGAGGATTCTCAAATTTCATATAAGCTTTTAAATTTTGTCTTGAATGAAACAATAGTTAAATATAAATTTAAAACACATTGGAATCCAATTCTATCTGATGGAGGTTTTCATCTTAGTCTTACTTTTCGCGTGAGGCCGCTTACGGATAAAAAAAGTGCCGTTAAATACTTAAAACTTCTAAAAGCAATTCCTAATTATATCAATCAACAAAAGGTTTTGATTAAAAAAGGTTTAGATGCTGGTATGGGACAGCCTTTAGTTATTTTTAAAGGATATGAATCCACTTATAACTTACATATTACAGATAGTGCAGAAGAGAACTTTTACTACTCGCCTTTTTTAAAACTTCCTTCTCAGCTCTCAAAAAAAGATAAAGATTCCCTTCAACTAGCCGCAAGAGATGTTGTAAGAAATGAAGTAATTCCTGCTTTTAAATCCGTTAAAGAGTTTTTTGAAACTACCTATTATCCAAATACAAGAAAAACGATAGGTGTCTCTCAGACTCCAAATGGAAGTGATTACTATCAAAGTCGTATCGATTTTTATACTACTCAAACAAATGAATCTGCAGAAAGTATTCATGAAAAAGGATTACAAGAAGTTTCCAGAATAAAAAAAGAAATGAAATTGATTGTTAAAGGGTTAGGTTATAAAGGAAGTTTAAAATCATTTATCAAATTCCTAAGAACTGATCCCCAGTTTTATCCTAAAACAGCTGATGAACTTTTAAAACATGCTAGGAATATTGCCAAAAAATTGGATGAGCAATTACCTCGTTTTTTTAAAACATTACCTAGAAAACCCTACGGAGTAGCTCCAGTACCGGATGCCATTGCCCCCAAGTATACAGCTGGAAGGTATATAGGGACTTCTGCTGAGAGTACTGATCCAGGTTACTATTGGGTAAATACTTATAACCTTCCAAGTAGACCTCTATATTTAATCCCTTCGCTCACAGCTCATGAGGCAGTTCCAGGACATCACCTTCAGGGAAGTCTAAATAATGAACTACCTGAAACTATTCCCAAATTTAGACGAAATCTTTATCTATCAGCGTATGGTGAGGGCTGGGGCCTGTACACAGAATTTTTAGCAGAAGAAATGGGAATTTACACTACTGCATATGAAAAATTTGGAAAGTTTACCTACGAAATGTGGCGTGCTTGCAGACTAGTTGTCGATACAGGAATTCATGCTTTTGGATGGACTAGAGATGAGGCCGTATCTTTTATGGAAGAAAATACATCTCTATCCATTCATGAAATAAATACTGAAATTGATAGATATATATCTTGGCCTGGTCAAGCCTTAGCCTATAAAACAGGTGAAATGAAAAT
>CETK01016261.1_pt1 | contig 15430 bp, 12 predicted proteins | sample 361431 | NCBI WGS metagenome assembly CETK01 (sample SAMEA2622452, study PRJEB7988) | marine metagenome | biome: marine biome (ENVO:00000447); feature: surface water layer (ENVO:00002042); material: "saline water (ENVO:00002010), including plankton (ENVO:xxxxxxxx)" | depth 5 m | reverse complement strand
GAATAATAACGGTGTAGGAGATGTATGTGGAGATCCTAAGCCACTATCTGCTGAAAAAATTACATTCGTTGATAATATCTACCCAAATCCTACTGATGACAAGTTAACAGTAAGTATCAGACAAGGAGTCAAGATAAAAGATCTTTACTTTGTAGACTTTAGTGGTAAACTAATAAAGCCTACTTCTATAATTAGGAACCAAGATAACATAGAGATCAATGTATCTAATCTAAATCAAGGAATATACATACTAGAGCTAGTGTCAGAAAAGAAAGTAGATAAGGTTAAGGTAGTAATAGAAAGATAAGAAACCCAATATTGTATATACCAATGATATTCATATAAAATCATTAAAAGGATTATATGTTATTATATTTGAAAAAATGAAAAAATATTATCTATTTTTTGTTTCTTTCTTTCTCTTCTCATGTAATGATCTAAGTATTGATTTAATAATATCTTACTGCAGTGGTGAGTTCTCAACAGCTAAAGTTCTTATAGATATTGATGAGAATATCTATAATGGCGATGAGTCGGTTAACGCATACAGTACGTACTCATGGACAACAGATGGTTCTCATCGAATATTAAATGGAAACGGAATACCAAACCATGAGGTCGGTAGATTTCCTAATTCTAATAACCCAAATACTATATCTGAACAAAATGTAAGTGAGAGATTCACTTTGTGTCCTACCATAATATCTGAAAGTGGATTGGAGGTTGTGGGACAAGCTGTAGCAATTGCTTATGCTCTTAACAGTGTAAAGTTTGATCCAGCAACGGCAGGGAGGTGCAACGATGAGGGAGAGTGCAGTTTAGCTAGAGGTCAAGGAAACTGGAATATTGAAGCGCTAGGTCACGAAACTTTTGATTTTGGAGACGATATGAATCATGCACATGTCCAACCAAATGGGACCTACCATTATCATGGAATGCCTGAATTACTTATAGAATTTTTAGGAAGTAACAGTGGCATGACACTTGTTGGTTGGGCTTCAGACGGGTTTCCAGTATATGCTAGGTATGGTTTTTCAGATCCAGATGATGCAGGAAGTTCAGTTATTTCTCTAAAACCTAGTTATAAGTTAAAGTCTGAAGCAGATCAGAACAGGCCAAATACATTAACAACTTTAATAGGGGGTCCAAACCAAGGATCTACAAATCTTAACACTCCAATCCCTATGGGTGCATTTACTCAAGATTATGAATACATTGAAGGTCTTGGTGATCTAGATCAGTGTAACGGGAGGTACGGGGTAACGCCAGAGTTTCCTGATGGAATTTATTACTACGTGGTAACTGACGATTTTCCTTTTTTTACAAGGTGTTTAAAGGGAGATACCAATTAAACAAGAAAATCAATAAAATCTGAATTTTTAAATTATGTCTTTGAGATTATTTTTTTTATTCTTTATATGTTTTAAGGGTCTCTCTCAGACAACTTTACCATCATTTCACGGAGTTTATAACCCTAATAAAATACCAACGAACGGTCAAGTATCATATTTTAATTTTTCATCAGGCGAGTCTGGATATACATTTAGTGGTGTGGCAGCCACCTCAGACAAAAATGGAAATGCAAATAGTGCCGTAGAACTTGATGATGCTTCTGACAAAATAACTGGCCAATTTTCAGAGCTTCTTAACAACGATTTTACGGTTTCAATCTGGGCGAAGTTAAATACCTCGCAACCTACTAGAAAAATGTGGTTAATATCTTTTGGGGCCGCAATTACTAATAAGGCATTTCACCTTGGTACTAGGTATGATAATAGCCTTAATGGAAATTATAGAGTTGGAAGTTGGAATGCAAATCATGCAACAGACGATTATCTTGGAAACGACTACACATGGAAACATTATGTTGTCACATACGACAAGTCAGAACAAGAATATAAGTTTTATATTAACAATTCCCTAGAATACACTCAATCTAACCACAGCCTTACTATTGATGCCACAGATTTTGTTATTGGTAGTCAACTTGGCTATAGTGAATCTTGGTATGGTAAGATAGATGAATTTGGGGCCTGGAGTAGGGTGTTGTCTTCTCAAGAAATTACGGATCTTTACAATAATTATTAGTAAACAATAACTCTTTTCTCTAATCCAGTAATGGATTTAAATATTCCTTGACATTATGCTCTGCTTTAAATCGGTTATTAATTTTAATAGATTCAGATATGATTCATCTTTTTTGCTTTTATAATTCTTATTCCTATATTAGAAATGTTATTAATAATTAAACCATACTAAAATGAAAAAAATCTTTATCCCTATAATATTATTTATAGTCTCATTTGATATAAAAGCACAAAGAGATTATACAATTGATAATATTGAAGAATATATATCTAACCAAAAAACTTTTGCCGTTATACCATTTACTTTTAGAGTAAATGCAGAGAAACCACGAAAAATGGAACAGAGTGATTTTGAGGCTGCAGTTGATGATGCTGAAAAAAATGGTGCTGTTGCAGCTCAAGAGAGCTTAATAAATAGGGTTTTAAGAAAAAAAAATAGGGTAGCGGTTGACCCTCAACCTCAAGCGAGAACTAATACCTTATTAAGAAGAGCAGGAGAAATAACATACACAGACGGGGTATGGGGCTCTTTTGATGCTTATTTACCTGAGGAGTTGTGTGAACTACTTGGAGTTGATGCTATAATTATTGGAAATGTTAGTTCTGGAAAAATATTTACTACAGCAGGTTCAATTGCTCTGAAAGTATTAAAAATAGGAGGTAGTCCAGAGGTGAGTGCAGATCTTACTTTATTTCATAAAGATGGTACTATGCTTTGGCAATGGTCATCAAGAAATATGAAGGCATCATCCATGGGTAACTCAGTAGATACTATGATGGATTATATATTCAAAAAAGGTGCTAGAAAAATGCCTTATACTGGATTAGTAAAATAGTTCTAAATTTTTCTTTAATTAGATTAGAATAAGGTGGATGTATTTTTTATATATCTGAATTTAGGGTGTTTTATATAAATCATCTCCTTGAAAAGTAATTGAAAGGATTCAACAAAGGATTAGCTAGTATACAATTACTCTATTGTCTGCCCCTTTGATTGATTTAAACTTACCTACAATGCCAGAAGCTGAATTAGTACTGTAATTTTTAAAATATTCAATTTTAATATTTCCAATTTCACTGATTTTCCCAACTGAGCCCTTGTTTACATTACCTGAGTAATTTTCATTGTATTTAAAATTGATGTCATTGATTTCTTTTAGTTTACCTACGTAACCACCTAGGTCTGAGTATGTATGTCTGTTATGGTATTCTATTGATATATCTCCAATATCTTTTACTTTTCCCATGTACCCGCTTCTCTGGTTTTCACTATAATTTTTGTGATACTTAATATCAATAGCGTTTATGGATTTTATTTTACCAACAATTCCAATAATTCTATTGTCACCAACTCTTAGATGGTAATCTATTTTAATATCATCAACTTCAGTCACAGAACCTACAATGCCAGAGAAGGAATTTTGTCTATAATTCTTAGCATAATCTACACTTCTGTAAGTATCAATATATAACTTAACGCCTCTATGCAATTCCAAGCTTCTTCTAGGTCTGAAATCATAGACCGGATCCTGTAAAAACCTTTCAGATAAGGAATCATCTGAGAAGACATAAATATTTTTAATGCTGATGTTAGCTGAATCAAGCTCAAATACAGTTTTTCCGTGCTTGATGAAAACACTTTCTATAACACCAAGATTTCTATCTAATTGAATTCCAATATTTTGAGAAAGTAGGTTATTAGAATAAAATAGAATTATACTAATAAAGAATAAATAAATTAATCCTCTCATTTATAAAACAAAAATAAGAATTTTATAAAGACGAAAAAGCTTAAATTGTGAATAATTAAAATGAAAAGATTAGGCGTAATATTAATTTTATTTTTCCAAAATTTTATTTCAATATCTCAAGGTTCTGAGGAAATAATACGTTTTGAGAGTGCAAATCCATTTTCATTCAATGATATAATTGATAACCTAGAAAATCAGGAAAGCCAAGAAGTTTTTGGTAAGCTTATCTTTCCTGATGACTCAGCTCTTATGAACAAAAAATACCCCTTAATTATTGGAGTAGCAGGTAGTTTGGGGTGGGCAGATCATCATTTTGAGTATATGAAAATGTATAGAGATATGGGTATTGCTACATTTGAGTTAAATAGTTTCCAAAGTAGAGATGTGACATCAACTGTTGGAACTCAGGTAGAGGTAACAACAGCATCAATGATACTTGATGCATATAGAGCCTTTGAGATATTATCTGAACACCCTAGAATTGATAATGATAGAGTATCAATTACAGGTTGGAGTCTTGGTGGAGGGGTTACTTTGTTTTCTGCATGGCTACCTCTAAAAAATGCAATAAACAAGAGACTAAAATTTAATTCACACCTTGCATATTATCCCCCTTGCTTTATCGAACCTAGAAATTTAGAATTTACTGACTCCAAAATACATATTTTAATAGGTGATTTGGATAACTGGACTCCAGCGATTCCTTGCCAAAATTTAGTCGAAAAACTAAAAACAAATACGGACATAGATATTACGGTTTATGAAAATTCACATCATTCCTTTGACAGGGATTCACCAGTTATAAGAAATGAAGAGGCATATAACTTTAGCAATTGTCTATTCAGAATGACGGATGATGGTAAAATTTTAATGAATTATCTAAACATTCCAATGTCAAATTCAATTTTACAAAAATTCGGATTAATTTTTTGTGTTGATAGAGGTGTTGATTATGGTGGAAATCCAATCTCAAGAAGGAAATCATTTGAATTTTCAAAAAATTTTATGATGAAAACACTAATGGAAAGAAATTAAAATTTTAGTTTTTAATTAATGATATAAGTAGATTAATAATTCATGATGAGAAATATTTTTATTCTGATTTTATTTTTTTCATGTTCAAAGGAGTCAGTTGATGATAATAATGAATGTGATAATAACTATGATCCTCCATTTGGAGGAACTATATTCATTGATCCTGATATCATAACAGAAGATGACCCAACAACTTTCGTTAGTTTATCATATGCAGGAACTGGTAAAAGACAGATGTATGATAGGAGAACAGGTTGGGTGAATTTAGAGCCGTTTCTTTTTCCTGCAGAATACGATGATGGTCTGTCAATAGAGATACAGGTAAATCCTGAGTTTGGTTCACCAGAAAATGCTCAGATTTACGCTTTAAAGTATGCTGAAGTGATAGGAAGGTTAACAACCGACCTAAGAAAAGATGTTCAGACATCCTGGATACATAGAGGAGATGAACCATTCGGAGGAGGAAATAATAATCTTCTTATACACACGGACTGGTCTGAAAAAAATTATGAAAATCAAGGAATTCTTGAAGAAACATTAGTTCATGAGGCTGCACATACATCATTGGACTCGTATCACGCTGAGTCTAAAGGATGGTTAGAAGCGCAAAATCTTGACTGTGAATTTATATCTGATTACGCAAGAGATTATCCTATTAGGGAGGATATTGCTGAGAGTTACCTTCCATACCTAGCAGTAAGGTATAGATCAGATAGAATTAGCGAATCTTTAAAGAAAACTATTGAAGAAGCAATACCTAATAGAATAAAGTATTTTGATAATCAAAATTTTAATATGTATCCAATAAATTAATATTGAAAAATATTACTTTATTAGCAGCCTTCATTAAATGGGGAAGAACATTGTCTTTTGAAGTTAAATACCCACTTAATTTCTTTAGTACCTTCAGTTATTGTAAAGCTGGTTCTTAGAGTATACACCTTAGGCTGTGCATAATTATGAATAACCTCTGCAATGATACTTATTGAAATATCGTCACTTCTAAGAATATTATTTTTGTCGTTGTTTTGGAAAGTCCAAGTACCAGAGCTAGGCCATACCTTATCATCGTGAGTGTTTAGAGTAGAATAAATACCACCGTCTACAGAACCTTCAGATATGGTGAGGGTCATATTGTTGAATATTTGTACCTCCTTTCCATCCTTTGTAACAGGAGTGATATCTTTAATAGATGGCTTGTCAGATATAGGTTCAAGATCCCATGTCCCGTTGAGGATATTTGCTTGTGATTCAAGAGGGTCTTCTGTTCCAATATTTGTTCCAAGGTCATTTTCATAACATGATGAGAATAAAAAGAGAAAATTAAAAAGAAGAATATATTTATTGATATTCATTAAAAAATTTCTTAAATGATTATTTCAAATATAATTATAAGTGATTATTAAGTAAATGGTGATATGGTATAAAAAGCGGGATGGAAGGGACTCTAATATACGGCCTTTTATCAATTTATTCTGCGATTTTAAAGCTAGAACGACCAAATGGACGACTGATATTTTATTATATTTATAACATGAAAAATCTATATTACCTATTTACTCTATCTTTTTTATTAATTTCCTGTGAGGAGGAAGTCCCGCCTGTGACCTACACTCTCACGACACAAGTAACTCCGCCTGGAGCAGGAACGGTAAGTCCTAGCGGTGGAACTTTTAACGATGGAGAAAGCGTAACTATTTCAGCCGTCCCTTCTGCTAACTATAACTTTAAACAATGGACAGGGACTGGAAGTGGGACTTCAAATCCACTTACATTTAAGATAATTTCTAATACTACAATTACAGCTGAATTTGAATTTATTGATGCTGATAATGACGGTGTTACAGATGCTCTTGATCAATGTCCTGATACACCTTCAGGAATTTCAGTTAATTCTAGTGGTTGTGCAACATCTCAACTTGATACAGATGGAGATGGAGTAACGGATGATATTGATCTAGATAATAACACCAGGGATGGAGTTCCAATAGATAAATTTGGAGTTATGTTGAATCCTGTTTACCTAGATGATAATGGTGTCACAATAAAGGCTCAGGATTGGGGAATTTCAGGTGATGTTGGTGTGATTAATGATAAAGAATATACAATTATATCCGAAGAAATTTTGAGGAGTTTGGTTTCAGGAGAAACTTGGGTTGAAGATGCAAATGTTCTATCAGGATATGTCGTTTCACTTGTCACTAATATGAGCAAAATGTTTAAAATGACAAGCTTTAATGGTGATATCTCAAACTGGGACGTAAGTAATGTTACTATTATGGAGGATATGTTTCTTCAGGCCAGTTCATTTAATAAAGATTTATCTTTATGGGATGTAAGTAGTGTTACAAATATGGAAGATATGTTTCGAGGAGCAAAAAGCTTTAATGGTGATATATCTTCATGGGATGTAGGTAATGTCAAAAATATGAACGGTATGTTATATGATACTGTTTTTGACCAAGATATTAGTAATTGGAATGTAAGTAATGTTGCTGATATGGGTTTTATGTTTGGTCTCAATTATGAATTTAATAAAGATATAAGTACTTGGGATGTAAGTAATGTTACTTCAATGACCAATATGTTCTATGGAGCATTAAAGTTTGACCAGGATATATCAAAATGGGATGTAAGTAAAGTAACAAGCACGTCTGGCATGTTTAAAAAATCTTCAGTATTTAATCAAGATATTGGAAGTTGGGATGTTGGAAATGTTAATGACATGGTATCAATGTTTGAAGATGCCTCATCATTTAATCAAGATATTGGAAATTGGGATGTAAGTAGTGTGACAGCTATGGCTGGGATGTTTGCTGATGCTGAATCATTTAATCAAGATATTGGATCTTGGGATGTAAGTAATGTCACATCGACAGATAATATGTTTTCGGGGGTATCTGCATTTAATCAAGATATATCAAATTGGGATGTAAGTAGTGTGACAGATATGGATAGGATGTTTGCTGATGCTGAATCATTTAATCAAGATATTGGATCTTGGGATGTAAGTAGTGTAACATACATGGCTGGGATGTTTGCTTATGCTGAATCATTTGATAAGGATATCTCAGATTGGGATGTTAGCAATGTTTTAACTATGAATCTTATGTTTTCAAATGCTAAATCATTTAATCAAGACATATCATCATGGGATGTAAGTAATGTTGTTAATATGCAATATATGTTTAATGGCGCCTCATCATTCAATCAAGATTTGCATTATTGGAACGTTTTTAATGTGATTTCATGTGGTGGCTTTTGGGCAGGTTCTTCTCTCTTTTTAGAAGCTAGACCACTTTTCATTAAATGTAATCCTGGTTAAATTTTCTTTCTTATAATTGCTTAACTAATTATCTAACTTTCTTAGTTTTTCTTGAAAGAAAATCAGTATGGACGGGACTCGCATAATCACTTTTTTTTGGTTTAACTTCAATGACTTTATATTTATGAATACCATAGAGATGACTTGATAAATTGGGTTTGATTTTCAGATAGGAAGTTTGTAGGTTTAAGGAATATGGTTCATTTTTTATATTAATATATGAGATTACTCCTTTTATATCTTATCTGTATAGTTTTGTTTTCTTGTCAAAAGAAAGATAAATCACAAGTATTTAGTGACAATAAGGCAAAATGGATTCAAATTAAAAAAGATTTGCCTGAGAAAGATTCCCTATTTTATCTAGACGATCCCTCCCCAATATTTAGAAAGAAACTGTTTATCAATAAAAAAATAAAAGAAGCTAAATTATATGTAACATCTGCTGGCTACAATGCAGTATTTATCAATGAAAAAAGGGTTGGTAAAAACATATTAGATCCTGCATGGACCGATTATTCTAAAAGAATTTACTACACTGAATATGATGTAATTGACTTGTTAATGCAGGAGCAAAATGTATTAAGCGTTATGTTGGGAAATGGATTTTATAATCCATTACCTCTTAAAATGTGGGGATGGTTAAATTTAAGAAACGAAATTAATATAGGAAAGCCAAAATTTATTTTAAAGTTAATAATTACATACATAGATGGTGATAAAGATGAAATAGTATCTGACTCCTCATGGAAATATTCTCTCGGACCCATTGTTAGAAACAGCGTATATCTTGGTTCTCATTATGATGCTAGAAATGAGATTAAGGGTTGGCAATCACCAAAATTTGATGACTCCTCATGGAATAATGTACAAATTTCTGAATCCCCAGGTGGTAAACTTGAAAAAACTTTTTTTCCAGGAGTTGAAATAACAAAAGAAATTGAACCAGTTAAAATATATGAAATAGATAAAAATAAATGGATTGTAGATATGGGTGAAAACTTTACTGGAACATTTAGAATAAAATTGTCTGGGAAATCAGGTGACAAAGTCTCTTTTAGACTTGGTGAGAGAATATATGGTGATGGATCTTTAAATCCAATGACAGCAGTTACTGGTCAAATCAAAAGAAAAGGAGTAGGTGGTTCAGGGGCTCCAGATGTGGCTTGGCAAGCTGGAAGTTATATTTTTGGTGATGAGTTAAGTGTTTGGTATAGACCTGAATTCACCTTCCATTCATATAGATATCTGGAAATTGAGGGGTTACAAAGTAAACCTGTAAAAGAAGATATAAAAGGATTATTTATTCATTCTAATGTTAAGAATGAAAATAATTTTAATTCCTCTTCAGATCTATTAAATTTAATTCAGGAGGCAGTTGAAAGAACTTTTCTATCAAATCTTGTAAGCGTTCAGTCTGACTGTCCTGCAAGAGAGAAATTTGGATATGGAGGAGATATAAATGCAACCAGTGAATCCTATATCTATAATTTTGATATGCATTCAATGTATAGAAAAACTATATACGATTGGTTAGATGCAATGAATGATTCCGTGTTTGTAGATACAGCTCCGTATGTTGGTATAAAATATTGTGGATTAAGTTGGGAGTCTTCATTCTTACTGACTCAGTACTATCTATATCTTTATTATAATGATATGGACATAGTAAAAGAACTTTTTTCTTACAATAACCAGTGGATGGAAAAAGTAGATAAAATCCATCCAGATGGGTTTGTTGATGCAGGATTAAGTGATCATGAATCTTTAGAGCCCGTTCCTGTTGAATTAACTGGAACTTTACATTACCTTCAATCTGCTCGTATTATGGAGCTTTTTTCTAAAAAATTAGGATACACTGACTATGAAAAAAAGTATAATAAATTAGCTATAAGTCTAAAAAATAAAATAAAATTAAAATTTTGGAATAATAAATTTGAAGGCAATATCAATCGTCAAACATTATTTTCTTCATTACTTTATCACGATATAATTCCTGATGAGGAAATTAAATTTGTCAAGGATTCACTATTAAAAGCGATTGAAAATGGACCATCAGGTCATTTTTCTACTGGAATTTTTGGTACAAAATATATTCTTGAATCTGTTTCTAAACATATTTCTCCTCAGCTTGTATTTGATATTGTTAATAGTACTGAGTACCCAGGGTGGGGACACATGATACACAGTGGTGCTACAAGTATTTGGGAAACATGGAAAGAAAGCGATAATGTTTATTCTAATTCTCACCCTATGTTTGGAGTTGTTACTGAGTGGTACTATAGATGGCTTGGAGGTATTAGACCTCATCCTGATTTTCCTGGATTTAAAGAGTTTTTTCTTAATCCATATATTCCCAATGAATTAAACTATGTTAGAACAATGTATGAATCTCCATATGGTAAGATAATTTCTAACTGGGTAAAGTCAGATAACTCTATAATATATGACATTGAAATACCTAATGAAACAGTTGCACATGTTTCATTACCGATTAAAATAAATCAATCAATTTCGGTTACTAAATCTGGATATAGTAAGGTTGAATCACATGATTTTAAAGATGGAGAATTCAAACTTAGTAGTGGTGTTTATACTGTTAAAGTATCAAATCAATGACTCCATGTATATTTGAATATAAAGTTCAATCAATTACAATTTATATTTATAAAAGTAATTAATAACAAGATGGTATTAATATCGTTGTTTATCATATGTTAAAAATAATTCCATTAATAAATGCTGGAATAATAATTGGAATAGTTCTTTTTCAATCTTTGCTTGTTGCACCTGGAATAAATGAATTGATTAGTACTAAAGAAGCAAGTATTTTTCTAAGATTTATTTGGCCAAAATTTTTTATTGTATTAGGAATCATATCAATTATTTCTTTTATTATTTTAACTATAAAAAATAAAATTCAAAACTTACCGAAGGTTTTTTTTATAATAAGTTTTCTATTGATGCTAACTTGTTACATAATAACTCCTTTCATAAATGAGGCGAAGGATACCAATAACGAAATGTTGTGGTCAACCCTACACCTCTTAACAATATTCTTTACTTTAATCACACTAGTCCTAAATTTTCTAACAATTATTTATTGGAAATTTGAAAGCAAGTCAATTTAAGATTGTAATTATTTATTTTTTTAATCTTTTCTAACTAATTATCGTAATGTTACAAAACTTCTAATTATGAAAATTAAAATTTTATTCCTTATACTAATACTCTGCTCTTGTTACGGCGACACTGACGATGGATATCAGCCAAATATTGTGGAAACCGATGATCTAATTATATATGTTTCAGCTTCAGGAAATAGTAACTATTATTTGAGTGGCAATGACGCAAACGGAAAAGTATCAGGTAACGATCCTGATATAACTTTTTCTGTGGGTGATGAAATATCTTTTGTAATTACAGCCCAAGGTCATCCATTTTATATTAAAACTTCTCAAGGCACGGGAACAGCTAATTCAGTTTCAGGTGTAGCTAACAACGGTACTTCGAATGGAAATATGTCATGGAAGCCTGCATCAGCTGGAACTTATTATTATCAGTGTTCTATCCATAATAATATGTTTGGAAAGATTATTATTAAAAATTAATAATTATTTCTTTATACCTTTTGAGATAATAAAGGTAATTAGAGTTTTTATAAACCAATCTATTCAAGAAGTCTACCGTCCACATCAATATTTTTGAAATTTTTCATAGGTTCTACTAGTTCTTTTGGCAGAGGTTTAATCTTGGATCTGGATACAGTTTGCTCACCATCTACCATTTCAATTATAAAATTCAATTTTAACTTTTCATCTAGAGATTCAAAATCTTTCCTTTGATGTGCCCCTCTACTTTCCTTTCTTTCAAGAGCACACAAAATTGTTGCAATGGCGCTATCGATTGATCCTAGTAGATCAATTGCTAGAGCTAAATCAATAAAGCCTTCAGCACTTGGTCTCACGTCTATCTTTTTTGAAGCTTTTTTTATTTTCATAAGTTCAGATAATCCTTTTTTCAATCCATTTTCTGACCTTATGACTCCACAATATTCCCACATTATATCTCTGACAGCCCTTTGAAGTGGTCTTGCTAACTCTTTTCCGTTGGAAGTAAGTATATCTAATTCTTTATTAGCATCTGAAATAACTTCTTTATTTCTTCTTTGAAAGTTTAAATTTTCAGAAAACTTAGATGCCTCACTGCCAGCTATTTTTCCAAAAATAAGTATTTCAGCTAGAGAGTTTCCACCTAATCTATTAGCACCGTGTACACCAGAAGTACATTCTCCAGCAGCATATAGTCCCTTTATATTTGTTGAATGCGTTTTACTATCAACAACAACACCACCCATTGTGTAGTGTGCTGTTGGTGCAACCTCCATTGGGGATTTAGAGATATCTAGCATTTGGGATTCCATAAATTGACGATACATTCTTGGAAGTTTCTCCAAAATAATATCTTTATCAACATGACTAATATCTAAGAAAACACCATTATTTTCAGTTCCTCTTCCCTCAATTATTTCATTGTAATTAGCTAGTGCTACTCTATCTCTAGTAGACAATTCTAATCTTTCAGCATCATAGTTTTTCATATACCTCTCTCCCTTTGAATTAATTAAATATCCACCTTCACCTCTAACAGCTTCGGTGACTAAAGTTCCAGCAAGAGATTCTGGATGAACCATTCCAGTAGGATGAAATTGAACCATTTCCATATCTGCTAATTTACAACCAGCTCTAAGAGCTAATCTTATAGCATCTCCAGTATTTTCATCTCTTCTGGATGAACTCCTTCTCCAAATTCTCGTGTGTCCACCTGCTGCAAGAACTACAGAATCAGCTAAGAAAACAGTTCTTTCTCCTGAAACTATATCAAATGCAAGAGCACCAAAACAATGTTTTTCTGAACTTTCTTTATCTACTAGCAGTTGTGAGACGTACATCAAATCAATTATCGGTATTTTAAGTTCTTCAACCTTTTTTAAAAGGGTATTAAGTATTGCTCTACCAGTATAATCACCTGCATAACATGTTCTTCTATAGGTGTGAGCCCCAAAATATCTTTGGTCAATTTTTCCATCTTTTGTTTTAGCGAATGGCATTCCCCAGTCATCCAATTCTTTTATTCTATTAGGAGCATCTTTAACAAGAATTTCAACTGTGTTAGGGTCAGCAATATTATATCCTTCCTGATAAGTATCAACAAAGTGTTGTTTCCAATTATCTTCAGGATCCCTACTTCCAAGAACAGCATTAATTCCTCCCGAGGCAAGAGTTGTGTGGGCATCGTTTCTAATTCTTTTTCCAATTACCAGTACCTCTGAGCCTTCTTTGTGAGCTTCGATCGCTGCTCTAAGCCCTGCTCCACCAGAGCCTATTACTAGTACGTTACAAGCATTTGTCCTGAAATTTTTCATTTTTAAGTTTACATAAATATAGCTTAGGATATAGTATCAAACTACTGATTATGAATATAATTCAACAAGATTTTTAATTAGTTTAAAATATTGAATATAATGGTATGTATATTGAAAAAAAGCGGGATGGACGGGACTTGCATAACCCTTCTTAAAAGTTAAATTTCAAAGATTTTATAGTTAGGACGATCAAAAGGACGACTTAATATTTTATTATATTTAAAGAATGAAAAAAATTTTACTTTTTTTATTAATACCATTCACAATATTATCTCAAAATAGAGCGCCATCAACATGGTTAAAATATAAGGATAATTTACATGGAGATATTATAATTAATACTGCTAGAGTTAAATCTCCTTCACCTTTATATACATACTATTGTGTTCTTCAATGGAATGCAGGTATGGAAGGAGGAGGTTATCTAGGAATACAAGAACATCCCGAGGGAAGAAATTTTATTTTTTCTCTGTGGGATTCTAAGGAATCATCTGATAATGTCACTGCCTCATATACTCATTTGGGAACTATTATTCAACCATTTGGGGGAGAAGGTACTGGATTAAAATCTTGGAACTTTGATATTGGATGGAATACAGACGAATGGTATTCTTTTGTATCTAGAACATGGAATGATAACTCTCATACTCTATTTGGATTTTGGGTATTTAACCATGCTTCTTCGGTATGGTATCATTTAGTTACAATGGATTATCCTGTCATCGATGTTAAATTTAGTTCTAACTCAAACTCATTTCTAGAGGATTGGCTTGGTAATGGATCTAATAAAAGAGAATTTCATTTAAAGAATGGATGGAAAAGAATATCTAGTGATTCTTCTTGGATGAACTTTAATAAAAGTTATTTTGAGAGAGTTAAGCCTGATGTTGGTGCAGCTAATTATATTGATAATTATGATGGAGGAGTAATTGAAGATTATTTTTTTATGAAAAGTGGTGGTAATAGTACATTTCCATTAACAAATACTCATGGAACAAACCTAACCATATCTAACAATTCAGAAAAACCAGACTTTGATGAAGTGGAAGTCTTATCATTTGATAAAAGCTTAGAGGATGAGAAACTCATATTGAATTGGGAGGTCAGTAAATCAAAATTACCTCAGTTTTCATATAATATTGAAATTTATGATGATAAAGATTTAGGCTCTCCTTTATTTAAAATAAATAAAATTAAACCTGAATCAAGGTATGAGGAGGTAGATATTAGTTCTTTAGTAGACGGTAAAGAATATTTTATTAGATTTTATTTAACTGATATTTTAGATAATAAATCCTCATACATAGATGAAAATTTTATTAATGGTAGTGAAAACCTAGATTTAGATAATGACGGGATAGAAAACATAGAAGACAATTGTCCTCTTACTGCTAACGCAGACCAATTAGACACTGACGGTGATGGTATAGGAGATGCTTGTGATAATGATGATGACGGAGATGGTGTCGAAGATACTGAAGATAACTGTCCTCTTACTGCAAATCCAGAACAAGCAGATTGGAATAATAACGGTGTAGGAGATGTATGTGGAGATCCTAAGCCACTATTTACTGAAAAGGTAACATTCGTTGAGAATATCTATCCTAATCCGACAGATGATAGGCTAAGCATAAGGATTAAGCCTGGACTTGAGATCGTAGAACTATACTTTATAGACTTTAGTGGTAAATTCATTAAACCTAAATCAGTTGATAGAAGTGGAGATAACTTAGATATAAACGTATCTAACTTAAATGAGGGAATCTATATCCTAGAGATAGTGTCTGATAAAGAGGTAGATAAGGTTAAG
>CETK01139959.1_pt1 | contig 15456 bp, 12 predicted proteins | sample 361431 | NCBI WGS metagenome assembly CETK01 (sample SAMEA2622452, study PRJEB7988) | marine metagenome | biome: marine biome (ENVO:00000447); feature: surface water layer (ENVO:00002042); material: "saline water (ENVO:00002010), including plankton (ENVO:xxxxxxxx)" | depth 5 m | reverse complement strand
ATGATGTTAAATGTTGCTCAACAAAAAAATCAATGGTTTTTATCAAAATCTAGTTCAAGACATATTCCAGTTGGTTTAATTATAAGTGCGATAATTTTTTTTGAATTAATAATTGTGGTTGGAGGTTGGAAATATAAGCCAGATTTAGTTAATTCAAATAATGTTTTTTTAACTTATGATGTAAGTAACACACATTCTCTAGGGCAAGTTTTGTACACTGACTATATCCATGTGTTTCAAATAAGTGGAATGATCCTTTTAGTAGCAATGATAGGAGCTATTGTTCTTACTTATAGGCAAAGAGATGGGGTTAAAAGGCAAAGCTATTTCAAACAAATTTCAAGAGAAAGGTCTGAAGGTGTTGAAGTATTAGATGTAGTATCAAATAAAGGAGTTAAGATTGATGATTGATATTGGATTAGGACATTATCTTACCCTTGGAGCAATAATTTTTTCAATTGGTGTTATTGGAATTTTTTTAAATAGAAAAAATATAATTGTTATATTAATGAGTATTGAGCTTATTTTATTAGCAGTTAACATTAATCTAGTATCTTTTTCAATTTATTTAAATGATTTATCTGGTCAAGTTTTTACACTTTTCATTTTGACTGTAGCAGCTGCTGAAGCTGCAATCGGTTTAGCTATTATAGTTGTTTATTATAGAAACTCTGGAACTATTCGCGTAGAGGAAATAGATAAATTGAAAGGGTAGAATGGAAATTTCAATTATAATTTTACCATTATTAGCTGCAATCATTTCAGGTTTTTTTGGAAAATTAATTGGAGATAGAAGTTCAGAAATAATCACAAGTTTATTAGTTACAATATCGGCAATTTTATCTGGATTAGTTTTATTTCAAGTTATAATTAACGATTATCAAGATAACATTATTATTGCTACTTGGATAAGTTCAGGAACCCTAGATGTTAATTGGTCAATGAAAATAGATGCTTTATCCTCGATTATGCTTGTGGTTGTAACATCAGTATCGTCATTAGTTCATATTTACTCAATTGGATATATGTCTCACGATCCCCATAAACCAAGATTTATGGCTTATTTATCATTGTTTACTTTTGCAATGTTGATGTTGGTAACATCAGATAATTTTATTCAATTATTTTTTGGTTGGGAGGGAGTTGGTCTTTGCTCTTATTTTTTAATTGGTTTTTGGTTTAAAAGAGATACCGCTAACGCAGCAGCTATTAAAGCCTTTGTGGTGAATAGAGTTGGAGATTTTGGATTTGCTCTTGGTATTTTTCTGATTTTCTATTTATTTGGAACTGTAAATTATTCTGAAGTATTTGAATTAATACCAACAATTATAGATAAAAACTTAAAATTCTTAGGTATTGAGTTAAATGCTATAAACTTAATTTGTTTACTTTTATTTATTGGAGCGATGGGAAAATCAGCTCAAATATTTCTACATACATGGTTACCAGATGCCATGGAAGGTCCGACACCAGTTTCTGCATTAATTCATGCTGCTACAATGGTAACTGCTGGTGTTTTTTTGATTGTAAGATGCTCACCGATATATGAATATTCTGAATTAGCCTTAAACGTAATAACTATTGTAGGTTTGAGTACAGCATTCTTTGCAGCTACGGTAGCAATAGTTCAGACCGATATTAAAAAAATCATTGCCTATTCAACTTGTAGTCAATTGGGATATATGTTTTTTGCTACAGGAGTAGGAGCATATAATGTAGCAATGTTTCATTTATTTACTCATGCCTTTTTTAAAGCATTATTATTTTTAGGTTCTGGATCGGTTATTCATGCCTTTAAAAATGAGCAAGATATAAACAAAATGGGTGGGGTATGGAAAAAATTACCTTATACATATATTTTAATGATAATTGGAACTTTGGCGTTAACTGGTTTCCCTTTTTTATCTGGATTTTATTCAAAAGATGCAATAATTGAATTTGCTTATTTGAGAGGAAATACAACAGGACTTTATGCTGCTGGCATTGGTATTTTTACAGCTTTCCTAACATCATTATATTCATGGAGACTGATGTTTAAAACATTTCATGGTGAGTACAATAATAAAGAAATGAAGATAGATGAAACACACGAGTCCCCATTGGTTATGTTAATACCTTTGGTGTTATTAGCAATTGGTGCAATTTTTGCGGGATTTGTATTTAAAGAATTATTCATTGGCTACGAGGCAACTAATAATTTTTGGAAAGACTCTATTTTCTTTTTAAAACCATTAAACAATGAACATCCGCCATTTTGGTTTTTAATTTTAACTCCAAGTTTAGTAATTATATCTATACCAGTTGCATATTTCTTTTTTCTTAAAAATAAAGATTTAACTAAATCAATAGCAAATATTAACAAGCCTCTGTATCAATTTTTGTTGAATAAATGGTATTTTGATGAACTTTATAACATTATGTTTATTAGATCATCTAAAAATCTAGGATTAATATTTTGGAAATTTTTTGACATTAAAATAATTGATGGTTTTGGTGCTGATGGTATTTCAATTATTATAAAGAAATGTTCTTTAAAAGCAAAAAAATTTCAGAGTGGTTTTATTTATCAATACGCTTTTATAATGCTTTTAGGATTTTCTGCATTACTAACTTTTTTAATTGTTAAATAATGAATTTTCCTATTCTTTCATCACTCATTCTACTGCCTTCGATTGGTGCTTTTTTCTTATTTTTTACTAAAAGTAAGAAAAAAAGTAACGTGACTGTAAAATATGTTGCATTATTTACATCATTAGTAAACTTTTTTTTATCTTTATATTTATGGATTTCGTTTGATCAAACAACTTCACAATTTCAATTTATAGAGGATAGAATTTGGATTGAAGGTTTGATAAATTATAAAGTAGGGATTGATGGGATTTCAATACTCTTTATTATTCTAACAACTTTTATTACACCCTTATGTATAATTTCAGTAAACAATTCTATTAAAAATAGATTAAGAGAATTTCTAATAGCTGTTTTAGTGATGGAATCTTTTATGATTGGTGTTTTTTGTTCTCTAGATTTAGTTGTTTTTTATCTTTTTTTTGAAGCTGGTCTTATCCCAATGTTTTTGATCATAGGAATTTGGGGTGGATCTAGAAGAGTATATTCAGCATTTAAATTTTTTTTATTCACATTGTTGGGATCAGTCCTTATGCTAGTTGCTATAATTTCAATATACTGGATATCAGGTACTACAGATGTATTAAAGCTATATGAATTAGGAATAGATGGAAAATATCAAAATCTTTTATGGCTAGCCTTTTTTAGCTCATTTGCAGTGAAGACTCCTATGTGGCCAGTTCATACCTGGTTACCAGATGCGCATGTTGAGGCACCAACAGCTGGTTCTGTATTGTTGGCAGCTATTTTACTTAAAATGGCTGGTTATGGTTTTATTAGATTTTCTCTAGGATTGTTCCCTCTGGCTTCAGAAATTTTTACACCCTTAATTTATTCACTTAGCGTTATTGCAATAATTTATACTTCACTAATTGCTTTAATGCAGGAGGATATGAAAAAACTAATAGCTTATTCCTCTGTAGCACATATGGGATTTGTAACATTAGGAATTTTCACAATTCAACAACAAGGAATAGAGGGAAGTATAATTCAAATGATAAGTCACGGTCTAGTATCAGCAGCACTTTTTTTATGTGTTGGAGTTGTATATGACAGAATGCATTCAAGACTCATAGCCACATATGGAGGCATTGTAGGTATTGTTCCAAAGTATTCAGTTTTATTTATGATATTTACATTATCAGCCTTAGGCTTACCAGGAACTAGTGGGTTTATAGGAGAGTTTTTAATATTAATGGGCGTGTTCAAGGATAATTTTTTAGTAGCAGTATTAGCAAGTTTAGGAGTTATAATTGGAGCAGCTTATATGTTGTGGTTATATAGAAGAGTTGTTTTTGGAAAATTAGTAAATTTAGAATTAAAAAATATGTTCGATTTAAATAGATCTGAATTTTTTATATTGTCATGTCTTGCTGTACCAACATTATTTTTTGGATTTTATCCAGAACCTTTAATAAATACAATTGAAGTTTCAATAGGTGATTTAATAAAAATTTACAATATAAACTTAATGAATAATTAAAATGACGAATTTAGAACTAGTTTTTCCTGAAATTTTTCTGTCTCTATCTATTATGTTTTTATTGATTTTAGGTGTATTTAAAAAAAATGCTTCTCAATTGGTTCTAAATATTTCATTAATAGTATTATTAATTACCTCGGCCATAATATTTAATGAAACATTGGATATTGAGAAAAAAATTTTATTTAATAACAGTGTTATAATTGATTATTTATCTTCATTCATGAAGATTGTGACTTTAATAGCTGCTTTCATAATTTTAGTAATTTCTACAAATTATTTAAGAGTATTTAAAATTTTTAAAATAGAATATCCCATATTAATTTTAAGTTCCGTTTTAGGAATGATGATAATGATAAGTTCCTATGACTTAATTGTATTTTATATGGGTTTAGAGCTTCAATCATTGGCTTTATATGTCTTAGCAACCTTTAACAGAGATCAATTAAAATCTTCTGAAGCTGGTTTAAAATATTTTGTTTTGAGCGCTTTATCCTCTGGTTTACTGCTTTACGGATGCTCTTTAATCTATGGTTTTACAGGCTCAACTAATTTCGATATTATTGCAAATGAACTTAATTCAAGTGAATATGCTCTAACTTTTGGTATTGTTTTCATTTTAGTTGGATTAGCATTTAAAATCTCAGCCGTTCCATTTCACATGTGGGCACCAGATGTCTACGAAGGATCACCTACTTCAGTAACACTATTTTTTACAATGGTTCCTAAGATTGCAGCCTTGACTGTGTTTATTAGATTTTTATATGTACCTTTTTTAAATTTAATTGATCAATGGCAAATGATTTTAATTTTTTTATCTATAGCATCTATGCTTTTTGGAGCTATAGCAGCAATAGGTCAAACTAATTTAAAAAGACTTATAGCTTACAGCTCAATAGGACACATAGGATACACTTTAGCTGGATTAGCCACAGGTTCAAACGATGGTATTCAAAGTTCAGTAATTTATATTACCATATACATACTGATGAATTTGGGATTATTTTCATGTTTGTTAATGATGAAAAGAAAAAATGAATATTTTGAGGATATAGAGGATTTATCAGGTTTATCAAAAAATCATCCAATCTTATCCTTATCTTTGTTATTAATATTATTTTCATTAGCTGGGATACCACCACTAGCCGGATTTTTTGCGAAATTTTATATATTTAAATCAGTTTTAGAGCAATCAATGTATTTTTTAGCAATCGTTGGATTATTATCAACAGTTGTAGCAGCTTTTTACTATTTGAGAATTATAAAAATAATGTACTTCGATGAAGAAAAAGAAAAATATGAAACTGATCACAGTTTATGGCTAAAATTCTCACTTACGGTGTCTACTTTATTAATTTTAATCTACTTTATTTCCCCTAGTCAGTTGATTGAGGTAGTATCAAAAATTAATATTATCTAATGAAGTTTAAAGTTTTCAAATTTAGAAAAGTAAAAAGCACAAATAGTACTGCGGTTCGAATAATTAAAAATTCAAATTATGAATATGGTATGATTATTTCTGAAACTCAAAATAGTGGGCGTGGCCAATATGGAAAAAAATGGATTTCTCTTAAGGGAAATCTTTTTGTAAGTTTTTTTTATAAAACAAATAGTTTAGTAAGATCTTTAAAACAGACAACAAAAGTAAATGTTTTATTAGTAAGAAAATTATTATCAAAATATTATAAAAAAAAAATAATTTTCAAAAAACCGAATGACTTAATGATTAATAAAAAAAAAATTTGTGGTATACTACATGAAACACTCACAAAATTAGACAAAAAATATTTAATCGTTGGTATTGGAATAAATTTAGTTAAGAGTCCTAAGATTAGAAATTATCCAACAACTAATCTTTACACATTAATTAAAAGAAAAATATCAAAAATTAAATTAGAAAATGAGTTAAAAGAAATTTTTGAACAACGATTAACAAGGTTTTATAAAATTAAAGATTAAAATAATTATGTATATATTTGGTGATATTGGAAATTCTGAAACTAAAGTTTTTTTATTAAGCTCTAATTTTAAGATTAAAAAAAATATCTCATTCAACACAAAAAAAATTAATACCAAATTATTGAATAAAAGATTTAATTATTTGATAAAAGATTATTCAAAGATAGAAAAAATATTATTTTGTAGTGTTGTTCCAAAGTCATTTTATTCGATAAAAAAATTTTTAACCAAAAAAAGTAAAAAAAAATGTTATGAAGTAAAAGATTTAAATCTACATTCTTTTATAAACATAAAAGTAAATTATAAACAAGTTGGATCAGACAGGTTAACAAATGCAATCAGTTTAGTTAATAATATGGATAATTTTATTATATTGGATTTTGGAACAGCGACTACTTTTGATGTTGTAATAAAAAAAAATTATATAGGAGGCATTATTGCGCCTGGTATAAAAATTTCACTAAATACTTTGTTTGATAAAGCAACGTTAATTCCTAAAATAAATCTTAAAAAAATTAAAAAAATAATTGGAATTGACACTTCTAGTGCAGTAAGATCTGGTTTTTTTTGGGGTTATGCTGGATTAATTGACAATATTGTTAATTTGATTAAGAAAGAAACTAGAAAGTCCTTTAAGTTAATTATTACAGGAGGATTTTCGGATTTGTTTAAATATTCAATAAAAAGTAAACTAGCACAAAATAAGAATATCACTATTAATGGTCTTATAAAAATTTCTAAACTCATAAAATAAATGAAAGACGAATTATTATTTTGCCCACTTGGAGGATCTGGAGAAATAGGAATGAACATGAATCTTTTTGGGTATGGTCAACCAGGTAACCATAAATGGATTATGGTAGATATTGGAGTAACTTTTGCTGATGACACCGTTCCAGGAATAGATCTTATTTATCCAGACCCAGGTTTTATAGTCGAGAGAAAAGAAAATTTACTGGGCATTGTATTAACCCATGCTCATGAGGATCATATAGGTGCAATCGCTCATTTGTGGCCAAAACTAAAATGTAAAATTTATGCAACTCCTTTTACAGCTATTCTTATTAGAGAAAAATTTAAGGAAAAACAAATAGACATATCTCAAGAATTAGAAATTGTTGAATTAAATGGTAAAGTTCCTTTAAAACCTTTTGACATAGAATACATAACATTAACTCACTCAATCTTAGAACCTAACGGTTTAAGAATCCAAACTCCTGCTGGAGTAATTTTGCATACAGGAGATTGGAAAGTAGATCCAAATCCATTAATTGGAGATAATATTAATTCTAAAAGATTAAAAGAAATAGGTGACGAGGGTGTTCTCGCAATGATTTGCGACTCTACAAATGTTTTTAGTGCTGGAAGATCAGGATCAGAGTTAGATGTTAGAAAAAATATTCTAAACATTATGAATCGTCTAAAAAAAAGAATTGTAATCACATCATTTGCATCAAACGTTGCTAGAATGGAAACAGCTTTTTATTGTGCAGAAAAAACTGGTAGACAAATTGCACTAGTGGGTAGATCAATGCATAGAATATATAAGGCGGCAAGACAATGTGGATATTTAAAAAAGACTATAGAGCCAATAGATCCTAGAGAAGCTAAAAATTTTTCAAGAGATAAAATTGTTTATTTGTGTACTGGAAGTCAGGGAGAACCAATGGGAGCTATGATGAGGATTTCTAATTATACTCATCCAGATGTATTTATTGAAAAAGATGACGCAGTAATATTTTCCTCAAAAATTATACCTGGAAATGAAAAAAAACTTTATAAGTTACACAATCAACTCGTAAAAGATGGAATAGAAGTTATATCAGAAGAAACTGAATTTATTCACGTATCCGGACATCCTAATCGAGAAGATCTTAAAGATATGTATGAATGGGTAAAACCAAAATGCGTTATCCCAGTTCATGGTGAACATAGACACATGATTGAACATATTAATTTTGCAAAAGAGATGCAGGTACCTTATCCTGTTCAAGTAGAGAATGGTGATATTGTAAAGCTTTATCCTGGTAATGAACCTGAGGTATATGATAAAGCTCCAAGTGGAAAATTATATTTAGATGGCAATGTAAGTGTTGAGGAAAACTCACAGTCAATAAAAGATAGAAGAAATCTTGGAACTAATGGGTACTTAGAGGTAACAATTTTAATTACTCCAAAGGGAAATATTCATAATAGCCCAATAATAACTTTTAGAGGTTTACCTGTTTATGAAAAAGAGGAATTTATATATGGATTAGAAGATGAAATAGAAAAGACAACAAAATCTTTTAATCTAACAAATAAGAAACAAGAACACAGCTTAATCGAAGCACTAAAAATTTCCTGTAGAAAATTTACTAAAGAAAAAACAGGAAAAAAACCTTTTACAAATATTAATTTAGTCAAAATTTAATGAGTAATACTGGATTAGCAATTATATATATCATTATATGGTGGATAATATTTTTTGCTATTTTGCCTATAGATGTTGTAAGAAAGAAAACTATTAAAATAGATGGAGAAGATCCAGGATCTCCTGAAAATCCGAAAATGTTAAAAAAATTCATTTATTGCACTGGTTTAACAACATTTTTGTTTATAATTATCTACTTTTTAATGAAATTTGAATATTTAAATTTAAGAAATATAATCACTTAGTATGTTTATTTCTAAATTATTTATTCCTATCCTTAAAAACAATCCCTCTGAGGCTAAAATCAAATCTCATCAACTTATGTTAAGAGTCGGAATGATAAAACAATCCTCTGCAGGTATTTATTCATGGTTACCACTTGGTTTCAAAGTAATGAAAAAAATTGAACAAATAGTTAGAGAAGAACAAGATAAAATCGGAGCACAAGAAATTTTAATGCCAACAATTCAATCTAATGAAATATGGAAAGAAAGTGGACGTTATGAAGATTATGGTGAAGAAATGTTAAGAATAAAAGATCGACAAGGTCGAGAAATGTTATATGGACCCACTAATGAGGAACTTGTAACAGATATATTTAGATCATCAGTAAAATCTTATAAAAGTCTCCCACAACTACTTTATCATATTCAATGGAAATTTAGAGATGAAATAAGACCAAGATTTGGAATTATGAGATGCAGAGAATTTTATATGAAGGATGCTTACTCATTCGATATTAATGATGAAGAGGCATTATTTTCCTATAATAAATTTTTCCTATCTTATCTTAAAACTTTTAAAAGACTAGATCTGACAGCGATACCAATGGCAGCGGACACAGGACCAATAGGTGGAAATCTTTCACATGAATTTATAATTTTAGCAGAAACTGGTGAGAGTAAAATTTTTACTGACAAAAGAATTTTTGACTTATCTAGTGAAGGAACAAAATTAGAAAAAAAATCATTGGAAAGTTTAAGAAAGAATTATGAGAAGTTTTATTCTGTAACAGATGAAAAATTTAATAAAGAGGAATTTGAAAAAAAGGTAGCAGAAATCAACCAACTCAAAACCAAAGGTATTGAAGTGGGCCATATTTTTTATTTTGGTGACAAATATTCAAAAGCTATGGGAGCATCAGTTGATTTGCCGGGTGGAAAAAAAGATTTTGTTAAAATGGGGTCTTATGGCATTGGAGTTTCAAGATTAGTAGGTGCCATAATCGAGGCAAAATATGATGAAAAAAATGAAGTCATGAAATGGCCAATTTCTGTTGCACCATATGATATTTCTATAATTCCTATGATTAGTAAAAACGATAATTCATCACTAGAAAAAGCAAATAGTATCAACAAAGAATTTAAAAAAAATTCTATAGAGGCAATTATTGATGACACTGATGAAAATTTATCTTCTAAAATAAAAAAAATGAATTTGATAGGTGCACCTTTTCAAATCATAATTGGAAAACAAACTGATGGAGACCTCTTGGAGTTTAAAGAGGTTGGACAAGAAACAAAAAAAATTAATTTAACTGAAATTATTCAGATTATTAAATCACAAAAAAGAAAAAATTGATTTCATCTTTAGAAAAAGAAATTACATTTAGATTTTTAAAAGCCAGAAAAAAAGATGGTTTTTTAAATGTAATATCTATTTTTTCATTCATAGGAATTAGTTTAGGTGTAGCTGTATTGATCATTGTGATGTCTGTTATGAACGGTTTTCGCACAGAATTAATAAATAAAATTGTAGGATTTAATGCACACATCACGATAGATCCTTATGAGAAAAAAATAAATGAAAATGAAATAAATCAAAATGTTAAAAATATTTCAAAAAACTTAATACTGAGTAACTCAGGAGAGGCAATAATATTAAGAAATAACACTTCAAAAGGTATTTTATTAAGAGGTTATAACAGCAAAGATTTTTCCAAACTCGATATTTTTGACAATAAACAAAAATTACTAAAAAATAAATTTTTATCCAAAAATAACATTTCAATTGGTAAAGAATTAAGTTTCACTTTAGGTCTTAAAATTGGAGACAATGTTACATTAATGTCTTCTTCTGGTATTGAAACTATAGTAGGCAATTTACCAAAACAAAAAACTTTTTTAATAACATCTATTTTCGAGAGTGGCATGGCTGAATTTGATAATAACGTAGCCTTTATTAATCTAAAGACCCTAGAGGAATTTTTTAATTTGACTGACAACGAAAGAAAATTAGAAATTTATTTAAATGATCCTAAAAATATTGAGCACCAAAAATCTATTGTTCAAAATAATTTTCCTGATGAATTTGTATTTAGCTGGTCTGACATGAATAGCTCATTATTTTCAGCATTAAAAGTTGAAAGAAATGTGATGTTTATAATTTTGTCATTAATCATAATAGTTGCTGCATTTAATATAATTTCTGGTTTAACAATTTTAGTAAAAAACAAAACTAGAGATATTGCAATTTTGAAATCAATTGGAGTTTTAAATACATCTATAATTAAAATATTTTTTTTAATAGGTGTTATAATTGGAACATCTGCCACAATTTTTGGTATAATTTTGGGTGTAACTTTTTCAATGTATGTAGAAAATTTGCGTCAATTTTTAAGTACAATATTTAATATTAGTTTATTTCCAGAAGAAATTTATTTTTTAAGTAAAATGCCTTCAGAAATAGATTTAATATCCATTTTAGTTATTTCTTTATGTTCAATTTTTATCACAATTTTAGTTTCAATTTTTCCAGCATTAAAAGCAGCTAAATTAGATTTAATAAAAGCGTTGAAATATGAATAATTTTATCGAAATTGTAAATGTAAATAAATCTTTTGAAAATCAAAAAAAAATTAAAGTTTTAAAAAAACTTTCTTATAGATTCAAAAGAGGAAAAATATATTCATTAATGGGTCCTTCGGGATCTGGTAAGTCAACTTTGTTGAATTTACTTTCATTGATAGATAAACCTAGCTCTGGATCTATAAAGATTGAAAATAAACTCATCAATTTTAATGCTTCTGAATATAATGATATCTTGAGAGCTAATAAAATTGGCATAATTTATCAACAGGATAATCTTTTGCCTGATTTTACTGCTTTGGAAAATGTTTATTTAGCCAGTCTTGCAGCTGGAAATGATAAAAAGTTGTCAAAACAAAAAGCTGAAAAATTGATTAAAAAAGTAGGACTTTCAAATAGATTACATCACTATCCATCAGAATTGTCCGGTGGTGAAAAACAAAGAGTTTCGATTGCTAGAGCTTTAATTAATGATCCTGAAATTATTTTAGCTGATGAGCCGACTGGAAGTCTTGATTTTATTACTGCTAAAGGAGTATTCGAAATTTTGGAAAAACAAATAAACTCAAAAAGAATAATAATTTTTGCAACTCATAATAGATTTTTTGCTGATAAGGCAGATTGCTTATTGGAAATGATTGATGGTAATATAAAAGCCATTAATGGCTGAGTCTTTAAATAATAATTTTAATCATTTAAAAATACATTCACAATATTCAATTTGTGAAGGAGCAATTAAAATTGACGATTTGAAAGATTTTTCTAAGGAAAAAAAGATTAAATCTTTAGCTTTATGCGATACATCAAATTTATGTGGAGCATTAGAATTTGCAGAAAAAATATCTAAAGTTGGTACACAACCTATTATTGGCACACAAATCAATTTTAAATATAACGGTACTATAGGTCTTTTGCCTTTATACGCCCTCAATGAAATTGGTTACAAAAGAATTATAGAACTATCTTCTCTATCCTATTTAGAAAATAATGAACTATCAGATCCACATTTAGATTTTAATGAATTATTAAAAAAAAATGAGGGTGTTGTTGTTTTTTCTGGTACGGTTAATGGTTTATTTGGGGAATTATATGATAAAGGAAAATTTTCCGAAATATCTGAATTATATTCTAAATTAAAAAAAGAGTATAATGATAATTTTTATATAGAAATCCAAAGACACGATGATCTAAATGAAAAAGGATTTGAAAAATTTAATTTAGCTAAATCATTAGAAATAGAAATACCAATAATTGCTACAAATGAAGTTTTTTATTTAAATAAGGATATGCACGAAGCTCATGATGCGTTGATATGTATAAAAAATAAAACTTATGTCAATGAAACAAAAAGATTAAAATTTAGTGATCAGCATTATTTCAAAAATGATTCTGAAATGAAAGAACTGTTTGCTGATCTACCTGAAGCATTAGAGAATAATTATAATTTTCCATTAAGATGCAGTTTTAGACCATTGTTCTCAAAGCCAATCTTACCTAATATTAGCTCCAAAAAAGATGGTAATGCAGACGAAATTTTAAAAAAAGAATCTTTAAGTGGTTTAGCAGAAAAATTTGAGAAATTTTTTAAATTAAAAAATAATAACTTATTAACAAACAAAGATTATTTAATCTACTTAGATAGGTTAAATCATGAATTAGATATTATTATAGAGATGAAATATTCAAGCTATTTTTTAATAGTCTCAGATTATATTAAATGGGCAAAAGATAACGATATACCAGTTGGTCCTGGTAGGGGTTCTGGCGCTGGATCGTTAGTCGCTTGGTGTTTGTCAATTACAGATGTAGACCCAATTAAGTTTAACCTTATTTTTGAAAGATTTCTCAATCCTGATCGTATATCAATGCCTGATTTCGACATTTTTTTTTTGTGAGGATAAAAGAGATCAAGTTTTTGAATATTTAACAAAAAAATATCAGGATAGTGTTGCACATATAATCACATTTGGAAAATTGAAAGCCAGAATGGTTATTAGAGATGTTGGAAGAGTTTTAGGCTTATCTTATGGTTTTGTAGACAGTATATCGAAAATGATACCGTTCGATCCTTCAAGACCACAAAACTTAACTGAATGTATTGCTGGGGAGCCAAGGTTACAAAAATTAATCAATCAAGATGAAAGAGTGAAAAAACTTACAAATTTATCTTTAAAACTAGAGGGTTTAAATCGAAATGTAGCAACACATGCTGCAGGAGTAGTTATAGCTGATAGAAAATTGACAGATGTTGTTCCTTTATACAAAGATTCATCAACAAATTTACTTTTACCATCTACTCAATTTGACATGTATTCTGCTGAAAATGCTGGGTTAATTAAGTTTGATTTTTTAGGTCTTAAAACACTTACTGTCATTAATAATACACAAAAACTTGTAAGAAAAAAAATTAAAGATTTTAATATTGAAGAAATAAATTTTGATGATCAAAAAGTATTTGAATTATTATCTTCTGGAAAAACTGTTGGTTTATTTCAAATTGAGAGTGCTGGAATGAGAGAGGCTTTAATACAAATGAAGCCAAATCATATCGAGGATATTATTGCGTTAGTAGCTTTATACAGACCTGGTCCCATGAGCAACATACCCACTTATAATGATTGTAAAAATGGAATACAAACACCAGATTATTTACACCCGTTGTTAGAAGACATTTTAAAGCCTACTTATGGAGTAATTATCTATCAAGAACAAGTAATGCAAATTGCTCAAAAATTATCAGGTTTCACAGCAGCTCAAGCAGATATCTTAAGAAGAGCAATGGGGAAAAAAAAGAGAGCTGAATTAGAAAAACAAAAGCAAAATTTTATATCTGGTGCAGTTAAAAATGGTATTAGTAAAGAAGTTGCGGCAGGTATTTTTTTAAAAATTGAACCTTTTGCAGAATATGGTTTTAATAAGAGTCATGCTGCAGCATATGCTATTATTTCTTATCAGACTGCATTTCTAAAAACTTATTATCCAAAAGAATTTATTGCAGCATCAATGACAATGGATATTTCAAATCAAAATAAATTGAACGAATTTTATGAAGAGCTCAAGAGATTGGAAATCAAAATTTTAAGACCTGATATAAACGAATGCTTTGCAGACTTTAAAAGTGAAGAGGATAATTTTTTTTACGCATTAGGCGCAATTAAAGCAGTAGGATATGAGGCCATTTCGAATATCGTGAAAGAAAGACTTAGCAATGGAAAGTTTAAGTCAATTTCAGATTTTTTAAAAAGGGTAAATCCAAAAGATATAAATAAATTACAATTAGAAGGGTTAGTCAAAGCTGGAGCTTTTGATAAATTGAATTCAAATAGAAAATCTTTGTTTAATTCTATACCAAATTTTATAACAAAATCTAAAAATATTTTTGAAAATAAGACCAATAATCAAATTAACTTATTTGATGAAAATGAAAATCAAGATATTGAAATAACTTCAAACATTGATGATTGGCCATTCGAAGAGAGGTTATCTAAAGAGTTTGAGGCTTTAGGATTTTTTATCTCTGATCATCCGTTAAACCAATTTAAAGAGTTTTTTGATGATTATAAGATTATTAATTTTCTTGAATTTAATAATAATATTGGGACAAAGGAGGGCAATATAGCGGGAACATTATTAAAAGTTCAAGAACGTAAAACAGCCAAAGGTAATGCTTATGCTGTTTTGAAATTAACAGATTTAAATAGTGTTTTTGAATTATTTATTTTTTCAGATATACTTGAGGCTAATAGAGAAATCTTAAAAGAGGGTAGTTCACTATTTTTAACTCTATTAAAATCAACCACTAATGATGAAAATAGATTTACAAGAATTAATGTACAAAAGATAGTTTCTCTAAATAGTTTATTTGATAAACCGATTTCTGAGGTAATCTTTAAAGTAAAATCTAAAGATCAAATTGATAAATTATCAAAAATACTCAATAAAACTGGTGAAACTAAAGTTTCTATTGAATATCAAAATAAAGAAAATACGATTTTCCTAAAACTTCAAAATCCAAGAGAAGTAGACCGTAAATCTTTAAATTTGCTAAAAAATGAGAAAATTTTATCTAATATTAGCTAATTTTTCTTGTGAAAATAATGAAATATAGTAAAAAATCCCAAAATTAATAAATACGCACACAGTATTTGGTTTTATACCTCCGGTCC
>CETK01113828.1_pt1 | contig 15473 bp, 12 predicted proteins | sample 361431 | NCBI WGS metagenome assembly CETK01 (sample SAMEA2622452, study PRJEB7988) | marine metagenome | biome: marine biome (ENVO:00000447); feature: surface water layer (ENVO:00002042); material: "saline water (ENVO:00002010), including plankton (ENVO:xxxxxxxx)" | depth 5 m | reverse complement strand
TGATCGATGCACATCAGCCCGAAGAAACACGGGTTGTATTGCTCAACGGAAACAAGATCGAAGAGTTTGATTACGAGAATAACAGCCTAATCCAACTAAAAGGAAATGTTTACCTGGCCCGCGTTACCCGTGTTGAGCCATCCCTCCAAGCTGCTTTCGTAGAATATGGTGGCAACCGTCAGGGTTTTCTTGCATTAAGTGAGATACATCCAGATTATTACAGGATTCCTGTTGAGGACAGAGAGGCGTTAACTGCCCAAACTGATCCAGAGAACGAACAGGAATCTGTCTTGGAACAATCTGAAAACATCTCAGGAGATACCACTGCAAACAACTCACCTGAAGAGATCGGCGGTGATGATGAACATGACAGCCGGTCACAATCGCCTGAATCTGTAATTCGCCATTACAAAATTCAAGAAGTAATCACGCGCAAGCAGATTTTGCTTGTTCAGGTTGTCAAAGAAGAGCGTGGAAATAAAGGCGCAGCACTTACTACATATTTGTCCCTGGCAGGCAGATATTGCGTATTGATGCCAAACAGCAATAGGAGTGGCGGTGTTTCACGCAAAATCACTAATGTTGCTGACCGGAAAAGGCTAAAATTGGTTGTCAGCGACTTGGATATTCCAAAAGGCATGGCGGTGATTGTCAGAACAGCAGGTTCAAAACGCACCAAAACAGAAATCAAACGTGATTATGCCTACCTCTCCAAATTATGGAATGAAATACGCGAAAAAACACTGCAATCAGAGGCGCCGACGCTTATTCATGAGGAAGGATCGCTTGTGAAACGCGCCATCCGCGATATTTACACCAACGACATAGATGAAGTTCTCATTGAAGGTGAAGACAGCTATAAAGTTGCAAAGTCGCATATGAAAATGCTGATACCCAGTCATGCAAAACGGGTTTCAAAATATTACGGCTCAGAACACCTGTTCCAAAAATATGGGGTTGAACCACAGCTTGACACAATCCACCAAGGTGAAGTCACCTTAAAATCAGGCGGCTACCTAGTAATCAATCAAACAGAGGCTCTTGTGGCAATTGATGTGAACTCTGGCAAAGCTACACGCGAACGCAATATCGAAGAAACAGCGCTTAAGACGAATCTGGAGGCTGCAGAAGAAGTTAGCCGGCAGCTAAAGTTACGTGATCTATCTGGTCTTATTGTAATTGATTTTATTGATATGGAAGAAAACAGAAATAAGTCAGCGATTGAACGGAAACTCAAAGATTCACTGCGGTATGATCGGGCACGCATCCAAGTTGGATCTATCAGTCATTTTGGTCTTTTAGAGATGTCACGCCAGCGGATGCGCCCATCACTAGCCGAATCTGTTTCACAAACTTGTCCGCACTGTGCAGGGACCGGCCGGATCAGATCCATAAATTCGTCTGCTCTTAAAATTCTGCGTGTAATTGAAGAAGAGGCAGGCGCAAATTCTGGTCAGGATATGACAATCTATGTTCATCCAGATGTGGCCTTGTACATTCTTAACCAAAAGCGGGCGAGCCTTGCCAGCCTCGAGGCACAGTTCAAGGTTGCAGTTCTGATTGAGGCAGATGCTACTCTTATTCCTCCAGATTTTAGGCTAGGCAGTGACAACAGAGAACTCGCTTCCCAAGAAAATACAGGTGGACGAAACAGACAGAGGCACAATAATAAACAGGCGCGCAATCAAAATGATAAAGTCAGTCAGAAACCAGCACAGCTTGAGCCTGAACGCGAACACCCTGAAGATGACGAAGAGCAACCAAAGCGTAAACGCAGAGGGCGGCGAGGCGGCAGACGTCGAAAAAAGCGTGGTAATGAAGATAGTTTTGTAAACGCAGAACAAAGTGTTGGTGAGACACCCATCACTGAAGATAAACAGGTGGAACAGGCTGACACGTCTAACAATAATAATGCAATTGTTTCAGCCTCTCAGCCGTCAGGAAAGAAACCACGAAGACGTGCCAATCCTAAGGCTGTGAAGGCAGACAAAGCATCAGATATAACTAAAAGTGAACGTGAAGCTAATGCTGCTGGGCTAGTCGCCGATACAGCCGCGCCTGAGAAGGATAAAGACCACAAAAAGCAGGCCGCTAAAAAGAAAACTAAAGTAAAGAAAAAAATCAGCAGCGACACGTCCAAGAAGACCAGAGCTAAAGCGAAAAAGACGGCAACAAAAGCAAAGACAAAGGCACCAAAGTCGAAATCAACCAAATTTTCTCAGCCCTCTAAGGAGCAGAAAAATTTAACCGGCTCCGCAGACGCAAATCAAGAAAGAGGGGCAGCGAGCGATGAGGAAAAAAGCCAAAAAATCTCTGTGAAAATGACAGTTGTTAATATTGATGAAGCGCCAGCGGCAAAGACAAAGAAAAAGGGTTGGTGGTCACGTTAACTTCGAGTTCCTGTTCGTCTCTCACTCTTGCAGTGTAATATACCGTTTCAGGCCGCATTGATTTTCAGACTGGTAATGAAGCTGTTCACCCGCATAACGGCCTCATGCATATCTGCTGTACTGCCCGCAAAAGAGAGGCGTAAATAGCGATGTCCATCTAGAGGATCAAAATCGACACCTGGCGTTGTTGCAACACCCCGTTCAGCTAAGAGCCGCGCAGCAAAATCCGTCGAATTGTCGCTATACTGGCTAATATCGGCGAATAGATAAAAGGCACCCTGACAAGGCGCTGCGCCTTCTGTCAGCGAAATAGGCAAACCTCGGAGCAATATGTCCCTGTTTTGTGCATAACGCTGGACATGACTATCCAGCTCAGCCGAACAATCAAAAGCAGCGACTGCAGCCATCTGGTTGGGTGTTGGTGCAGAGATGAATAAATTCTGAGCTAATTTTTCAACGGGAGTCCGCAAATCATCAGGAATGATCATCCATCCTATCCGCCAACCAGTCATGGAAAAATATTTTGACAGGCTATTTATAATAATTGCGTTCTTCGTGTAATTCAGAGCTGTGTCACATCTGTGTTCGTAGGCTAAGCCATGATATATTTCATCTGAAATCAGACGCACCCCTTTACTGTCACACCAACTGCAGATATCCGCCAATTCAGAATTACTCAACACCGCTCCAGTAGGATTAGCTGGGCTGGCAATCATTAGGCCGTCTGGAAGCCTTTCCCATTTTTCCAATTCAGATAGGACAGGCTTCCAGCCTTGTTCCGCACCTGCGGCAACCAGAAGAGGTTCCAGGCCCATGGCCATCATTAGATTGCGATAAGCCGGGTAGCCAGGGTTTGGAATAGCAATTCGGTCACCTTCATCAAATGCAGACAAAAACGCAAGCGCAAAGGCAGTTGATGACCCTACCGTGACAGCTATATTTTCTGAATGCAGTCGGGCCCCATACCATTCGTCATAAAACCGGGAAATGCGATTCCGCAGAGCCAATTGCCCAAAAGCAACAGAGTAGCCGTGACTGCCAGTTTCACGCAAAGCAGCAGTCATCGCTTCATTTACCTTCTGCGGTGCTGCTGTAGACGGCTGACCGATTTCAAGATGAACAATATCAGCCCCTTGTGCTGCTAATTCAGTAGATTGGCGCATTATATCTAACGCCATAAAGGGCGGAAATTGTGACCGTTTTGATACCTTTAGTTTCTTTGTCATAACCTACCAACCCTTTTTCTGAACTGTAATTTAATCCAGCCCCATCTTTTTGATACAGGATTTTATCCCTGTAAATTTTAGTTCGGCTGCGCTAAAATATCGTGTAATGCAAAAAGCAGGCCTAGAAACACGTCCTTTAACGAAACACTTTATAAAGTAAGCAAACGCAAAAAAACACCGCGAATACCTTCTGTCAACCTGTATAAACGCAACAAATTATAGTTTTTTTAAATTTTTTGAGAATAAATTTTCATTTTGCAAAGGTAAGTTCATCATATGACAGTATTCTGTCGTAAATTTGCTTATTTTATGGCTTTCTTGCTGTTTTTTCAGTTGAATTCAGCATCTGCCGCAGGACTGGTCAGAGATACTGAAGTGGAAACAGTATTTCAGGATGCCGTTCAGCTGATGGCTGAAGAGGCCGGATTTCCGGATGGCATCCAAATTAGAATTATCGTTGACCCCTCTTACAATGCCTTTGTTGTTGGCGGAAAGACCATTTATATACATACTGGTTTATTGTTTTCTGCACGGTCAGCTGAAGAAATTCTAGGCGTTATTGCTCATGAAATTGGTCATTTGGCCTCTGGCCATGCACCGCTTCGCCAGGAAGCCTTAAATGATGCGAATTTGGCCACAGCTCTTGCAGCTATAGCATCAGTTGCTGTCGCTGCCACCGGCTCAGCAGAGGCCGCAGTGGGTGTCGCTATTGGTGGCACTGACAGGGCCAAAAGACAATACCTGTCTACTTCTCGCAAAGATGAATCCGTAGCGGACCAATGGGCCCTCAGGTTGCTAGACAAAGCTGGCATTTCAAGTTATGGCCTCACTGACTTTATGCGCCGTCAGGCCAGTCAGCGTATTTTGCCACACGGTCGACAGAGCGAATATTACACCTCTCACCCTGACGCAAAAGAAAGGCTGGCAACCTTTACCGAACACACCGACCAAATATTAGAAGAAAGAGCGTTAAGCCAATCAGAACATCAAAGTCTTGCGAGAGCTGTATTGAAGCTTGCCGCCTATACACAGCCACCGTCTCCCACAAAATATGCAGAATTCCAACTGAATTGGACTAGCTCATCATCCAACCCAGCCAAAATTGTACCTGAGAAGACAAGCCTCATCTATGCCAGAGCAATTGCTCTATTTAGGCGTGGCGCTCTGGATGAAGCAGATAAATTAATTTCAGAATTAGTTATTAAGAATAAGTCTGATGCTTGGCTAGCCGAATTTTCTGGTGATATTGATATGTCTGCTGGCCGGCCTTTTCAAGCGGCCACACATTACAGAAACGCCCTTCTGCTTCGTCCAGACAGCCCACAAATCAGCCTAAGCCTTGGTAGAGCTCTGATCGCGACAAATGACAAAACCCTGCTCGATGACGCTATTGAGGTGTTACTGACTGCAGAGAGAGGAGAGCCAAAATGGGGTTTTGTCAAACGCCAGTTAGCAATAGCTTATGGCAGAAACGGGCGGCTTGCTGACGCGGATGTTACATTGGCTGAAGAAGCCCTGTTAGCCAACGACAAGCCGCGCGCCACACAGATGGCAAGACGCGCCCTCTCAAGTAAATCAGCTCCCGACCACGTAAAAACAAAAGCAGAAGATATTCTTTTTCAGTTGAATATACCTGCCGCAGCAGACTGACGCCTGTCGCCTAATCTTTTTAAATTTATTACCTATCTATGACTAGAGAACAGGCTTCAAAAAAGGTAAAACAATACAAAGTATGGCATCAGACAAAAAGGATGCCTGAATAGTTTACGTTTAGGACGATGTATTTTATGCCCCGATTCATTTCACGGCTAACTGCCCAAATCATTTTCTTTTTTTGCTTTATCTCATCAGCACCAACAGCATTTGCTGATCTTTCTGACGCAGATAAGTCAGAAATCAAATCCATAATCAAAGAATTTATAAAAGAAAACCCTATAATCATCCGCGATGTATTAACACAGTTAGCAACAACAGAACAGGCGCAGCGAAAGCTCGCAGCCTTAGCTCTTGTGAAGAATGATGATGGAGATCCAAAAATTGGACCATCAGATGCTGCCATCACCATATATGAATTTTCTGATTATAATTGCGGGTATTGCAAAAGGATATTCAACGATTTGCAGGCTGTTCTGGCTGAGCAGACTGATGTCAGGTTAGTGGTAAAGGAATTCCCTATCCTTGCAGAAACATCTGTTCTGGCTGCAAAAGCTGCAATCGCCGCACATCGGCAAGGAAAATTTAGACAATTTCATATTTCGATGATGACCTGGCGTGGCAAAATTGATGGGGATGCAATAGACGCTGCAGTGCAAAAGGCAGGTCTTGACAAAAATAGGTTACGTAAAGACATGGAAGATGAGTTGACAGCAGCAACACTGAGCAAAACACGAGCCGCAGCAGCCGCACTTGAGGTCAGAGGCACACCAGCACTGATCATCGGAGAAACCATAATTCCCGGTGCCATCAACAAAAATGAAATTTTGGATTTGATAAATCAGACAAGGGCAGCTAAAAACTGAAGTTATTCAGTGAGAGCTTAAAAAGCCCGACTGATGCAAAATTTGTATTTAGGGCCAGTAAAATGAATGATATTCTTGTTATCAATGGACCGAATCTGAATATGTTCGGCATGCGAGAGCCTGAAATTTATGGTGCGGACACACTAGATGACTATGAAGCAAAAATAGATGCTTTGTGTTCAGAACTTGGAAAGACCTGCCGCTGTTTCCAATCAAATCATGAGGGAGAATTGGTCACAGTCATTCAAAATGCTGTGCGCGCTGGCACTGAGGACGCCGCCAAAGCGATTATAATTAATGCCGCTGCCTACACTCACACTTCAATAGCCCTGCGTGATGCCTTATCCCTGTTTTTAGGCCCAAAGATAGAAGTTCATGTTTCTAACGTGATGAAACGTGAGCAGTTTAGGCACCAAAGCTTCATTTCAGCAGTTTGTGATGGTATTATCGTCGGCTTAGGAGTGAACTCTTATCTGCTTGCCGTTCGCGCTGCAAATGACTTACTTGACCAATCCTAATTTTCAGACAATCAGAAAGAAGAGAGTATGACATCAAAATCAAAATCTTTCACCACCGAAACAAAGCTGGTGCGGGAACTAGCCATAATTTTTGATGAAAAAGACCTGACAGAACTCGAACTGGAAACAGATGATATATCAATCAGACTTGCACGAGGTCAGAAAGATCAACAGATTGTGACAATGCCACAACAGGCTGTTGGCCCTCACGCACAACACTCTGCACCTAGTGTAGTTTCAACACCAGATGCTATAAGCGAGACTAGCACAAACACAACATTTTCTGAGCTTTCTGCTCATGAAGGTGCAGTCCTGTCGCCAATGGTCGGCACTGTTTACCTAGCGCCCGAACCAGGCGCGGCAGATTTTATCAATGAAGGTGATGTTATAAAAAAGGGGCAGACTTTGTTTATCGTTGAAGCGATGAAAGTCATGAATCCGATTACCGCACCAACAGGTGGTAAAGTTAAAAAAATTCTTGTCGAAAATGCACAGCCAATAGAATTTGATCAGCCTCTTGCAATTATAGAATAGCCATGTTCAAAAAAATACTTATTGCCAACAGAGGCGATGTTGCATTGCGGGTTTTGCGTGCCTGCAAAGAAATGGGCATCCAGACAGTGATTGTCCATTCAACAGCCGATGCTGAGTCCATGCCGGTCAGGCTAGCAGATGAATCGGTTTGTATCGGCCCACCTGCTGCTGGACAATCATACCTGAACATACCCAATCTGGTCTCTGCTGCCGCTGTTACAGGCTGCGACGCCGTTCATCCGGGTGTAGGTTTTCTAGCAGAAAATGCTGATTTTGCATCAATAGTCCAAGCACATGGACTTGTTTTCATAGGGCCTGAGCCAGAACATATTCGCCAGATGGGGGATAAGGTTCAGGCTAAGATAACAGCAGCAAAAGCGGGGCTGCCTCTGGTCCCGGGTTCTCCTGGTGCTGTTAATACAATTGAAGAAGCACAAAAACTTGCTGTTGATATTGGTTTTCCTTTGCTGGTCAAAGCCGCCTCAGGTGGCGGTGGGCGCGGCATGAAGGTTGCGAATTCTGCAGATGAGTTATCTGGGGCCTTTTCCTCTGCCCGCTCAGAGGCAAAAGCAGCCTTTGGTGATGACACGGTTTATCTTGAACGGTACCTAGATAACCCGCGCCATATTGAAGTCCAAGTGATCGCTGATTCACATGGAAATGCCGTCCATTTGGGCGAACGTGAATGCTCTGTGCAACGACGCCATCAGAAGCTGTTTGAAGAAGCTCCATCACCAGCAATTACGCAGACTCAGCGCAAGAATATTGGCCAAATCGCTGCCAACGCCACACTTGAAATGGGATACCTTGGTGTAGGCACTATGGAATTCCTCTTTCAGGATGATGAATTTTTCTTCATCGAAATGAATACGCGACTTCAGGTCGAACACCCAATTACTGAAGCCATTACAGGCATTGACCTTGTGCGTGAACAAATCTGTATTGCCGCAGGACAAAGTCTGCCTTTCAAACAAGAAAATATTAAGTTTGAGGGTCATGCTATTGAATGTCGTATTAACGCTGAACATCCGGAAACCTTCGCGCCAACGCCTGGAATAGTAAATTTTTATCACCCTTCGGGAGGTGCCGGCATTCGCGTGGATACTGTGCTCTATTCCGGCTATCGAATTCCTCCTTATTATGACAGTCTTGTTGCAAAATTAATTGTGCATGGCCGTGACCGTCAACATGCACTTGCACGTCTCCGTCTTGCATTACAGGAATTTATCATAGAACCCATTCCAACAACCTTAGAGCTGCATAAACGCCTTATTGATGAGCCTGCTATTGTCTCAGGGGAATATTCGATCAAGTGGCTTGAAAAGGAATTTTTCACAGCTGTTGATTAGCGCAACAACTGAGGAGGATGAATGGCAGAGCGCTTCATCTATTCGCCAGAAACCATCATCAAGGCATACAGCATTGGTGTGTTTCCAATGGCTGAAGCACATGATTCTGAGGATATTTATTTTTATGAGCCGGATATGCGCGGCATCATTCCTGTCTGCCCCCCACATATCCCGAAAAAGCTATTAAAGCTCGCACGACATACACAGTGGACTGTAACACTGGACCGCGATTTTCGTGGGGTGATAGAGGGATGTGCGGAAATCCGGGAGGGGCGGCATGACAGTTGGATCAACCCAGAAATTAAGCGTCTTTATCTCAGCTTACATAAAATGGGGTTTGCACATTCTGTAGAAGTCTGGGATGCTCAGCAGCTCATTGGCGGCCTATATGGCATTCATCTTGGTGCGGCCTTTTTTGGGGAATCGATGTTTTCACGCGCTAGCAATGCCTCCAAACTGGCACTCGCACATTTAATGGCTAGGCTGTATCATGCTGGCTTTTCACTTCTTGATGCACAGTTCAGTAATGCGCATCTTCTACAATTCGGATTGGTTGAAATCCCCAAAGACCAGTTTCGCTCATTATTGAATGATGCCCTGCAAACGCATCGGAATTGGCCATTAACAGCAACCGCTAATGATGTCTTTATTCACTTGGCACAGGCCAGAAGGGTAACATCATAAACGGGATGTTCCAGTGAGGATACAGCAGGACTTGATGCAAACATCCACCCCGAAAAAACTGTAATTTTGTCAGACTCTTCATTATCCGCAAAACCAACATCCCGAATTTCCAGAAAAGCAGCAGCCTCGGGAGGGACTTCAGGTGGGGTAAAAGCGCAATGTTTCAGTTCAATTTCAAGTGTACCAAATTGAAAAGGCTGATTCAGCGTTACTGGAACTGTGGCAATCCGTGCTGTAATCTTGTCTAATGTCTGCACTAATGCCTGCTCAGACGACAACCAGCTATTGGCCTGTACACCGCTCACGAAAATGCTCATCACCATGCCGACAAACAGGCCGAACAACAAACAGACTATATTCATCCGCTCAACTGTCATTACCCTGAAAAACAATCTTGCCAAGCAGATCAGACAGGCTGACCGGGTCGCGCGTATCGTAAATAACCGTTCCCTCAGGCATGAGGCCATCATCAGCACCAGGTAGAAGTTCAAGAAAATTACCACCCAAAAGCGAGGCGGCAGTGATCCGTGCCGACGTATCTGACGGTAGTTTCACTGCATCCTTTATCCGCATATCTATGCGTGCAGCATAAGTAACTGGATCAAGAGACTGCCCAACAATCTGACCAACCTTTATACCGGACAGCCGCACTTCATCGCCAACCGACAGCCCGCCTGTTGTGCCAAACTCAGCATGGATCAGATAGCCGTTTGCTGATTTAATGTTAGAGGCCTGATACACCAGCATTGCAAAAATAGCGGCCCCGGTTAGAACGACCAGTCCCATCAGAGTTTCCAGTGTGCTTCGCTTCAACATTGCTACCTCTTTGTTGTCTAGCAGACTAACCGGATCTAAGGTGTCCAGGCCTCGTAATCTCCAGTTGCTTTGTTACGTCGCCCCCCTTTCAGAATATGTCCGGCTGGGCGGTAGGCATATTTAGTTCCGGTCAAATTTGGCAGGTGTTCCTGCTGCCAATCATGCACGGCGTAGCCTGTTTCGGGTGGCGGCTGCTGTTCCGTATAATGTAACCAGCCATGCCAGTCTGGTGGCACCTTACTTGCCTCAACGTGCCCTTTATACAATACGTATCTCCTTTTGCGCTGGCCACGTCTTGCTTTGCGTGTTTCAAAATACAGATTGCCAAATTCATCCTGACCGACTTTCTGCGCTGTCAGCCTAATCAACAACTTAGAAATTAAATGCATCTCTTGTCCGACCATTCCTGCTTCTTGAATTGCGCATTTCGTGTGCATAGGGACCCCATGCCACATTTTCGTAACATAATTTCAGGTTATAGTCTCGAGCAATGATTTTGACAACAAAAACCAGAAGGTGTTCCAATCCTTCATTTCTGGAAAAGTCAAGTTGGTTCGAAAAAAAAAAAAGACATAAAAAGTCAAAAAACGGCCGCAGGGTGATTGCATGCGCACCCCACATCATGTAGCTTAGGACTTCGTGGTATCTACATATTGTGTGTTAGGCTGGCAACAACGCTGCTTAACCTACGGTTTTTTTTGATTTTATGCATGATAATTAGAGGGCAAAGATGAAATTCGAAAGACGTTTCACAAAGGCAGGTCAGGGTACGTATGACCAAATACCATTCCGGTCAGCTTCATCTGAAATCCGCAATCCAGATGGGACTGTGGTCTTTTCAGCAGAAAACATTGAAGTGCCTCAACAATACAGTCAGGTCGCAACAGATATCCTAGCCCAGAAATATTTCCGTAAAGCCGGCGTGGCTGCCAAGCTGAAACGTGTTGAAGAAAATGACGTGCCCTCCTGGCTATGGCGCTCTGCTCCAGACACGAAGGCACTTGAAAAACTACCTAAAGAGGAACGTTTTGGCGGAGAGACCTCAGCCAAACAAGTCTTTAACCGTCTTGTTGGCACTTGGACATATTGGGCATGGAAAGCCAACTACTTCTCAAGCGAAGAAGATGCGAAAACTTATTATGACGAAATGAGCCACATGCTGGCCTGTCAGATGGCTGCCCCAAACTCACCACAATGGTTCAACACAGGTTTGCACTGGGCCTACGGTATTGATGGACCCAGCCAGGGCCATTTTTACGTAGACTATGTAACTGGCAAGATGGTGAAATCCAAATCATCTTATGAGCATCCGCAGCCCCACGCCTGCTTCATCCAGTCTGTCGGCGATGATCTGGTCAATGATGGAGGCATAATGGATCTGTGGGTCCGTGAAGCGCGGTTGTTCAAATATGGGTCAGGCACGGGTTCCAACTTTTCACGTTTGCGGGGGTCAGGGGAAAGCCTATCTGGAGGTGGTAAATCCTCCGGCCTGATGAGCTTTTTGAAAATTGGGGACCGTGCAGCAGGCGCGATTAAGTCAGGTGGCACTACGCGCCGGGCAGCCAAGATGGTCACGGTCGATATCGATCATCCTGATATAGAAGAATATATTGACTGGAAGGTTGTGGAAGAACAGAAAGTGGCTGCTTTAGTGGCTGGTTCAAAATTGGCCCAGAATCACATGTCAGAAGTGATGGCAGCATGTGTGAACGCAGCTGATTTAAATGACAAGGACAGGTATGACCCAAAGACTAATAAGGCTCTCAAACGGGCAATCCTGTCTGCACGTAAATCCAAGATCCCAGAAAATTATGTTCAGCGGGTAATTCAATTTGCACAGCAAGGCTTCACGGAAATTAGCTTCAAGACCTACGACACGGACTGGGACTCAGAAGCATATCTGACAGTCGCCGGGCAGAATTCAAATAACTCCGTAAGGGTGACCAACGCCTTTCTGAATGCAGTAGCTGATCACAGTGACTGGGAACTGATAAGGCGAACGGACGGCAAGGTTGCTGAAACCGTGAATGCCTCTGAGTTGTGGGACAAAATTGCACATGCAGCATGGGCTTGTGCAGATCCCGGCCTACAGTATGACACAACAATTAATGAATGGCACACCTGCCCTGCCGGGGGGCGAATTAACGCATCAAACCCCTGCTCAGAATATATGTTCCTAGATGATACGGCCTGTAATCTGGCATCATTGAATCTAATGCAATTCCGGCATGATGACGGCAGCTTTGATATTGAAACGTTTGAGCATGCTGTCCGCTTGTGGACCTTAACTCTCGAAACATCAGTTCTGATGGCACAGTTCCCGTCACGGGAAATTGCGCAAGGATCGTATGATTACAGAACACTTGGTCTGGGTTTTGCCAATATCGGCGGCATGCTGATGGCAGCAGGATACTCATATGACAGTGATGAAGCGCGTGCCTTATGCGGTGCGATATCAGCTATCATGACAGGGCGGTCATACGCCACATCAGCAGAGCTGGCAGCAGAGGCTGGCCCGTTCCCGCTTTATCAGGACAATGCTGAGCATATGCTGCGGGTAATGCGTAATCACCGTCGTGCTGCCTATGGAGAGGCAGGAGGTTATGAGGATTTAACTACATTGCCCATCCCACTGGATCACGCCCGCTGCCCGGATAAGAAGATGATAAAACATGCAAAAGCAGCATGGGATGATGCATTGAAACTTGGCGAAAAGCATGGCTACCGTAACGCACAATCTACCGTCATTGCGCCAACCGGCACAATCGGCCTAGTCATGGATTGTGACACCACGGGAATTGAACCAGACTTTGCAATTGTAAAATTCAAGAAACTGGCTGGCGGTGGTTACTTCAAAATCATCAACCGTGTTGTTCCTGAGGCCTTGACAGGTCTTGGCTATACACCAGACCAAATTGACGACATTACCCGCTATGCCGTTGGTCATGGCAATCTGGAAAGCTGCCAGGCCATCTCACCAAATGCACTGAGAGAAAAAGGCTTCACAGATGCTGTCTTAACCCAGCTTGCGGATTCACTTGAAAACGCATTTGACATCAAGTTCGCTTTCAACCGTTTCAGCCTTGGTGATGAGTTCTGCAGGGAAACTTTAGGATTCAGTGAAGACCAGCTAAATGATTTTAACTTTAACATGCTTGAAGCGCTGGGGTTTTCAAAAGAGGAAATTGAAGCTGCAAACATCCATGTCTGCGGGGCCATGACCGTTGAAGGTGCTCCTCATATGAAAGAGGAGCATTTGCCGATATTTGATTGTGCGAATGTCTGCGGGCGGATTGGCAAACGATTCTTGTCAGTCAGCAGCCATATCACCATGATGGCCGCTGCACAACCATTCATATCAGGCGCGATTTCCAAGACAATCAATATGCCGAACAGTGCAACAGTTCAGGAATGTGGTGAAGCCTACATGCAAAGCTGGAAGCTGGGCCTGAAGGCAAATGCACTTTACCGTGACGGCTCTAAGCTCAGTCAGCCTCTGTCATCTGCTCTTGTCGATGATGATGAGGACACACATATCGACGAACTGGCTGCCGCACCCACAGCGCAAATTATTGAAAAGGTTGTGGAGCGCATAGTGCGAAATGAAGAGCGCCAACGCCTGCCTGACAGGCGCAAGGGCTATACCCAGAAAGCTTCTGTTGGTGGGCATAAAGTTTATCTGCGGACAGGTGAATATGAGGACGGGCGTCTGGGTGAAATTTTCATCGATATGCATAAAGAAGGTGCAGCTTTCCGCTCGCTGATGAATAATTTTGCCATCGCGGTATCTATCGGCCTTCAGTATGGTGTTCCCTTAGAGGAATATGTTGAAGCATTCACCTTTACCCGGTTTGAGCCACAAGGCATTGTCACAGGCAACGATGCAATAAAAATGTCGACATCCATCCTCGATTATACGTTCCGCGAATTGGCAATATCTTATCTGGACAGACATGATTTAGGGCATGTCAGTGCTGATGATCTGGATGTGGACACAACTGGCGGCGGCGAAGCCCAGTCTGCACTAGTCAACAAGGTCACGAGCAGAGGATTCATCCGTAAGCAGGGTTTGGTCGTTTACTCAAACGACAGCTCAGCAGCCCAAGCCGTGGCAACGGACCAGACAGCAACTACCAGCCTGAAGCCGGCGACAACAACAAGTGCCGGCCTTGCAAAAGCAGTTGCAAATGAGGCAATGGCTGGGACAGCAACAGCAACTGATGTCATGGAAAACCGGCGCAAAGAAGCACGCTTACAGGGTTATGAAGGGGAATCCTGCCCTGAATGTCAAAACTTTACGCTGGTCAGAAATGGGACCTGTCTGAAATGCAACACCTGTGGTGCCACGACAGGTTGCAGCTAAGGCAAATGAAACACATTATGAAGTCAGCAATAATGCTCTTGCAGAATGACCAGGTCTTGCTATAGATTGAGAAGTTCTTTTCGTCGGTTAAGAACTTACTTATTTGTGTTTGCACCTGTATCTCCCCTTGGCTGGATGAATTGGAAGGGAGTCTCTTATGATATCATCTGCAGTTAACAATTTGAGCCGTCTAGGCATCACTCTGCCTGATGCCCCTGCACCAGCAGCTAATTACGTTCCTTATGTTATTGCCGGCAATATGGTTTTCGTCTCCGGGCAACTTCCTCTTGTTGAAGGGAAGTTGTCTGTTACCGGCCATGTCGGCAAAGACGTAACAACCGAACAGGCCGCCGAGCAGGCAAGACAATGCGCCGTTAATCTTCTGGCTCAACTCAATTCTGCCTGTGGGGGTGACCTTGGCCGGGTGAAACAAGTGGTGAAGCTAGGTGGGTTTGTTGCCTGTGCAGATAATTTCACTGACCAGCCAGAAGTGATTAACGGTGCATCTGATCTAATGGTTGAAGTCTTTGGTGAAGCTGGCCGCCATGCCCGTTTCGCTGTAGGCTCCAACAATCTGCCACGCGGAACATGTGTTGAAGTAGAGGGCACATTTTTGATCGACTGATGCCGCCAGCTATGGCTGAATGAAGGTCTCCTCATCTCTACCGCATATAATTATTAAGATAAGTTGTGAATATGGCCTTGCCAGTTCAATTGGCAAAGCCATATTTATGGCATGCTAAACAAGGGTAAAATAAAGGTAAATATAACAGTGCATACCACACTGTCCGCATTTACCGCAGATGAATGGGACAGACTGAACCCGAGCAAGCATCCATTTCTTTGCTATGCATTTCTCAAAGCACTAGAAGATAGTGGTTCTGTTGGTGGGCAGACCGGGTGGGATATGCTGTTTCTAGCAGCAAGAGAAGACAGCTCTGATCTGCTGGTGGGCATTCTGCCTGCTTATATCAAGCATCATTCTTATGGTGAATATGTTTTTGACCACAGCTGGGCCCATGCGTTTGAGCGCGCAGGCGGACGATATTATCCAAAACTATTATGTGCCGTTCC
>CETK01016898.1_pt1 | contig 15482 bp, 10 predicted proteins | sample 361431 | NCBI WGS metagenome assembly CETK01 (sample SAMEA2622452, study PRJEB7988) | marine metagenome | biome: marine biome (ENVO:00000447); feature: surface water layer (ENVO:00002042); material: "saline water (ENVO:00002010), including plankton (ENVO:xxxxxxxx)" | depth 5 m | reverse complement strand
ATAAGGGAGTAACCAAAACAAATCAAAAGAAAAAACTATTATATAGTATCAAATCAAACAACTCCCTTATTTCGATATGCATATTTAATGCTTAATATTGTGATAACTATAGTTTTTTTATTGAATTATTTTATTAACTATTAGTTTATCTTATTTTATTACCTCGACAAACATTTTAACATTGTTGATTGGAGCTTCCCTATTGTCTACTTCTTGCGAATTTATTTTGTCTACTACATCCATACCTTTTATAACTTTTCCAAAAGGAGTATAATTACCATCGAGATGATGAGCTCCATTTTTGTTTTGTACTATAAAAAATTCGTATGGTGATGCTAATTTATAAGGATTGTTTACATCGCTACTCGGCATTGAGACTATCCCTCTTTCATGCTTGATTTCGCTTTTTGTGTCAACTGGCAGTAAATATTTTCCTATTGATCTTCTTTTAATAGATGTCTCCCTATTGTCTGAATTACCTCCTTGAATAATAAAATTAGGAACAACTCTGTGAAAATACGTGTTGTCAAAATATCCCAATTTAGTTAAGTATATAAAATTTGATTTGTGATAGGGTGATTCCTCAAAAAGTTGAATTATAATTTCACCAAAAGAAGTTGTTATTTTTACTTTGTTATAACTATTTTGCTTATTAAATTCGTAAAAAAAATTAATTACATTTTTATCGTTTAATATGATTTTTGGTTCTGCAGATAAGATTTTCTTTTCATATTTATTTGTAGCTTTTTTATTAATTCTAATTTTTACTTTTTCTTTTTTTTCAATTCTTTTACCTTCACAGCATATTGAAAATGAAAACACAAGTAAGGATATCACCAAATTTAATTTTTGCATGTGGAATTAAGTAATTTATTAATTAATTCGGTAAAATTAGATGAAATTCCAAAACCAGGAATTAAATCTCAATTAAAAATGGCGCCGAAAAGGAGCAAAGTGTATTTTAAAAACCAAAAAAAATTAAGATTTGCCGCAACAATCATGTTGCTTTATCCGAAAAAAAAAGTTTTACACTTTTGCCTAATTAGAAGGACTAACAAAACTAATACCCATTCAAACCAAATTGCTTTCCCCGGGGGGGGGAAAGATAAATCTGATAAAAGTTACTGGGAGACCGCAATACGTGAGATGAGTGAAGAAATCGGAGTCAAAAAAGAAGATGTTTTATATTTAACTAAATTATCAAAAATATTTATACCTGTAAGTAACTTTGTTGTCTACCCTTACATTGCAAGAACGCATAAAAGACCTTCCTTTAAATTAAATAATCAAGAGGTAGAGTACCTCATAGAGATAAAACTTTCAATGCTTTTGTCAAAAAAATCAATTGGAACATCAGAAGTTCATAAAAGAAAAGTTCCAGTTTTTAACTTTGGTGTTGAAAAAGTATGGGGTGCTACAGCAATGATCCTCGCTGAAGCAAGGGATTTAATTTTATTGTTGAAATAATAATATATTTACTTTGTAAATGAAACTCTTAGAAAAAAATCCTTTTGGACATTATCTTATTATCAAGAAAATGCTAATTAGATATCTAGGATATTTAACTCACAGGAGATATAGGGGTTTTAATGAATTAAAAATTGAAGGATCAAAAATTTTAAATGATTTGCCTGATACAAATGTCCTTTTTGTATCAAACCATCAAACTTACTTTGCCGATGTAGTAGCTATGCTTCATGTTTTTAATGCAAGTCTTCATGGAAGAAACGATACAATAAGGAACGTAGGATATTTGTGGAATCCAAAATTAAATATCTATTATGTTGCAGCCAAAGAGACAATGAATTCAGGACTACTTCCAAGAATATTGTCTTATGCAGGTTCAATTCCAGTTGAAAGAACATGGAGAGATGGAGGTCAGGATATAAAACGAGATGTAAAATCATCAGATATCACAAACATTTCACGAGCCTTAAAAGATGGATGGGTAATTACTTTTCCACAGGGTACAACAACCCCCTTCAAACCAATACGTAGAGGTACAGCACATCTTATAAAGCAATTTAAACCATTGGTTGTTCCTATTGTGATAGATGGCTTCAGAAGGTCGTTTGATAAAAAAGGTATTTTAATCAAAAAAAAGGGGGTGATTCAATCTATGTGTATAAAAAAGCCTTTAAAAATCAACTATAATGGAGAATCAGCAGAAAAAATAATTGAAAAGATTGAGTTCGCCATAGAGCAACATCCCTCTTTTTTAAAAGTTAATCCAGTTAACAGTTTGAATGAGTCAATTAAACAATCCTAGTACACTTTATTTTGTAAAAACTTTTCCTTAAGAATCCTGACTTTGGTGTTTAATTCAACTTCAGTACCGTTTAAAATAAAAATTTCATCTTTATTTTTTTTTCTAGAATTGTCTCTTACTATTACTTTGGCTTCAAAATAGATCGAATCGATTCTTTTTTTTTCTATAATTATTTCAAAATCATTATAATTCCTTTTTGAATTATTACATGACAGCAAAACACTGCTTATGAAAAGAAAACAAATAGCAGAGTAAGTTCTCAAAATATTTTAATTTTAATTGAATTGATAAGATCTTATTATTTTTGAACTATTCTAAATATAAAAAAATTAAAAAATTTTTTATTCTTTTTGTTATCATTTTATCAGGTTGCAAACCAATGTATAAAGCAATTCCTTTCGAAAAATATACACCCTCTGAAAGCCCTAATTATTCAAATGCTGAATCATGGGCAGTAAAACCAGACAAATACCCAGAACCTTTAAAAAAGATTATAGGAGATAGTGAGAGTAAAGATTGTGACGTATTTTTTATTTATCCTACAATGTTTCTTGATCGTAAAGATGCAAGATGGAATGCAGATATTTATGATAAATCGTTAAACAAAAATATAGTCAATAGAGCAGTTAAGTACCAAGCATCAGCTTTTGGGAAAGTTGGAAATATATATATTCCATTTTATCGTCAATCTCACTACAAGGTTTATGTTAGCCCATTCAGCAGACACGAGGAAAAGTCAAGGGCTATTGCTTATAATGACATAAAAAAAGCGTTTATTTATTATTTAGACAACTATAATGATGGAAAACCTATAATTATAGCTTCTCATAGTCAGGGTAGTATTTTGTCCGCGATGTTGATCAAAGAATTTTTTGATGATAAACCTCTTCAACAAAAGCTGGTGGTTGCTTACTTACCTGGAACAAAAATTTTAGATAGTTATTTTAAAAATATAAAAAAGCTTGAAAGAAGAAACGAAATAGGTGGTTACGTTTCTTGGAATACATATAGAAAGGGTAGTTATCCTAAAAAATATGAGGATTGGTTTAAAGGGGCTACAACATCAAATCCAGTAACATGGGACAAGGCAATTAAAACTGAATACGAACAGCATAAGGGTATTCTTTACACGGATGATAAAGTTTACCCAAACTCAGTTAAAATAACAATTAAAGACGGATTGGTGTGGGCTAATTTACCGCGCATTCCAAAACGATTATTTTTAATCTTGAAAAAAGATTATCATGTGGCAGATATTAATTTATTCTGGAAAGATATTGAGATCAATGCTATTGAACGACTTAAGAGCTGGCATGAAATCAACTTAAAAATAAAATAGTTATAACTTATAGTATATTGTAAATTTACGTTTAAAAGAGGGTTGGACAATTAATATTTAATTTATAAATTGAAAAAAAAAATGAAAAAATCAAAACCTATCTTTTCAAGACGTTCATTTTTAAAAAAGTCTACTGTTGCGTCTTCTTTTTTTATTGTACCTAGATTTGTCCTAGGCGGTAAAGGTTACACGTCCCCTAGCGATAAACTCTCAATTGCTTCAATTGGTTGTGGGGGAAAGGGTAGCAGCGATATCACTCATGCATCAGTAAATGGAAGAGAAAACGTTATTGCTTTATGCGATATCCATCCTAGCGGAGAACACGGAGTTGTGGACATAAGAAAAAAATTTCCAAAAGCAAGATTTTATACTGACTTTAAAGATCTTCTGAGTCAAGAAAAAGATTTAGACGCTGTAACAATATCTACACCTGACCATACCCATGGCATAATTGCTAAAACAGCCATGGAAAACAATATTCATGTCTATGTCCAAAAACCGCTTACCCATAACATTAAGGAAGCACGTTTTTTGACAGAATTAGCCAGAGAGAAAAAAGTTGTTACCCAAATGGGCAACCAAGGAGCATCTCATCCAGGGCAAAAGTATGTTCAACAATGGATTCGTGAAAGAAGAATTGGAAATGTTTCTGAGGTAAAAGTTTGGACGAATAGACCAGTTTGGCCACAAGGAATTTCTTTTCCTGCTTCTGATCCTGGAAATAAACCAAAAGGTTTAGACTGGGATTTATGGTTGGGCCCTGCTAAAAAAATTCCTTATAATTCCTCTCTGCATCCTTTTAATTGGAGAGGTTGGTGGGAATACGGAACAGGTTCATTAGGGGATATGGGATGTCATTTAATTGATATACCTTTTAGAGCTTTGAAGCTTAAATATCCTGTCTCGGTGGAGTGTAGTGTTAGTTCATTTTTTTCTAAAATGTGGGAGGTAAAGCATCAATCTATTGGTTGCCCTGCGTCCTCCTATGTTACCATTAACTTTGAGCCAACAGATTTGAATAAAACCCCGATTAAATTAGAGTGGTACGATGGTGGATTAAGGCCCTCTTATCCAAGTCTTATTCCAACTGACACTTTTTTAGGAGGTAAAAGAAACACAAACGGAGTTATAATGATAGGTGAGGAGGGTATAATTACAACAGACGTCTACGGAAAAAACCCTAGATTATTTACTAAAGATAAAGAAGTTATTTTTCCTAAAATTACAAATTTACCCAAAGACGATTGGGGTCATCAAAGATTCTGGATTGACGCTATAAAGGATGGCTATGGAAGTTCTAAACATAAAATGTTAACTTCTTCATTTGATTATGCTGGTCCGATGACAGAGACGGTTTTAATGGGGAATATTGCTATCCGATCATATATGTTAAATAAAAATGGTAATCCAGATTCAATCAATATAAATGGTAAGAACAGAAAAAGTTATTATGGAAGAAGAAAAATGACGTGGGATGGGGAAAATATGAAAATCACCAACTTTGAAGAGGCAAATCAGTTTGTTAGTAGAAACTATCGGGATGGTTGGGAACTATGATTTAAAAATCACTGATAAATAATGCAGTTACAATCTTTGTAAATTTATCGGTGTTAAATAGCAAACTAAGCCTAATTTTTGATTCTGATACTTCTTACAACTAAAAATCCATAAAAAATATAAGATAAGTATGCGAAAAGGAAATATAAACCATAGTGTTTGCAGTTGGTGTTATCCGAATCTTTCTCTTGAAGAATTGTGTATTGAAGCCAAACGAATTGGTCTTGTTGGCATCGATCTAGTCAAACCCAAAGATTTTCAGGTACTTAAGAAATATGGGCTTATATCATCAATGACAGAAGGTGCAGAAATAAATCATAAAGAGTCTTTCAATGATCCCAATTATCACAGTGAACTTAAAGATCGGTATATGAATCATATTAATTTAGTATCAAAAGCCGGCTTTAAAAATTTAATTTGTTTTTCTGGTAATAGAAAGGGTATGGATGACGAAACTGGATTAAACAATTGTGTTATAGGATTAAAAAACATTCTTTCTTATGCTGAAAAAAAAGGTGTAGTTATTCTAATGGAATTGTTTAATTCAAAAATAGATCATCCAGATTATATGTGTGATAACACTAATTGGGCTGTTGAATTATGTAAAAGAATTGCATCTCCAAACTTCAAATTACTATATGATATTTATCACATGCAAATTCAAGAAGGAGACATAATTAGAACTATTAACGATAATCATATTTATTTTGGGCACTATCATACAGCTGGAGTACCTGGAAGGAATGAAATTAGCGCATCACAAGAATTAAATTACCCAGCGATAATGAAAGCTATAGTAAAAACTGGATACTCTGGGTTTGTTGCTCAAGAATTTAATTCAACAAGAAACAACCCAATTGAATCTTTAGAAGAGTCAATAAATATTTGTGATGTATAAGATTAATTACAGTTCACACTACTTAATATGGTATAAGTTCCCACATTGATAGTAATACTGCCCTCCAGATGTCTAAAACTATAAGCTTTTCCTTTCGGAACATATACTCTAACCTTTTTGCAAAGTGGATCTGTGTAGGTAAAAGATACTCCGTTATTTCCACCCTCCACAATACTTTCCTTACAGGGTGAACAACTAACGTAAATATTAACTGTTGCATTGTTACTGTAGACGATTCCATCATAAGCTTTGTATACAAAACTGTCACCTGAATTCATGTTCCCGTCTTGTTCATAAGTGAAAGTACCATCCTCATTTAAAGTTGTAGTTCCATTGGAGGAAGTCGAGACGAGTGATACAGTCAAAGAATCTGCATCTGGATCTACGTCATTATAAGTTACCCTAATTTGTCCATTGTCAAGAGTAGTAGCTGTTCCTCCAACGTCAACGATTATAGTATCGTTGTTTGCTACTGGAGGATCATTTGTTCCGGTCACGTTAATACTAACTGTTATTGGTACACTATTAATTTTTCCGTCATTTGCGCTATAAGTAAATGAGTCTGTTGATTCATTACTACCATCGTGTGTGTAAAGGAAAGTTCCATTAGCGTTAAGAGTCACTGTACCTCTTGAAGGGTTTGTAACTTTTACTGCTGTTAGTGCGTCACCGTCTGGGTCAGAATCATTTTTCAATACGGAAGTCGATCCCTCTGATGTAATTGTTGCAGTTCCTGACTCTAATACGAATATCGTATCTGCAACTCCAACAGCTGGATTATTAATAAATATTGTTACTGTGGTCGTATTTCCTGGAAAAAATCCATCAGTTGGCGTGTAATAAAAAACGTCTGTAGTTGTTGCACTTCCATCGTGTGTGTAAGAAAAAGTTCCGTTTGCATTTAGAGTAAGAGATCCATTTATAGGGTTGGTTGAAGTCTGTACAGTTATTGGATTTCCTTCTGGGTCGGTATCATTAACAAGTACGCTAGTTGTTATACCATCATTTAATGTGCTTATTGTTCCACCACTAACAACACTAATGGTGTCTGGATTACCAGTAGGAGGGTCATTGACATTTGCTATGTTTACGTTTATTATGTCATCTGGAGAGCACCCTAAGTCACCATCAAATGCAGTTAAAACAATATTTGTATTTCCATTTTGATTTTCTTTGAACTGAACAATAAGACTAGTACTTGTTGTGCTAACTGCAATAAGATCTCCGTTTTGTGCAACAGCTGAATATTGTAATGTTGGACTTTCGACATCAGAAAATGTATTTCGTATATCAATAACAATGGGGTCAGCATCTTCGCCTACACTAATATCATCAATAGGATTAACAATCGTAGGGCAATCATTAACAGGTACAATTGTCAAATAAATTGGAATATCAATTTGACAAGTTTGATCGTCAACAGTTATTGTTGCTGTGAGTGAACCATTAGCATGTTGAGCAATATTATCAAATGAAACCAAACCTTGATCATTTACTGTAACTGAACTAAGTGAAGAGTTTGTTTGAACAGATGAGTATAAAATTGTATCAACAGGTATATCTGAGTCAGAAATTGTAGCACCTATGTTAAGTGTTGGTATAGCCACGTCTTCGTTGTAGGTTAGCGTATAAGACCCTGTTGAGGTTTCAGGACAGTCGTTTACTTTAGTAATAGTTATGCTCACAGTAGCTGTATTTCCATCTTGGGTACCATCATTTGACTTGTATGTAAATGAGTCGAAGGTAGTCTCAGACCCGTCATGAGTATATATAAATGAACCAGTACTTGTTAATGATATGGTTCCAAAGGTAGGAGAAGTAACTAAAAATGCAACTGTTGGAGTTCCAATTTCAACATCGGTATCGTTCTCTAACACTGAAGATGCTCCTAATGTAGTTTCTGTTACAGTTCCGCCCTCTAAAACGGACAATTCGTCACCAATTGTAACTGGCGGATCGTTCTGAGGATTTACAGTTACATTAAAAACATCATTAGTTAGAGGAGAACAACTTGCGTCCCCTGTATTATCATTAACGGTTGTAGTCACGACAAAACTTCCAGTTTGGTTTTCAATGTAATCAATTGTTAGTGTAGCGCTATTGAGTGTTACAGTTGCAATTCCCGATCCAGTGTGTGTGACTGTAAATGTCAAATTGTTTATTGTAGGTCTGATGTCAACATCTCCAAAAACTGTATTTAAATTTAATACAGTATTGGGGTCATCTTCGTTAGCATTAATATCAGGTTGTGCGCTAACAACCGTGGGACAATCATTGACTGCATCGATTTGAATTGTTACTGTTACGGTAACATTGTTAACTCCATCAGATAAAGTGTAAAAGAATGTGTCAGTTGCAGTTTCAGAACCATCATGTGTATAAGAAAATGTTCCATTTGCAGCAACAGCAAAATTTCCAGGATCATTATGATGCAGTGGTTGGGTTAGTAAGGTTGCCGTTAGAGGAGAACCTTCAGGATCTGAGTCATTCGCTAATACTGAGGATGCTCCACCTGTAACGGTTGTTGCGGTTGTACTTTCGTTGAGTATAATTTGATCCGCTACTCCCAATGGTGGATCGTCTTGCGGATTCACGGTAACGCTAAAAGCATCGTTAACAGTATCACATCCAGCACCGTCGTCAACAGTGACTGTAACCACGAAACTACCAGTTTGATCATCAATATAATCTATAGTAATTGTTGTGGTATTTAATGTTACTGTTGCAATTCCAGCACCAGTGTGAGTGACCGAATAGGATAAATTATCAGGAATCCCACCAACCCTGTCAACATCCTCAAAAACAGAAGCAACACTTATTACTGTATTAGGTGCATCTTCCTGAACAGTTACATCAGAACTTGGGTTTGCAACTGTTGGACAATCGTTTTTAGGATCAATTTGAATTGTAACGGTAACTGTATTTCCAGGATCAGTTCCATCAAATGCTCTGTATGTAAATGAATCAGTCGTTGTTTCAGTTCCATCGTGTGTATATGAGAAGGTTCCTGATGTTTGAAGTGAAAAACTGGAGGAGTTAAGGGGGCTATTAACTAACTGCGCTATCATTGCATCTCCATCCGGATCACTATCATTACTTAACAGGTTATTAGACCCTGAGGTGGTTTTTGTTGCTGTTCCTGTTTCAGAAACTCTAATCGATTCAGCTACTGCAATAGGAGCCTCGTTCACGCTACTAACATTCACATCGAAAGCATCGTTAACAGTATCACATCCAGCACCGTCGTCAACAGTGACTGTAACCACGAAACTTCCGAATTGATCCTCAATATAGTCGATTGTTACAGTTGCAGTGTTTATCGATACAGTAGCTATACCTGTTCCGGTATGAGTAACGGTATAAGATAGACTATCTGGAATTCCTGCAAATCTGTCAACATCTGTAAATACATTACCAACATTTAAGACTGTATTTGAGGCATTTTCACTAACATTTACATCTCCCAACGGGTTATCTACTGTGGGGCAGTCATTTACAGGTGTGATTTGAATAGTTACTGTAACTGTATTTCCTTGCTTTGCGCCATCGAATGCTCTGTAAGTAAAAGAATCTGTGGTTGTTTCAGAACCATTATGTACGTATGTAAATGTACCTGAACTTTGGAGTGCAAAGCTAGAGGTATTTATTGGACTCGATACCAACTGAGCTTGCAAAACATCGTTTTCTGGATCTGTATCATTGCTTAAAACATTACTAGAACCTGCTGTTGTCGTTGTTGCAGTTCCAGCCTCAAGAACAGTAATAGAGTCTGTTACAGTAACTGGAGGGTTTGTGTTAGATCCAAAGGAACTAGAATAAAGACCTCTTCCATATGATGCAGCAACGACACGATTGTCATCTGCAGATTCTCCCCTAAAATCCATGTCGTACACAGCAACATCACTCATACCATTGTAAGATTGAGACCAGCTTGGGCTACCTCCACTAAAATTGGTAGTTCTCCAAACCCCTAATTCTGTTCCTACAATCACCTCTTCACTTTCATATGGATTGTTTAAAATTGAGAAAACCGGTATATCTGGGAAATCACCCTCTTTATTTACAGCTGCCGTTGCAAATTGATCGTTTGTGTAAATTATATTATTATTAATTCCGTAATTGTAATAGGTTACATAAATCTCATCTTCGGAGTCACCAAGGTGAATATCTGAAACACTTCCTGCTTGAGTATGCAAATTTCCAGCTTGAACATTATATCCTGGATTTTGGTTGGCTTGTGTTATTTTTCTTACTTTCCCGCTTTTAAGACCTACAAAAACAGTACTTGACTCGGTTGTATGCCTTGATACTGCTATTGTTGTAATCCAGTCTGATCCATCTCCTGGATCTGGATTAACAATATTAGGTATGGTAAAAGTCTGCGGAGTTCCCCCTCTTTGTAGACCTGTAATAACCCTAAGAGATGTTCCAGCATTACAAAAATAAACATCCTGGTTGGAGTCTAAAGCTCCAGGATTTATAAATTGACCCTCGCTACCAGGTATATTTAATTCCGTGGGAACGCTTAAATTAGTTGTTGCTCCTTGATTTCCACTTGGGTCAAATTCGGTTCTATAAATAGCATCATTATAGGTGTAATTATTAATCATATAATGTCCGCCAAACTGATCAAATGCAGACTCTGCACCGTCACCACCGGTAGTCTCAGTACCTGCAGTTAGATTTTGATTCGAATTTATAAGGGCATAGCTTCCGTTATCTTGTGATCCACCGATAACATAATCGCTACCAGAAAAATCCTGTCCGCTTTGTGCAACAGAATAAAACTGAGTTGTTACCATACCTGCTTCATTATCAATAAAATTATTTGTAGTAGAGGCAGTAGCTAAGTTCGCACTGTAACCAACTCCGCCATCACCAACTACCATAGCTTGGTTTGGAGAACCCGGCCTAAAATAAAGGCCATGCATATCAGCATGGACTATAGATGAGTTAATGGCTGGGTATCCGTAACCTGCAAAGTTTGTCCACTTACTTATTTGGCTCCAAGACGCTCCACTATTTTGGCTTCTATGCCAATTAATTCCACCAACATATATTATATCATTACTAGTAGGGTCAATTTCAATTTCTAAATCATACCAATGTTGACCTCTTGTAAAATCATTATCGGGCATATCTGAACCGACATCATCAGGAGCACTAACAAGAGTTAAATTTGTAAAATTATCAGTCGTTTTAAATATCAAAGGTAAATAACCATTACTAGCACCCGTACCACTCGCTGTTTTAGTCTGAACAAGAACATAATGGGTGTCGGTGTCTATATGGCTACAAGCGATTTCAGTTCTAAAAAAATCTACTTCACTTATTAATGAACCCCCACTTGTTATTTCAGGGAAATTTGGTGTGGCTTTTGTAAAACTTGATCCATCGTCACTGTACCAAAACCGACCACCATATGAATTAGGAAAAATATTCGGATTAGTTGACATCCAAAGTCGGTTAGAAGCTTCTTGAACTTCGAGATCATTTATTTCGTCAATTTTTCCGGGACCATTATTTACAGACGTGATTTCTGTAAAGCTTGTACCACCGTTAGATGATTTGTATAGTCCATATGTGTATGCATCGAGAAAGGTTCTAGACATGTACCTAGTCCGAAAAGATTTTGCTCCAAGTGCAGCGAACAAAAGTTTTTGCGTTCCCGGGTTATTGTCGTGATCCCACAAAACCAGATCATTGACATAAAAAAATCCCTCTACCGTTGTTTGACCACCACCCACAGTTGAGGTTACTGTTCCTGTTCCTCTCCCGAATATCAATGACCAACTCGTTCCACCGTCTGTGGATTTATATATTCCGTTTCCTGAGGCATCACCAAGCGTGTATTTTTCTCCAGTTCCTAAATACATAGTATTGGTATCATCTGGATCTTGAATTATAATTGAAACAGCTAAGTTCCCGACTGGAATATTTACTCTAGTCCAGGGTGATAAGTCACTTGTGACATTTTCGTTTTTCCACAAACCTCCACTAACACCTCCTGCAAAAACTCTTTGATAGGTTCCATCAGAAAGATCCCATAGAGCAGCTCTTGACCTGCCAGCTGCATCATTAGGACCAAGTTCATACCACGGCTTTTCTGCGTCTCCAGGGACAGCAAGTGGTTTAGGTCCTTTTCTTATTAAATCTAGCTCATTTTCTAAATCAATTTTACTTTGATAGTCAGGAACTCCAGTTCTTGGGTTTATGGTCAACTCAAAAATCTGTTCATGAAACTTGTTAGGAGGTAAGCCTCGTTCAAATCTTTGGTGTTTATTTAAATCTTTGGCGTCTTCAAAAGGACTATTTTTAATATTTTTTAGATGAAGTTCTTCAATTGTGTACTCTTCTTTTGTTAGAACCAGTGCAAGGATAACTGACAAGCATACATAAAAAAAAGTAAATATTTTAGAGGATCTAAACATTAATTAAAGATAACAATAATAACAACGGGAAATTAGGTTGAATAGTATTAAAAAAGTTTTAATAATTATGCAATTTAGCTCATCAAAGACTGGACCTTCATAGCAAGCCCCATATCCCCGCTAATTTTTACTTTTCCACTCATGACTGCAGTCATTGGATTTAAGTCTCCACTTTGCATATCTCTAAGTGCACCAGCAGATGTTCTTATAGTACAATCTGCATCTTCGTTGCTACTAGAAACAATATTTTTCGCGCCTGTTCCATCAACAAATACTGTTGTGTCATCAATCACAAATTTTATAGTTCCTCCTATTGCATCAACTTCATTTGCTTTTTCTTGCAATTCATTAAAAATTGAATCATTCATAACATCATAATTTCTTTAAATTTACATCAAATATCGATGTGTTCAAATTTTTTGTTTTTATACATTTTGTTAAACTAGATAAATTTACTTAAATATCAACTTAATTAATTTTGGATACCCACCACCTTCGTTTTCAGAGGTTAACCAAAAATTTTTATCATTGATTATTTTAATTGCTTCAATTTGAGCATTTGTTATAGGAATATCGTGTTTTTGAAAAGTGAAATCTTGGTTTTTTTTAGAACCAAAATTTTTAAATAAAAATAAATACTGTTTTTTAATACTATAACTATAACCTACAAGAGCAAGTAAATCAATTTTAGGATTATAATCTCCACCTGTAACTAAAGCATCTACATTGAATGAGTACTTTGGAGCAATAGCGTAGGAGCCTGGGGTTTTTGGAAGAGCGTAGATTTCAGTAGTTAAATTTTTTCTATTCTTTGAAAAAATGAATAGGCTATCATTGAAAGAAACTAGGGATTCAGCATCAAACTTATTTTTTTTCTTTTTCTTAAACTTTGATTGATTTCTGTAATTGAAGTTGATACTGTCAACTAATTTAAAGCCCAAATCAATTAAATATATTTTTAAATCCTTTCTATTTCCTTTATTATTTCCAATATCTCCAATATAGATGTGCTTTTCATCAGATGCCAAGCTCTCCCAGTCCCTATTTTGAGCTCCTTTAATTAATGATTTAGATAAATTTTTACCTTCCTTATCAAATGTATACAGGGCTGGGTCATCTCCTGAATCGTTTAATGTAATAAAATTTCCATCAATAATTTCAAGACCAGAAGTTTCATTAATTTCCTTTGATAGTCTTATTATCTCAATTTCAATATTTTTTTTAACACATTTTGTAAAAAAAGTGAGCCCAAAAATTAATAAAAAACAACTTTTTATTCTCAAAGTAGAGTAATGTAAAAAATATAAAAAGTGACCTCGGCAGGATTCAAACCTGCAACCTCTTGAGCCGTAATCAAGTGCACTATTCAGTTATGCTACGAGGCCTCTTAATTAATTCCAAAAATACAAATTATCAAACTATTTAAAAAAACTCTTTTATTACTATATTTGGCAATTTGTTTTAAATTTTTATTGTTACGATAATTATGTATTCAAGAGTATTAAAACATATTCTTCTTGGATTCTTGTTCTTCACAAGTTTAGATTTGTATTCACAAAATACCTATTACGTTTCAAAGTCAGGAAATAATTCTAATGCCGGGAATTTTGGTGCTCCGTTTTTGACTATTTCTCATGCAGTATCTGTAATAAATCCGGGAGACCAAATATATATAAGAGAAGGAGTTTACCATGAAAATATAATTTTCAATAATATCGATGCTACAAGTGGTAACGAAACTTTGATTTCTAACTATAATAATGAAGAGGTTATAATTGATGGAACTATAAAAGTTTCAAATACTTGGGCTGACGATACAATAGGCGGAGTACAGGTCAAAAAAATAGAAAATTTTACAAATTCGATAACCCAACTCTTTGTTGGGAATGACCAAATGGTCATGGCTAGGTGGCCTAATGCACAGTTCAGTGATTTGTCCATTTACGACCACGATAATTGGGCTCATGGCGAAGAGACTGGAAGCACAGATGGTTCTTTTTTGATAGACGAAACCTATGACGACCCTGCATCACTTAGTCTTTCCAACTCGATTGGAATTTTAAATGTCGGTTCGTTTAGAACATTTAACAGACAAATAGTATCCCATACGCAACAAGCTGGTGATGATGTTTTTACATATACAACCCCAATTGGTAAAAATGGAATAGGAGCAGGATTATCTAATAACGGAGAATTAAAGGATAAACACCACCACTTCTTTTTTGAAGGTAAAAAAGAGTTTATAGATGCAGACAACGAATGGTTTTTAGATACCTCAAACAATATTTTGTATTTAAAACCAGCCAGTGGAGTAAATCTTACTCAAGTCCCGATTAGAGGTAAGGTAAGAGATTATTCTTTATCGATTACTGGTAGTGAATACTTGAAAGTCCATGGCCTTACTTTTTTTGCAACTACCATTTATTCCAGAGGAACTAAAAATTTAAAAATATCAGAATGTAATTTTTATTTTCCATCTCATTCAAGAAGAATGTTGGGTGATCTAAATGGAGCTAACGCAACTACATTTGGAACTGGTTCTGGAAATACAGCCAGGGTAGATTCCTCTACTGTAAGTGGTTGTTTGTTTATAAATACAGAAGGGGAGGCCCTTGTAATTAGAGGTAATAACAACACGGTTAGAAATTCATATTTTAGAAATATAGACTGGTCCGCAACAGAACTCAATGGTCTTATGGTCACAGTTTTTGTAGACGGTGAGAATAATACATTTACAGAAAATGAAATTTATTTTACAGGCGCATCCGCAACAGTATGGCCCGGTGAAAAGTCAATTTTTTCTTATAACATGGTTTCTAGTACTGGTCACGCCCAATCAGACGGTTCAGTTTTTCAGGGGACAAAAAATTATGTTTTTGGCTCTGTAGTACATCACAACTTCGTCTATGACACAGAAAAATATGCATTTAGATATGATGCACCGGGTGGAGACGCTGCTCAAGCAGGAAGTTTTGGTGTAATGCACCA
>CETK01003280.1_pt1 | contig 15531 bp, 16 predicted proteins | sample 361431 | NCBI WGS metagenome assembly CETK01 (sample SAMEA2622452, study PRJEB7988) | marine metagenome | biome: marine biome (ENVO:00000447); feature: surface water layer (ENVO:00002042); material: "saline water (ENVO:00002010), including plankton (ENVO:xxxxxxxx)" | depth 5 m | reverse complement strand
GCACCGTAGCCTTCATAGCGAATTTCTTCATATTGCTCACCCTCACCGCCCTCGGCCCGTTTTAATACACGTTCAATATTATCTTTAGGCATATTGGCCGCCCGGCAACCAGCTAGCGCGGTCCGCAAACGCGGATTGCTGGCTGAATCTGTGCCGCCGCGCGCGGCAACCGCTAGTTCTTTTATGAGGCGTGTAAAAATTTTTGCCCTCTTTTTGTCCTGCGCTCCTTTGCGATGTTGGATATTTTTGAATTTAGAATGTCCCGCCATAATACCTCGCTCTATCAGGTAACTGTCTGCAGATGTTCTTTCACCGTCGGTATATCAGACAGCTGATGTGTTTTCTAGTGCGCCACCCCGCCGGAACGAATGGGCTTGCTTGGCCAGTCCAGTTGCAAGTTCAACATCAACCAACACACCACACAGGCTGGGCTCTCCACTAGCGACAGACAGACGTCCGCCGGTGTCGCCTGTGAACCGGCCCGTGGCAGCCTGCTTATCCATACCAATCACAGAGTTGTAATCCCCGCACATGCCGGCATCTGTCTGATAAGCTGTTCCTCCATCCAGAACCCTGCAATCTGCCGTTGGTATATGGGTGTGCGTGCCAACGACCAGTGACGCATGCCCGTCAAAATAAAACCCCATTGCCATTTTCTCAGATGTGGCCTCGCCATGAAAATCCACAACCATGGCGTCAACATCCCGACCCAGTGTCATAGACGCCTTTATCTTGTCAGCTGCTGCGAACGCATTTGCATTTTCTGCCATAAACAGATTCGCCATCAAATTCACCACACCCAGCCTTAAGCCCTGCTCATTCTGAACAATCACATGACCTTTTCCGGGCAGCCCGTCAGCCATATTATCTGGCCGCAACAATTTGTCCTGACTAGCCAGATAAAGACTGATTTCTGCTTTATCGAAGACATGATTACCTGTTGTCATCACATCGATGCCGCAGGCAAATAAATCCTCACATATCGCTGGTGTGACACCATATCCACCTGCTGCATTCTCGCAATTCACAATCACGAAAGCGCAACCCAATTCAGCGCGCAAATCCGGCATCTGCTCAATCACAGCCTGACGGGCCGCACGGCCAACAATATCCCCTAGAAATAAGATTCGCATGAATCTGTGCCCATTTCCATTTCATTCCTACCTGACCAGCCAACCTTCAGGCGTTAACACATTCTCCAGTTGCTCATCATAAGGCCCTGTTGCCAACCTGTCTATCTGCTGGCCTGCATAAGCTAGCCCTACCGCCGATACCTTGTAACCTTGTTTGCGCAAGTCAGCTAATGTGCGATCATAGTATCCACCGCCATAGCCCAGGCGTTGACATCTGCTGTCAAAAGCCAGTAACGGCACGCAGATCACATCTGGGAAGAGTTGCTGAGCATCCGGGAAGGGCTGTTTAATGCCAAAGCGGCCAGTGTCCAGCGCTGTGCCAAATGTCCAATGGTGAAAGGATAACGGCGTTCCAGCAAGCCCTGTAATCGGTAGACATAAGTGAACACCCTTATCCTGAAGCGCAGATAAAAGCGGCAGAATGTCAATTTCGCTTCGCACCGGCCAGTATCCGGCTACAATTGTGGGGCAAAACTGGTCAATCAGGCTGGCTGCAAAACGCACAAGCCCTGTGCCCATGCGCATCAGAGAGGCATCATATTCTGCTGCCAGTTTTGCGCGCCGAATAACAGCCTCTTTGCGCAAGATGGCTTTCTGCTCTTCAACTGTAGGTGTGAGGTTCATTTGAGGCAGGGTAGGTATTACACAACGGCGGCTTCCATCAATGGGCAGGCTACAAACAAATCCAAGCTGGCGCAATGACAGACCAACTCACTTGAGATTACTGTGACAGCCAGAACAACCGTTGGATGTTTTCATCCTCTGTGACCTGTAAAACAGGTGGGCACCACGATAGCCAGACCGCGATCGGGCCAGAGGCAGTCCCCTACAGAAGATTATGGTCCCAGGGATTGAAATGCCGCGCGCGAAGCCCAGCCGCCACATCCTTCAAATAGGTCATTTAAGGCAGTTTAGCAAGCTGAGCGTTCAACTGACTAACGCGGCCAGCCATAGCCTCTATCCGGCTCGCCAACTGTTCAAGTTCGTCAGAAGAAAGGCTGGCAGTGGCGACTGTGGCATCTAGACCGTCTTCACGGGTAGGCATCTCTGACTTTCGGTCAGCAATAATCAGGGCAGCCATGGCCAGAAGTCGCGCTTCGCCGATTTGGCCAACTGTTCCGGTCAACTCATTTAAAACCGATTCAACATCACGTCCCAGCGCCTCGATATGCGCTTCCTGTCCAGCGTCACATCCCATTTGATAGGGCTGTCCGTTCAGCCGGACCGTCACAATGGATTGGTTCATTAATGAATCTCCTGCTAATTCGTGACGTCTGTGCCGTTACCTGAACGAGCGAGGGCAATTAGCTCGACTGCACCGCTGACTAGTTCCTGCAGGGCGGCAAGCTCTTTGCGAACCTGGCCGGCAGGTATCATATCCCCATTCGCTGCAGACAGACTTTGCGGTTCTGGCGCAGAGGTCTCTGACAAAGACTGATTGACGGCATAAACGGTTTGATCCAGCGCTGACAGGGCCTTCTCCAATTCACTGATGGCCGCAGATAAACGTGATGCGGATGGTGATGATGCGGTCATAATCTGCAAGCCCGAATAATAAAAAGATTTAGCAAACACTAGTCCTTTTTTCGACACATTAATCATGTGACAGGCAGTCAACTGCACACTGTGTCAACAACCTGTGTGAAGGTGAGTCAGGTTTGGCCTGAAACAGCACGAATCAGTGTGGAATCAATTTAGGAAAAAAACAACCCTGCCTGGTTCTAATCCGCCACTTTTTAAACAAAGCATGTTGAAGAACTATGCAGGCTAAACCATGCCAGCTAATGGCTGATCCGCGCCGGACAGCAGTTTCGGCCTCACCGCAGCATCCAATCATTTTATTGTTTTGCAGATTACCTGGCTTGGGCAGATTGACGAAGCAGACATATTTATGCACATTGCGCCCCATGACAGGTTATGAAGTAAAAGCCTCCACAACAAAGTGCCTTAATTGACCTTTCATAACATACAGGGCAACAACACTTAAGGATGAGAGAAATGTCAGTCTTGCCACAAAAATCAAAGGCACAGAAGATGGCAGATTGTATTCGGGTCCTGGCAATGGATGCGGTTCAGGCCGCCAATTCAGGACATCCGGGAATGCCAATGGGCTTTGCGGAGGCAGCAACCGTTTTGTTTGCAAAGCATCTGAAATTTGACCCCGAGGATCCAAACTGGCCAGATCGGGACAGATTTGTGCTGTCTGCCGGGCATGGCTCCATGCTGCTTTATGCGCTTCTTTATTTAACCGGCTATAAAGATATGACCATCGATGCCATTAGGAATTTCCGGCAAATAGGCAGCCCAACAGCCGGACATCCTGAATTTGGTCATGCTACCGGAATTGAAACCACCACCGGCCCCCTTGGACAGGGCGTCGCCAATGCCGTTGGCATGGCAATGGCCGAACGCCATATGGCAGCAAAATACGGGCCAGAACTCGTTAACCATTATACCTATGTCATCGCCGGAGATGGCTGCCTGATGGAAGGGATCAGCCATGAGGCCATCTCACTGGCTGGTCATCTGAAGCTGAATAAACTGATTGTGCTGTTTGACGATAATGGCATCTCCATTGACGGCAGCACAGATATCACAACCTCAGATGACATCTCTAGCAGGTTTAAGGCCAGCCAGTGGCATGTGCTGTCCTGTGACGGGCATGATATGGCTGCTGTTGATGCGGCCTTAGTCCAAGCCAAAACTGTCACAGACAAGCCCGTCTTGATCCGGTGCAAAACCATAATTGGCAAAGGGTCTGAAAAAGTTGGAGGCACGGCCAAGGCCCATGGCGCTCCTCTTGGTCAGGAAGAAATTGAAGCTGTCCGCGCTACCATAGGCTGGGCAGAACCTTCATTTGAAATCCCTGAAGACATTCTGACAGACTGGCGAAATGTGGGCAGTCGCAGTCATGCTGAACAAAAAGCTTGGCGGGCACGCCTAAGTTCTGCGGATCAGAAGAACCAGTTTAAAGCAGATATATCAGGAGATGTGAAACAGGCTGCCGCAAGTGCTATTGCAGAAATGAAAGAACAGCTGCGCGAAGACCCGCAGAAAGTTGCAACACGTGTGGCCAGCCAGAAAACGATTGAAATCCTATTTGCAAATATCCCGTCTTTATTCGGCGGGTCTGCTGACCTGACCGGTTCAAATAATACTAAGGTTGCCGGACATGAAATTTTTTCAGCTTCTCATCCGTCTGGTAGTTATGTGCATTATGGAGTGCGTGAACATGGCATGGCAGCGGCTATGAACGGCATTGCCCTTCATGGCGGATTGATACCCTTTGGCGGGACCTTCCTTGTCTTCACCGATTACTGCCGTCCCTCTATCCGTCTGTCTGCCCTCATGGGCCAGCGAGTCATTTATGTGATGACTCATGACAGTATTGGTCTAGGTGAAGACGGGCCGACACATCAGCCAGTTGAACATCTTGCTGCCCTGCGGGCGATCCCCAATCTGCAAGTCTTCCGCCCTGCTGACATTGTAGAGACAGCAGAAGCCTGGCAGCTAGCCCTGGAAGCAATAGACAAGCCTTCTGTTCTTGCGCTCAGCCGCCAAGGCTTACCGCAACTGCGCTTGAATGTTGACGACAATTCAGGTGAACATCAGGACGAAGACAGCAGGGAAAATAAATCGGCACGTGGCGGTTATATCCTCAAAGAAGGCTCTGCTAATCCGCAGGTTACCCTGCTAGCCACCGGCTCTGAGGTAAGCCTAGCAGATGAGGCGCGAACCATTCTGGAAGCGGAAGGTATCACTACAAGACTGGTGTCTATCCCTTGCCTCGAGCTGTTACTTGCCCAAGATGAAGATTACAAAACAGAACTGCTTGGACCGTCTGCTTCAGTAGTGGTTGTTGAGGCTGGCCTTGAAATGGGCTGGGCTGCACTGACACATGGCCAAGCCAACTTTGTGGGAATGGCAGGGTTTGGAGCATCTGCGCCAGCTAGCGAACTGTTTGCCCATTTTAAAATTACAAAAGAGGCAGTGGTTGCTGCAGCTAAAGCAAATCTGGCCTGACTTCTGGACAGCTCAGACCTGCCTGGAGCAACCCTAAAAAGAAAGCAGATTTACAACGATGACAACACGTATTGCTATCAATGGCTTTGGCCGTATTGGACGTCTGGTTCTACGATCCCTGATAGAGGCGGACAGGAATGATGTGGAAGTTGTCTCTATAAACTCGCCTGGGTCAACTGCGGTCATGGCTCATTTACTTGAATTTGACTCAACTCATGGTCATTTCGATCATCCAATCACATTTGGGGATGACTGGATGGATGTGGGCAAAGGTAAATTGACAATTACCCATGAAAGGGACCCATCTGTTCTGCCTCATGACGCAATGGATGTTGATATTGTTCTGGAATGCTCAGGAAGATTTAACAGCCGAGATAAGGCTTCTATTCATCTGTCTGCTGGGGCAAAAAAGGTTCTTGTCTCAGCCCCCTCCTCAGCTGCTGATTTTACTGTGGTTTACGGGGTTAATCATTACAAGCTGAGAGATGAGCATCTGGTGGTCTCAAACGCATCCTGCACAACAAACTGTCTTGCCCCAATGGCCAAAGTCATGCACGACACATTCGGCATGATCTCCGGCAATATGACCACCATTCATGCTTATACAGGGGATCAGAATATTCTAGATAGCTCGCATAAAGATTTGCGCCGCGCTCGTTCTGGCGGACGCTCTATTGTACCAACAACAACGGGTGCTGCACGGGCAGTCGGTCTTGTGCTGCCTGAACTGAATGGCCGTCTTGATGGCTCTGCTGTGCGTGTGCCCACAGATAATGTGTCTGTTGTTGATTTGCATTTTTATGCCAAGACAGTATGTGATATCAACTCTGTTAATGCCGCGCTCACAGCAGCTTCTGCTGGCCCGATGAAAGGGATTCTAGATGTGAATGAACTGCCGCTGGTGTCTATTGATTTTAATCATAACAAACATTCCTGCGTGGCTGATCTGACTCAGACACAGGTTCAGGATGAACGGTTTGTAAGGATTATGGGCTGGTATGATAATGAATGGGGCTTTGCCAACCGTATGCTGGACACAGCTGTCTACATGGATCAGTTGGCAAAGGACCGAACGACAAAGGTATGCCGGTAACGCTTGCCAGCCTATCAGCTTCAGTGCTAGAACACGCCATATTTTGGATTTCGCATAACCGGTGTGATAAGCAATTATTCTGCAGGCAAAAATTGAGAAGAAGATGAAATTAAACGGAAACGCAATACGCCCTGGCAATGTGATTGAACATAAAGCCCGCCTGTGGGTAGCTGTAAAGACAAGTCACGTTAAGCCGGGCAAAGGGGGTGCGTTTGCGCAGGTTGAACTCCGTGACATTCGTGATGGGACAAAACTGAATGAGCGGTTTCGGGCAACCGAATCTGTTGAACGTGTGATATTGGATGAAGTCAGCTGCACTTATCTCTATGCCGAAGACACAAACCATATCTTCATGCATGGGGAAACCTATGAGCAGTTCTCCATTTCAGAGGATATGATTGGCGAGCAGGCAACCTTTTTGCAGGACGGCATGAGCGTCACTCTGATGAGCCATGAAGGCGCGCCAATTTCGGTCACCCTGCCTGAACAGGTGGTCGTTACTGTTGTAGAGGCAGATGCTATAGTCAAAGGCCAAACAGCCTCCTCATCTTACAAGCCTGCTATGATTGACAATGGCCAGCGGGTGATGGTTCCGCCACATATTGAAACGGGAACGCGCATCGTGGTGAAAACCGAAGATGCCACTTATGTTGAACGGGCAAAGGACTAAACGCGTTCATGGCTGGTCGTTCAGCACTCATCAATGTGATGCATAAGGCCTCAATGGCTGCCTCAAAACGGTTGATGCGGGACTTTGGTGAAGTTGAAAACCTGCAGGTGACCCGCAAAGGCTCAGCTGATTTTGTCAGTCAGGCGGATATTTCCGCTGAACGCACTATTCAGGCCGAGCTAGCAAAAGCTCGACCAGACTGGGGCTTTATCATGGAAGAAGCTGGTCAGATTGATGCCGCGGATAAAGATGCACCGTGCTGGATCATTGACCCGATTGACGGCACCACAAACTTCCTGCATGGCATTCCCCATTTTGCGATCTCTATTGCGGTTATGGACAAAGGTAAAATCACAGCAGGGACTGTTTTTGACCCGGCGCGCAATGAATTCTATTTTGCCGAAACAGGCACAGGCGCCTTTTTGAATGGTCGGCGTATCCGCGTATCCGGCCGGCGCAAAATGACCGACTGTCTATTTTCAACCGGCATTCCCTTTCTGGGGAGAGGCACAGCCGAGACAGACACGCTGTTTCTGGCTGAGATGAAAGAAATTATGCAGGCCTCTTCAGGCGTGCGCCGGTTTGGGGCTGCTGCTCTTGATCTCGCTTTCGTGGCCGCTGGCCGTTATGACGGGTTTTGGGAACGCGGCTTAAGCTTGTGGGATATTGCGGCTGGCTATTTGTTGGTCAAAGAAGCCGGCGGCTTTATTTCCGACTTTTATGCTCGCGATAACTGCCTTGTTTCAGGTGATGTTGTTGCCGCAAACAGCGCCATGCACATCCCACTATTGAAAAAACTACGCCACGCAAAAGACAGCTTAGGCCAGCTAACTTAAAATTCTGCCCGGCAAAACCTGTTTTTGGGCTTCACCTCGCCTCCGTTCATAGTCTTGCCATTATTAGGTGTGAGGATTACCATCTGATTAAGGGTTACCATCCCTGCGATGCAGTGGTGGATTATAAGAGGCCAGAAGAATACAGGCGGGACACAAATGAAAGCGCGCATGACAGATCCGCGCAGCTATATGCTGCGCATGGTGGTTATCCTGGCGGTGACCCTTATTATCATCGGCCTATTATTCAGTCAGCTGGCATCAGCCTTTTCAGGCAATCTAGCCCTTAACAGCGTAATCGTTGCTACCGCTCTAATTGGCGTTGCCTTTATTTTCAGACAGACCTGGCGATTGGTTCCAGAAGCCAAATGGCTCAGTGATATTCAAAAAACAAATACCATTAGCCAGTCTGCCCCCCGACCGGTCCTGCTGGCTACCGTTCATGTGATGCTGTCAGATGCAAGTGAGGACGGTCAGCTTTCCGCTTTATCTCTACGTTCAGTCCTTGACGGGGTTGCGGCGCGGCTGGATGAGGCGCGTGAAATATCACGCTATTTTATCGGTCTTCTTGTATTTTTAGGCCTTTTGGGCACATTCTGGGGGTTGCTGCAGACGATCGGCTCTGTTGGCCGTGTTGTGGGCGGCCTTGACCTCAGCAGCACTGATTTTGATGCCATGATGAGCCAGCTGCGAAACGGACTGGATGCCCCGCTGGCTGGCATGGCCACAGCCTTTTCCTCTTCGCTGTTTGGTCTGAGCGGCAGTCTGGTCATAGGTTTTCTTGACCTGCAGCTCGGCCAAGCAATGGGCCGGTTTTTCAATGAGGTTGAAGACTGGCTATCAGCGTTTGCAAAATTCAGCGATCAGACCTCCAGTGGTTCTGATGGTGGACAGCAGGCCCTAGCGCAGGGATTAAGTGAAGAAGGCGCGCGAGCGATGATCACGCTGGCTAGCGCAATAGACGCAGCGCAGCGTGACCGAACCGAACAAACGCGCCAGATTACCAATCTGAACACGACACTTGCTGTTCTTTCTGAACAGATGGCAGATGATAGACGTTTGCGTGAACAGTTGGCACAGCTGAATATCCAAATTCAGCAACTCACCTCTTCTCTGGATGAAAAAGCACGGTTGCAGCAAGAAACAGTCAGTACTGAATTACGGGCCTTATCAACAGCTATAGTAAAGCTAGCTGGCAAGAAATGACGTGACGCACAGAGAAATTTGGTAAAGACAAATCTGGCACAATAGTTAAAGCTGAACCATAGGAGGCGATAAAAATGGCTCTTTCGCGTTTAGGCAACCGCACAGGCGCAGGTGATTTTACCTGGCCCGGGTTCGTTGACGCGCTAGCCAGCCTGTTGATGGTCTTTGTCTTTGTTCTGATGGTCTTTGTTCTGATTCAGGCGAACTTGGCATACCGATTATCCGGACAAGATGAAAGTCTTGTTATCCTGCGCGAAGAACTTGCGATGCTGGGTGATCTACTGTCACTTGAGCGTGAGGCGGGCGCAGTTTTGTCAGCGGATCTAGCCAGAACACAGGCTCAGCTGGAAATGGCTGAAAACCAGAACAGTCTGCTGACCGCCCAGCTGAGCAGCCTGACCGCCCAGCTTACAGATGAAAAAACAAAGACGACCGCCCTTGAAAATACCTTGGCAACTGAACGGCTCCGCCTAACAACAGAGCTGACAACCCTATCCGCGCAAACAGCAGAGCAGGCACGTGAACTTGAACAGATGTCAAAGTCTCTTGACCAAAAGACACAATCCCTTAAGCAGGCCGCAACTAATTTGTTAGCAGAACAGAAACAGTCTGAACAGGCTCGCCTTGAAATTGATAGATTGACAGCGGCGATGCAGTCACTGCGGTCTGAGCTAGCGAGACTGCGCACTCTGCTGTCAGAAAAGCAGGAACAGAGCAAAAAAGATAAAATCGCCATCGCCAATCTGGGTAAAGAGCTGAATGCAGCACTTGCCAATAAGGTTCAGGAACTGCAGCGGTTCAGGTCAGAGTTTTTTGGCCGTCTGCGCACGATTCTGGAAGGGCGGAGCGATGTTAAAGTTGTGGGTGACCGCTTTGTCTTCCAGTCAGAAGTTTTATTTGCACCTGGACAAGCCAGCATCAACCCTGAAGGCCAGGCTCAGCTTGGCCAGATCGCTGATGCTATCATGCAGATTATTGCCGACATCCCATCTGATATTCCCTGGATCCTTCAGGTTGAGGGCCATACAGACGATATTCCTGTATCTGGGATCTACACAGACAATTGGGATTTATCTACGGAACGGGCATTATCCGTTGTCCGCTTTATGGTTGACCGGGGTGTCCCATCAGAGCGACTGGCTGCAACCGGCTATGGTGAATTCCAGCCAATAACCTCTGGTAAAACTGATGCTGACCGCCAGAAAAACCGGCGCATAGAGCTGAAATTAACACAAACCGTGCGCATGCAGTGAGAAGTGCGGGGCGCTGCTTTGGCAAAGGCGAAAGGCCAGGACTGCTGTCCTGCCTCCGACAAAAAGAATTAATGCTATCATTCTTTGGAGATGACCCCAAAGGGAGAGGCACATTCAACGGCATCTAGCAGGCAGACCTTCACCACACAAACAAAGTTATTGTCTGCTAGCATTCAAACCCAAAACAAACAGGCAGACCATCAGCCGAGCTGACGTGCGGCAAGCTCACGATACAAATCAGAATTGACCATCAAATCCTCATGACGGCCACTGGCAACTGTGCGCCCTTCAGCTAAAACGCTAATCTTATCCGCATCAATCACTGTGGACAGACGGTGCGCAATCACAAGGCTGGTACGCCCCACAGTCAATTCCTGAAAAGCTCTCTGGATAGCTGCTTCAGATGCAGAATCAAGAGCTGATGTTGCCTAATCCAGCAATAACAGGGCAAGGTTACATAAAATCGCCCGGGCAATGGCAATGCGTTGGCGCTGCCCAACTGACAAGCGCACGCCCTTTTCACCGACCAGCGCATCATAGCTGCCATCAAGGTGTTGTATAAAATCATATGCGGCAGCCTGTCTGGCTGCTGCCTTAATCTCTTCGCGGCCGGCATCTGGGCGGCCAAAAGAAATCTTTTCAGCAATGGATACCGAGAACAGCACTGGCTGCTGCGGCACCTTCCCAATGAAGCTGCGCAACTTGGCCAACCCAACTTGACTGGCATCCACGCCATTGAGAGCAATCTGACTAGTCTACAGCGGATAGAATCGCAGCAGCAGCTGAGACAAAGTTGTTTTACCCGAACCGCTGGGACCAACAAGCGCCACTTTCTGGCCAGGCTCAGCTGTAAAACTGATATTTTCCAGAACCAGTACATCTGGTCGTCCTGGATAAATGAAATCAGCATCAGTAAAGGCAACAGTTATCCCTTTATCTGAGGGCTCAAAAAGACAAATGTTTCTGGGCCTCATCCGCTTGCGGGGCAACCGCCAGCAGCGTGGTAATCTTGTCTGCTGCACCGGCTGCAATCACCATAAAGATGACAAAACCAGATAGAGCCGCACGCAGACGCACCCGTGACAGAGCCGCTAGCAGAGCCTGTTTCAACCGCTTGTCAAACCTGTCCATCACCTGCTCGTTCTGAGCAAATGACATCAAAATATAAATGCCTGTCAGGCTCTCTTCAGCCTCGGCAGAGACCTCTCCCAGCGCATTCTGGGCAGCCAGCGATGCCGCCCGCAACCGCTTGGCTGAAACCACCAGTGGGACCACCACAACTGGCAAAACAGCCGCTACAACCACAGACATCTTCGCAGAGGGAAACACAACCAGAACAAGCCCGGCAATCAACAAAGTCACATTCCGTACAGCCATAGATACGGTTGATTCCAGTGCAGTCTAAACAACAGCTGTGTCTGCATTCAGACGGGCCAGCACATCACCTGTCTTGGCGGTTTCAAACCAGTGAAGAGGTAGCGTCAACACATGCAAAAACAAGGCTCGTCGCATAGATGCCATGTTATTTTCGGAAACATAATTGAGAATAGACATTGGCAGATAACTGCCCATACCAATGACAAAGCCAAGACCAATGGTGATAAAAACAGCCCTGTCCAGCAGCACCGGATCACCTGCTCCAAAGCTTTAGTCCACCAGGTAGACTAGCCCGCGCCCAAGGGACAGTAGTACGGGAGCTACCATAACTAGGACAGCTGTTGCTGCGGCCATTCTGCACGCCAAGGCCGGATATAGGGCCAGAATGCAGCTGGCAAAGACAGTTGATAATCTGTCTGAGTACGTCGACACGGGCGAGAATCAGAAACTGGCATAAAATAGACCGGAGCTGATGGGTATAATTTGAAAAAACTTGCACTCAAGACGCAATAGGGGTATACACCTCTCGCACTACAGTTTCAAACTTGAATGGGCCGATGCGCTTTCTGCACGTCGCGAAAGAGAGACAATGAAAAAAGATATCCACCCAGACTATCATGAGATTACGCTAGTCATGACGGATGGCTCTAAGCGAACAACCAAATCAACTTGGGGCAAGCCAGGCGATGAGATGCGCCTGTCAATCGACCCGCTAAACCATCCAGCTTGGACAGGGCAGCAGCGTGTGCTAGGCGCAGAAGGACAGGTTGCCCGATTTAACAAAAGGTTTGGAAATCTCGGCGGCCAAGCTGACTAGATAACACAAAAGGCAGGGCTTAAGACCCTGCTTTTTTGCACTTAAGCCCGCTTCCCTCTCACAAATGGTGTCTGTTAATTCCCCGTATTGACAAAACAAATACCACTTCCCACATACACATCAAGGAATGCAGAACAAACAGTCCCGCTAAAGGTGGCCGCTACGGCACCTCTTGTGACCGACCACAGGTGAATCTGGTTCCCTAATTTATTTCATCTGACTTGCCGCAAAAGCGGGAGCTAGAGGAATACCACCAACGCTTGCTTAAACTGAAAAGGAGCATCGATATGACACAGTTTGATTTAACACCCTTTTACCGGTCCAGCATCGGACTCGACCGTATGGCCCATCTGATGGACAGCCTTGCCAAGACTACGCAAGGTCCATCTCAGCCAAACTGGCCCCCTTACAATATCGAAAAAGAAGGGGAAGCCACTTACCGAATTACCATGGCTGTGGCCGGGTTTAGCGATGCCGAACTCGAGATCACTCTTCATGAACAGGTGCTAACCATCACCGGCATTCAGCCGGAGGAAAATGATGAGGGCCGTGAAATCTTATATCGCGGCATTGCAGCTCGCCAGTTTGAACGCAGGTTCCAGCTGGATGACTTCATCCACATCAAGTCAGCCGAATTAAAAGATGGCTTGCTACATATCCATTTAGTGCGCGAGATACCAGAAGCGATGAAGCCGCAAAAGATTGAAATCAATTCAGCTGGACAGCTGCTAGATATCAATGAGCGTAAAAAGGCATCTTAACCTTTGCTTTCATAATTCAAGAAAGATCCCTGCCGCTATCTGGTGGCAGGGTGAATTTATTATGGTCCTTCTCCTTTGGAACTCACGGGCAGCAAAAAAGGTCAATCTGTCTTCAAGCTGGCCTGTGCTGCGGCCAGACGGGCAATCGGCACTCGGAAAGGCGAACAGCTGACATAATCAAGTCCAACTGTCTCACAAAAGGCAACTGATTTCGGATCACCGCCATGTTCACCACAAATCCCCAACTTGATATCACCTCGCACAGTCCGACCTTTGTCAGCGCCCATCTGCACTAGCTGGCCAACACCATCGACATCAATGGAAACAAACGGATCCATTTCATAGATTTCCGCTTCCTCATAGGCATGCATAAAATTAGAGGCATCATCTCGGCTAATTCCCAGAGCTGTCTGAGTTAAGTCATTCGTACCGAATGAGAAAAACTCGGCTTCAACAGCCAACTGGTCAGCACAGACCGCTGCCCGCGGCAGTTCAATCATGGTGCCCACCATATAAGAAACATCCTGTCCGGCTGTTGCAAATACATCTGCGGCCACCTCATCAATTATTTTGCGGCAAATCGAAATTTCAGCAGCTGTCGCTGCTAGGGGTATCATCACTTCTGGTATCGGCGCGGCGGACGATTTGGCCACGTGCACCGCAGCTTCAAAAATTGCTCTAGCCTGCATGGCACAAATCTCAGGATAGGTGACCGCCAGCCGGCATCCCCGATGCCCCAACATCGGGTTAGATTCTTTCAGTCTTAAGGCCCGTTGCCGGGCTGTTTCAATAGATATGCCTGATGCCTTAGCCACATCTTCGAGCTCTGTATCTGAATGAGGCAGGAATTCATGGAGCGGCGGGTCAAGCAGGCGGATAGTCACCGGCAGACCCGACATAATCTCAAACAGTTCAATAAAATCTTGCCGCTGCATCGGCAATAATCTTTCCAATGCTGCCTGGCGCCCAGCACTGTCACTTGCCATGATCATCTCCCGCATTGTAACGATCCTGTCAGCATCAAAGAACATGTGCTCGGTCCGGCACAGGCCAATGCCCTCTGCCCCAAAGTCACGGGCCATGCGGGCATCTGCCGGGGTTTCGGCATTTGTGCGCACCTTCATCCTGCGCAGGCTGTCCGCCCAGCCCATCAGCACTTCAAACGCCCCAGATAGACGTGGCTGTATCTTGGCAATTTCACCCATATAAATCTCGCCCACACCGCCATCAACCGTAATCATATCTCCGTCTTTTAATTGAGCATCGCCGATAAAGACCTTGCCGGATGCCACGTCGATGCGCACTTCACCTGCCCCCGACACACAGGGCCGGCCCATGCCTCGTGCCACCACAGCAGCATGGCTTGTCATGCCGCCACGGGCTGTCAAGATACCAGCTGCAGCATGCATACCATGGATATCTTCAGGGCTGGTTTCAACCCGCACTAAAATCACGGCTTCCCCCCGACCAGCCCGGGCTTCTGCTACATCAGCGGTCAGCGCGATGGTTCCAGATGCTGCGCCGGGTGAAGCTGGAAGACCACGTCCTAGGCAGACGCGCTGGGCATCCGGATCAAGTGTCGGATGCAGAAGTTGGTCAAGCGATTCAGGATTTATGCGACTCACAGCCTCACTCTTTGTGATCAGCCCCTCATCAGCCATTTCAACGGCAATCCTGAGCGCAGCCTCAGCTGTACGTTTGCCGCTTCTGGTTTGCAGCATATACAGCTTATGCTTTTCGACTGTGAATTCCAGATCCTGCATATCCCCATAATGGCGTTCAAGCTTTTCGCGGACCGCATCCAGCTGGGCGAACACCTCTGGCATTTCTTCTTCAAATGAAGCTTCACCTTTACCACCAGCTAAACGCGCTGCCTCGGTCAGCGGCAGCGGTGTGCGAATACCAGCAACCACATCCTCACCCTGCGCATTGACCAAAAACTCGCCATAAAATAAATTTTCGCCTGTTGACGGGTTACGAGTGAAAGCAACACCTGTTGCGCAATCTGCACCCATATTGCCAAACACCATGGCCTGCACATTCACAGCCGTACCCCAGGCTGCCGGAATTGCGTTCAGGCGGCGATAAGTGATCGCACGGTTATTCATCCAGCTGGCAAATACTGCCCCTACCGCTCCCCAAAGCTGTTCCACCGGGTCCTGCGGAAATGGCGCACCGGTCTCATCCATTACAATCTGCTTATAACTAGCTGTCAAATTGGCCAATTGCTCGGCTGTAAGGTCGGTATCCTGAAAAAGACCACTTGAGAGCTTGAGGTCTTCCAACGCATCCTCGAACAAGCCATGATTAACACCCAAAACCACATCGCCATACATCTGTATAAAGCGGCGATAGCTGTCATAAG
>CETK01158771.1_pt1 | contig 15549 bp, 8 predicted proteins | sample 361431 | NCBI WGS metagenome assembly CETK01 (sample SAMEA2622452, study PRJEB7988) | marine metagenome | biome: marine biome (ENVO:00000447); feature: surface water layer (ENVO:00002042); material: "saline water (ENVO:00002010), including plankton (ENVO:xxxxxxxx)" | depth 5 m | reverse complement strand
TCTGGCAGGGAGTCCGCATCTGTAAAGGACATCCGAGAATATCTGACATCCAACTTCTTGTTCAGGGACGACTCGTCCAGGCCACCACTCTTCACATCCACGCTGAAACTTGACCTTTCCACTGTGGAATCCTCAATGGCCGGTCCCAAGAGGCCTCAAGATAGGGTAGAACTATCGAAGATGAGCGATCACTGGAGGCAATCTTTGACAGCACCACCGGGCCATTCTGGGCATGGTGTGAGTAAAGAAGACGTAACGAACGAAGAATTCCTACCCAGCCGAAATGCCAGTCTGAATCATGGTTCTGTGGTGATCGCCGCAATAACCAGTTGCACCAACACAAGCAACCCTTCGGTGATGGTGGGAGCAGGCCTACTTGCCAGAAATGCGATCATGGCAGGATTGACGATAAAACCCTGGGTAAAGCCCAGTCTTGCCCCTGGATCTCGCGTAGTGACTGAATATCTTGAGGCCGCCGGGCTCGATGATGACCTGGCTGAGTTGGGCTTCAACACCGTAGGCTACGGGTGTACGACGTGTATCGGCAACTCCGGGCCACTCGATGAGGAAATTGAGAACGCAATTGACGCGGGGGATCTGGTCGTTGGCAGCGTGTTGTCGGGCAATAGGAATTTCGAAGGAAGGGTTCATGCTAAGGTCAAGGCAAACTACCTCGCGAGTCCACCTCTGGTGGTTGCGTTTGCGATCGCGGGACACTTGGATATGGATTTCTCCAAGGATCCATTAGGTCATGACAAGTCAGGAAAACCAATATTTCTGCGAGATTTATGGCCTTCGGATATTGAAATCGGCGAGGTGATAAACAAATCGATTACACCACAGATGTACAGGGATCGTTACTCAGATGTCTTGTCTGAGCCTCGATGGGAATCCATCCCTGCTCCGGAGTCCCAGCTATACGAGTGGGATGAAAATTCAACCTATGTTAGAAGGCCCTCATTCCTGACTGATATTCCAAAAGAACTCGAGCCGGTAAACCCAATAAAAAAAGCGAGGGTGCTCCTAAAGCTGGGAGACAGCGTCACAACCGACCACATAAGTCCAGCGGGTGCATTTGCTCCGTCATCACCAGCAGGTAAGTACCTGGAGTCGAACGGTGTTGGAATTCGCGACTTCAACTCATACGGAAGCAGGCGCGGCAACCATGAAGTGATGATGAGGGGCACATTTGCAAATATCCGAATAAGAAATTCCCTCGCTCCGGAGACTACCGGCGGATTCACGACCCACATCCCAACGGGAGAGGTCCTGACGGTTTTCGATGCAAGCATGAGATATCAATCAGAAGGCACACCTTTGATCGTTATCGCTGGAAGCCAGTATGGGACAGGTAGCAGCAGAGACTGGGCTGCTAAAGGGCCACTCTTGTTGGGGGTCAGGGCCGTACTAGCAACATCATTCGAGAGAATCCATCGGTCGAATCTCGTAGGGATGGGCATTCTCCCAATGACCTTTCAGCAGGGTGATAGCCCTGAATCTCTGGGATTAGACGGGACGGAGTCTTACGACATACCTGCACATCAGGCACTTGTCCCGGGCCAGAAAATAACAATCACTGCAGAGAAGGATAATGGCTATGTGATTGCGTTTCCGGTTAATGTCAGGCTCGACACCCCGGTGGAGGTAGAGTACTTCCAGAACGGAGGAATTCTCCAAACCGTTCTCCGGGGACTCACGAACAAATAAGGTGGCTCAAAAATGAAAACAAGGTTTGTGTTCAAAAATGATGTCCACGAGGTAAATGCGGTCATTGAGGGGCCAGAAGCTTGGGTAAACTACATCGCCGATCAACTTGGACTAGGAGGTGAATGTGGTTGGACGACAAAAATTTCCGGTCCAACGGAGGGGCCTAGAGCAGATCCAGATAATTTCCGAAAGGAACTTCCAGGGCCGCCTCCGGACCCCACAAAAATACCTGCTGTCATCAGGGAAATTGGGTCGTTCAATCCATACGACAACGATGAATCGTTCGACCCTCCTAAGCTAGATGAGAACGAACTCAAGATGTTCATCAACGAGATGCCTGAGCCGGAAATCCCGCCTGAATCAATCTCAACAGACCCACTAACTGAAGAGTGGTTGAGACTCGTTTTGGCGATCGCAGTTACTGAGCACGGGCTTTCTTCACTCTCTCCCGATGTTATCCACAAACTCATTTCAGATAGGACGAACCAGGATGAAATTTCAGTAAGCCTAGCCCTAAAGCGTCTTTGGAACTCGGGTAAAGTGGACAGAATCCTAACAGATTCGGGGTACGAATATGCGCCTTCGCCTTCATGGATCCAGATATACAGAGAATAACACAGGGGCCGACATCCGCGCATCTCTTGGTAAATAATAAGAGAGCATTGCAACTCCGCAAGGTCATGCGCAGCGTATCCAAGCCGAAAAGACATGATATTAGGAGAGCCAGAGCGATCACACTTGTGGCCATGATGGTATCTATGACCATGATTTCATTCATACCCGCTGCTAGCGCCTCACAGATTACCCAATACGCAGTTCAGAGGGACCCTCATTTCGTGGATACTGGTGATCTCGACTGTGATGGGGACAACGATATCGTGGCCTCTAGCAGCATGGGTTTCTATCTAACATCAATGTTCAATGACGGCACAGGAGGGTTCCCCGACAGACAGGATATCTTCATCGCCGGAGGTGTTGGTGACTCCCAGCGGCAGAATATATTCCAAACGGCCAACAGCCAGCAAATCCAGATTGCCGACATCGACGGAGATCAGATGCCCGACATCGTCTATTTCCAAGAGAACGTGAGATTCGTTGGAGAGACGTTCGTTAGACCGGCAAACTTGACGGTCATCTGGGGCGAATGTAACAAGAACACCCACCAATGGAGCCGGGACATCATTGAAATTCCTTCACACCCATTTAGCCAGGGAATGGACATCGGGGATATCGATGATGATGGTGATGACGACATCATCCTTGCAACAATGACGCCTGACGGTGGCCAGACCTACGTTGAGATATTCAAAGGCCCAGATCCCGGGCCTCAGGCAGATCAGACCATACTCGTACCCGCGCCGACGTACGGCCACTACAGCTACATCGAACTCGGTCAATGGGGAGAGGACCTTGCAGAGGATCCATTTACCGGTCAGACCTTGCCAGGCGAATGCGAAGATCTCGACCTATGGGTCCTTAGAACTCCGAGATTCAATCCCGGTGCTGGATACTCCGTGGGCAACTATGACAACATGACGGTCCTCGAGTTCGACTGCGTAACTGGACTTTATGCGGACCCTAACGTCGGGGGTTCAGCCGCCGCAGCCGTACACGATTTCACACTCGATGCCGAGCACGGTTACGAACTCCAGATCGACGTCGAGGACACAGATGATGATGGAATTGTGGACATGGTCGCTGCGGTCGATGGTATCGAAGGTAGGATAAGCTATGCAACCAGGTCATCAGTAGGTTCCAATTGGGACACGAGGAATTACATCAACTTGGGCAACTACAAGGGCGCTTCAATTACCATCTCAGATGTAAATGGGGATGGTAAAATGGATTTCTTCATACCTACTGAACTCACACTGACCAGACTTCAAGATTCTTCCTCGAGGAACCAGACCTACACAACCGTTGAGAATCTTCGCGAACTAAACAGCGTCGAGATCATACTTTCAAACGATCAGGGCACAGGATACCTATCACCCATATCCTTCGACGTCGGTCGAAGACCAACAGTTGCCGTCCCTGCTCAATTGAAAGGAAACGAAACTACAGCCCAGGAAATCATAATTGGACAGAGAGATTACTCCTACCGATTTGGTAGCGGCGCAATGTGGATGGACAGTCTAGGTTGGCCTGGGGCCGGAGATTTCCTTTCTGTTTTGACACTTGACAACCAAGATGTTGCTGTCGACGGACTTACAATCGCCCCAGCATCCACTAATCCAGCCACTGGGGCGGCACAACTAGGGGAAGGAACTAGGTTTGTGAATGTCACCTTGATGAATACTGGCCTCAACTCGGTGACTGGCTCTGCAAATCTTGATTTGTCAGTACGGGAAGTCGTCGGAGGGGTAGACACCCTGGTTTATTCAAACGACTTCGATGGGAACGTAGACACTACCAACTGCTCATCATGCACATGGACCGGAGCTTCGTACACCTCTGATTTCGGCCCGGGGACTTCCTGGCACCTAGAATCGAATTCAACCGCGACCACGGAAAATATCTCTACCTACGAAGCAGATCATAACCCCACAACCTACATGTGGGCTGGCCTAGACTACAATGGAACTGCAGAGAACAACTCCGGATACTTCAACAACATGGATGAGGCCTATATTCTACAGAACGTCGACCTGACAGGTGCCGATGCCGCATTCTTGGACGTCTCAATACTTTGCAGCGTTGCATACACAAACTTGTTCCTCTCCGAGCCATATGTCGTTCAGGAAAGGTGGCTGTATGAGGACTCATGTGGAATAGAGGCATTCTCAGAAGGTCGAGGATGGGAGAGAGTTTGGTTCCAAGGTGGCTATGATCAGGATCGTTACTTCAACCTCTTAGTCCTCAATCAAGACCCGGAGTTGGAGATCAAGAACTTCGCAATATACCCTTATTTTGTCACAGAATGGACGAATTACACAGAGGGTGGAGACGAAGACGATGTGGTAAATACTCAGGAATCAATAGATTTGACCCCATATGCAGGCGAGATAATTGACCTCAGATTTAGGTTCAGAAGCGGCCTTTACGGATCCGTGGGGACTGTGGATACTTCATACGACACAGGCCTAGATGGCTTCGCATTCGACAACATCTCGATTAGGAAGGTAAACACAATATTCGGAGAGGACCAGTCAATATCTCAACAGGTCGACTTCCAACCGATTGCAGCAGGAGAGAAGAGAGAAATCACACTCTCTGCAGACTTTGTCGACAACACCACATACTACATCAGCACCACGTTGACGAACTTCAACGGTTTTGTCGATCAAGACCCAATAAATGACGCTCTCAAATTCCGTACGACAGTGAAAAATTTGTATGATCCCGGCCTAGCCGCAGATCCATTCGTCGATTTCGAGCCGGGTGTGAGATACGCTTCTGCAGAATACCCGATAGATATCCGTGTCCAGAATTTCGGAAACACAATTACCAATTGGACCACTGAAGCCCAGATATTCAATGCCCTTCCAGATCTAACTGCAATAGAGGACTTCTCCGGTATCAACCCAATCTGGTCAGACGACAACGACAACAACGGAACAAGAATAGACGATTCCACGACTTCAAACCAAGTTCTACCCCAAAACCAAGGCGTCTTCAAAAACTGGGCTTACTGGCTGGGAGATCCAGACGTAGGGTATGGTGACAATTGGAACGAACCTCTGACTGTCGGCCCTGTTGGCGTCGGCCAAACAGACTCGGACTACACCTATGCCTCGTGGGATTACTACGCAGAAGGGGACTATCTACAGGACCAGTTTGGAAACATCCAAGCCGTCAGAGATCAAGCTGCCTTATTCATTAATTGGACGAAAAATGGACAGTCATATGAGGGATTAGTCTATGGATCGTGGGTAGATTTGAACGAGAACGGAATCCAAAGAACAAATCCAGAAGACCCCAACTTCCATGCATGCGAGGATTTCGATAACGACTTAAATTACGACGAGGTTGAGTATTTCGGTGATTTCTCGGACCAGGGGGCGTACTACACATGGTTCGACTCTGAGCAGATTGTAAAATCCGTTGTGCTGGACCTCACACATATTTCCCTACAGAATAGGACATCCGACGAACAGTTGGAGTGGAGGGACGAGTGCACCTCTCTGGAAGACTCCGAGGTCACATTGACATGGAGGTTCATTTCGAATGGTGACGGAGTAAACGGTAACGCGGGTCTGGCAGGATTCGCCATAGACAACATAAGGTTCGAGGAATTCACGTTCGAAGACGATGGCAACTATACCGTCGAGGTAAACGGGCTAGATTCCCAAGAAAGCGAGGTCGTTACACTCGGCAATCATGACTTTGACTCAGGACTCTATCGGATAGACGTCAGGACCATCTTTGATAACAACGATCCTGAACAAAAATGGTACCAAGCGGAAGAAGTAAATCCAAGTAACAATTTCTCCAAGGTCCAATTCAGCATAGACAGTGCTGAAATCACCCTATTGCAACCGAATGTCTTAGATTGCGTCGGTGATGTGACATACAAGTGCGTCTACCCAATAAGTTCCACCGCTGCACACACCTTCTCACTACCAATACTGAATGGTGTCATAGAAGGAATCTATGAAGTCACGATGTCGGTAGTTGACACAACCACTGGCCAGACGGTATGGCAAGCAACCTCTGACAACGGGCCGTTTAACCTTGTTCCGCATGAAAGAACCTTCGCCAACTGGACAACCGGATCCAATGTTGAGGTGGGTTCCAATGGCATGTTCAACTCGTGGGAAACCGGCAGGACTTACAACCTCAGTTGGTCCGCAAAACTGGTTTCCGATAGCTCAGAGAATGGGAATAAGAGATTCTTCGAGATCGCCTTCATGAATGAAATCGATGTTGCAATCCTCTCTAACCCAACCGATCAAAACCGCCTACAACGAGTCAAACAGGATCTAGATTCCATGGGCATGACATACACTCAGTTCAGAACCGATGAATGGGCTGACTATGTCACAGAAGATTGGACCAATGTCTACCACAAGGTACTACTTCCGTGGCAAACTGATTACAACGCCGCTTACGGAGACTACTATCAGAAGTTAAGTGAAGTTAGGCCAGACGGGCTATCAGTCAATGATGTACTGGACGATTTCATGGTTAATGGTGGCACACTACAGGTGCATCTCGGACCATACAGGAACGACTACATGCCGGATAATCTTCCGTTCGGAATGGACATTCAAGAGAGGAATCCTGCCAACTCATCAATAAGATTCGATTACGATGATGTACGAGTAATCGACAGATATCACCCTATATTGAACGGTATCGAGTTGACTGCACTGCAGGCAGTTCATGGCGGCCAATATGTCGCCATGTCAGGACTGGACATTTCCCAAGTTCTACCAAATCAAGTACCTGCTGCATGCGGAGGCAGAATTTCCGATCCACTTGGCACATTCCATAGTTTGCTGGGTAGCGTTGAATACGGATCACAGTCCCTGCTCAGCCTTTGCAACAGGGGTAATGGAGGTATGATTGTGACAACCATGGATGTAGAGAACCCTACCTTCTCGCAGCCATATGGCGGACCAGTCATGCCGCTTTTGTCGAATATGTTGCAGTATGACGTGACACCCTACCCACTTGACTTCGGAATAGCTGGAGACACTTTTGATCTCACCATCAATGGAGTTGCCCCGTCAATCAACACGGTCACTAAAGCCTACAACACAGTCTACATCAAATCTAACTCTGAGTTGCAATTCAGCTATGTTTCAGATGCAGTTGACCTGATTGCGGATTGGACACTCGAGCCTGGTGCCGAGGATGCAGTAACTGGATGGCAAGGTGAAATACTAGACCCAGGAGAATTCTCCCACGTTAACCAAACATCGGCTGAAATACCTACCCTGGGTTCCTTCTGTGTAGACAGCACACTCTCATCGACAGGTTGCTTCATAGGGGCGGAGTGGCTACTAACTCTCTACCTCCATGACGCAGAAGGTCACACCAGAATGACGTATGTACGCCTCATCACCAACGATACTCTCGCGGATGAGTCTGATCCAACTGCTTCGATATCATTGGTCCAAGACGAATTGACGGACGAGTTCGTCACTCAAGATGGAACTAAGTCCGTAGCAGGAAACGACTGGGACATATACCGAGTCAGGCAAACTCCCACCGGGGACATTACACTTTCATTCTCAGGCGCTGAAAGTAACGACGCAGACGCACCCGAAGGCGAAAGTGGAATCCAGCTGTATTCATGGAGGGTTTACTTTGACTACCCTGTAACCTCACAGCCGAGTTTGGACGGACACGTGTTCGATGTCCCTTCAACGGCCGGAGGGGATGCATTCAGTTACACATTCAGAAACATCACCAGCGACGGAACTTTGGAGAACCAGATCCGACTGGAGCTGATCGTCTACGACAAAGCAGGAAAGTCATCATCTAAGGCGAGGATGTATTTTGTTGTAGTTGGTGAAGATTTCGGCGACGAACCACCTCTAGTTACATTCAGCTCTCCGAAACCCAACGACTCTCAGACCTCCGACAGAGTCACAATCAGTGGAACTGTTGTTTCTGGGGCTGAGAACTCAGATGTCAGAATCGAGGTAGCACTAGCTGATCCTGTTATTCTAGACCTTTCCCCGACTCCCAAGGCTACACAGAAACAGATTGGAAAGTATAACGAGACAGGACTTCTAGGCGACGGATCCACTTTCTCCATTACCCTCGATATCTCCGACCTGTACTCAGAAGAAGAGGGCGTGCTGTCCATGGTCTATATCCGAGTAATTGAGGGAGATGGGCTGAGGTACTCCACAACATCTAGCGAGGAGATATACCTCCTACGGAGAAGTAATGATCCATGCGAAAGGGATCCATCCGCGATCGGATGCGATTCACAGGGACAAGGTCTCGGAATGGTCATACCAATCGTCGGTGGACTACTTGTAATCCTCGCTATAGCAGGAGTTACAATTGCGATGAGAGGTAGAGGAAGTACCAAGATTACGGATGAAATCAGAGGCTTCCAAGGCGTAGAAGATCTAGATCCTGTTGAAGCATATGTCCAACAAATGGTGGGACAAGGGTATCCAGAGGACTATGCTCGACAGTACGCGCAAGATTACTATGCCAACCTGAACAAGAAATGAAACCCTCATTTTAGTTCATAGCCACTGGCCCATCTGCGAGAAATTCGCTGCCCGTCGGTGACGATCCTTTGGTGGCGTTCTAGCCATGCAGGGGGCCTAAATGATAGCATCTTTTTGTGAAGCCTTCCCTCCCTGATAGTTTCAGGTATGCATGTTTTACCCGAAGCCATTTCGATATCCAGTGCCCTGTCTAGGTCTGTGGCGTTCCTGTTCATCCATCTGAATAGTGGCTCAGACACTCTCGTTAGGCTATAGAATGCTATGAGAATCGTGAGGAATGTAGCAATTTGTCCTTGCGCACCATATGGGGATAGTGCTGCCGATGCTATGAATCCAATCATGAACACGAACGGCGAGACAATGAAGAACAGAAAGTATGTCTGGGACACTGGTTTCTGATTTCGATATTTGCTTATTTTTTCCCACCTTGGGTGGTTTGGATCCTGTGGTCTAAAAACATCCTTTTCATCCGATTTTGCTGCATTAGTGATGTTACTTTTGATGTCTTCTAACCTTCTTTTTTGTGAGTTGCTTAGCATCTCTCTATCCAATGACTCAATGGAATTCATTATAGTCGAGGCCTTATCGAATTCCCCGTATCTCGCCATGATTGCTACTTGTTCGACAAGGGGGACTGGCGAGTCCGGATTTATGACGCTATATTCAGACCACCATTCCAATGCATCCTCCATCATTCCTAGATGGTCTACCATGAGCAGTCCGCCCAAGGCCCAAGCCTCATCCATCGACGGGTCGCTCTGAACAGCGCGACGAAGGCATCTAAGGGCCTTCGCACACTGGGAAAGGTCAGGGTCTATTGGCTTACCCCTGCTTCTGGGTGGAAGGTAGAGATCTGCAGCCTCTGCCCAGAGAATGCCGTTTTCAGTATCCTCGTTCAAAGCCGATTCTATTAACTCGAGAACATCCTCTCTCGCTTCATTGCCCCTCAGTTCAGCAATCCATTCCAGAGTTTCCTGCCGGGTCCTCATTGGTCGTTCGAATCGTGTCCCTTGGATGAATGCTCCTGTTGGCAAATCATCTAGACTGCCGATTGCCACTATTTTGGCGATTCCTTTTCCGGGCGTTGTTCCAAACTTTTTTGCTCGATGATGCTCGACCCCCCTTCTTTTGAGGCCCTGATCGGCCCATCCTTGAATTTCTAGTATGGGGTTTTCTACCTCCTGGTCCTTTGTCAGAGGAAGGTGGATTCTGTCTAGCAGAACTTCTTGGTGAACCGCAACCTGTACACTTAGATGTTCTGGAATTCAAACTTCTACATTTCTGGCAGACCCATGTTGGAAGGGTCCTTTCACCCCCCTTCCCCCTCTCTGATCTCCTCCTCGTGGTGAAGTTTCCTTTTGACCGACCTCTGGGTGTCTTGTCGTGGCTCCTTTGTGTGGGTTTAGATCGAGATAAAGGATTTATCACCACAGGAGCTCCAATGGCAGAAGCAGGCTCCATATGTCCAGTGAGTGAAACGTGTATCAAGCCAGAATTCACACTACCTATCACTGAGTCAACTCTTCCAATGCTCTTCCCACCCTCAATTCTTACATCCCACCCAAGCCCAGGTGGCCTAGAATCGAACTCTACCAGCAGCCCACCAACATGCGAGGAGGATACGATCTTTCCTCGCACAGTCATATGCCTTCACGCCGACCCTTTCCATAAATGAATGCAGCCGCGACAATTCCCCACATCGATGAATAAACCGGGAAGGGCAGCATTCCGCCGCCGCCGTCTGCGTCGTCCGGTGCATCATACTCGTGGCTGTCTTTAGCGAGTGGTAATGTAGAATCAATCTCCATATCAATGAAAGAACACAGCCCAGATTCATCACACGCCCTCACGGATATCGTGTGGGGTCCGATTTCAAATAACTCGAAGTTGACCGGGCCCACCGACCACGTGTTTCCAGTTGCTTGGACAGAACCCATGTTTATACCGTCGATGAACATGGTAAAAGACACCTTTTCACCGTCTGGTTCGCTAAATACGCCTCTCATCTGCCAAGATGTATCAGTCCAGCCTGATTCAAGGACAGACAGAACAGGGGGGTCTCCGACTTTGTACAGCTCCAAATCTAACATTTCTATTCTTTCGTAGAATCCCGGGCCGCTGAAATCAAGCCAGGTTTCAACAACTCCTGGTGGAAGAAATGACAGCTCGCCAGTGAAGTTCTGACTCTCTGCAGATTCGTGGAGAACAATCGGATTATCGAAGAAAATCGGCTCCCCAAAGGGGCTGCTCACACCAACTCTGACTTCCAAATCTGCTATTTTTGCATGATAAAATTCGGGGATTGATGTGTTTCTAAAAATGAGTTCAATATTATCGTGGATTTCATTGAAGCCATCGGGCCTTGAAAAGGAAATCACATTCAAAGCCGTGAAATTTCGAAATCCCGTAGATTGGCCTGAGATGTCTTCAGCTGAACACATGAACGAAGTCGATATGGCCTCTTCGTCTATGTTTGCGATTATTGTCCTTGAATCAGAGACCATGTTTATGTCGGAATCTTCCTCCAAAAAGCAATTTATTTCAAGTGATGATACTGGACCCTCATCGATAAACCAACTGGACACATCAGACCAATCGGCTATGTTCAGACCTGCTAAATCGACATATTTCGAATTTGAACTATAGGCCCAAATGGTCCCTTCAGGAGGTGATGTAGAGCTCCAAATCGGCGCCTGATCGACCGGCGGAGAGATAGTCGTCAAGTCAAAGAAAAGATCCTCACCTGACGGCCAGAAGGAACTCGCCCGATTCGGCTCGATATTCAAAACCATTGCTCCCTGGTCATCATAGTGGTGACTTGCTTTGGATGATCCATCTCCTATGCAGGATCCTCTGAGTGGGGTAGGAGACCCGCCGGTCAAAAGATCTCTTCCCTCACACTCCTCAAACAAGGCAAGCCTCATGCCGTCTACGAATGGTGCATTAACGGTATATGTAGCTCTTGAAATGTTTGAGACATTCATCGCCAAGGTCAAAGTCTCAACTGACTCTATATTGTGCAAATCGACAGTACCCGAAAGCATCAATTCAATTCTGCACTCGTCTTGTAGTTCGTTGTTTGTGTCGCAATCTCTTGACTGTGATGGCTCAACAGGGACCTCGTAACAATTCTGGCTACTCCCAATGTTGGTGCAACTCCTGACAGATTCGTGATTCTCTGGAACCATGTTCCATTCATCTATCGAAACCCCATCTTCAACCCAAGTCGCGTTGCGCCAATCTACTGCCGGACCGCCTCTGTGATGCACGCCATCCCTTACACCCACTCTCGTCATAGTATACTCGACGCAGTCGGCAGCAACCGCACGAACTGCCTCCCTCTCATCAGATGATAGCCATCCGTCACCACCACTTGGGATGAAGCGTGCAAGTAAGTCATCCAGAAATATTCTGAAATCGTCCGCCATAGTGCCGTTCACCCATGCCACAGCCTCAATTTGCGCACTTCTCCAATTACTAGCAACTGATACGTTGAATTCAGCCCATGTATAGGTAAAAACATCCTCGAAAGAGCTCTTTGAACATTGAGCCTCAAATGTACTGCCTCCTCCAAACTGCTCCATCCTATCGGGATCCTCATCGAGGGATTTTGGGGTTGCTGGCCAGTCGTAGGTGACATACGAGATGAGTAAAAGAAACATCATTGTAACCGCAGGGGTTCTACTCATATGGTGTACTGCGTGTGGCTTCACACTTCACGTTATGTCTCCAATCAGACATAAAATGATAGTTTCAAAGACATTTCGTAGATCCAGGGAAACATAAACATCCACCATATCCAAATAAGGGCTTTGAAGTGGTAAAAACATGCCGGGGGGGGAATCGAATCAAATTCTGGTTCAATTAGAGGGGGTAGTGATTGGGTATAGCCAAGATACGCCACTCGCTGAAATCTCATCACTCAATGTTAGGTGTGGAGAGATCATAGCCATAGCGGGCCTCTCAGGTATAGGAAAAACCACTCTAATCAAGACTATTGCGGGGTTGGTACAACCTCTTGCTGGAAGAATATCAGTCTGTGGCGCTGAAATCCCAAAAAGACCAGATCGAGGAAATCTCGGATACATTCCCCAAAGATTGGGACTTGTCCGACATGCGAGCGTATTTCACAATGTACTGATTGGATCTAGGGCCACTTACGGCGGTTTCTTGGGGGTACTCGCTTCAAAAGATGCCAAAGAAATGGCAAGGAAATCAATTGAAAAAATGGGGCTCACTGAGAAGATTTGGGAACCAGTAAGGAGACTTTCAGGAGGACAACAAAGAAGAGTCGCTACCGCTAGGACTTTGGCACAGAGCCCCCGTGTCATCCTCGCCGATGAATTTCTCAGCGAGTTGGATCATGAAACAATGTCCAATGTGTCGGAAACCGTAGTGAACTATGCTAGGTCGGCGGATGCTGCAGTTATCCTAATAGAGCACGATATGAAGAGAGCGAGCAATATTGCTGATAAAATAATGGTTATGGATGAAGGGACGCTGAAAATTCTGAATCCGGAATCCATGATGATGGAGGTACAAAAATGACAGAGAAAATCAGGGTCCATCCGGGTTTTTATTTCCTGATGCTGTTTTTCTCCGCAGTTTTCGTGATGAATCATGCAGTTGATGATTGGGGAAGAGCTGCAAACGGTTTGGACAATCTGAAGACTTTCTTCTACCAATCACTATGGCCACCAGATTGGAGCGTATTCAAGCCACGGGCTTACCCTCAATGCGAGGCGCCTGAATGGCTGGAAGTAACATGCTCCACTGCTTGGATCGGCATGACTGAGACTCTTCAAATTGCTTTCGTTTCTACAGTATTTGGTATGACATTTTCATTACCCTTGGCTTTGTTAGCCGCTCGAAACATCAGCCCTTTGGCAGTATCCACCTTTGCCAGGCTCCTGTTAGCGTCTCTGAGAAGCCTACCTTCTTTGATCTGGGCAATATTCTTCGTGATCCTCATTGGGATGGGCCCTGTATCTGGAATTTTTGCCATGACGGTGTACACCGTTGGGTACCTTGGTAAACTACAATACGAGGCAATTGAAGGAATGAATAATACTCCTTTGGAAGCAGCCGACGCAGCAGGTCTCTCTGGGGTCGACAAGGCATTGAACATCGTAATCCCGGAGTCCGCGAACGACTTGATATCCCAAGCCATTTTCATGTTCGAATACAATGTTCGACATGGAACAGTCATAGGGATAGTCGGAGCAGGTGGGATTGGCTATTACATAGATCTTTACTTAGGATTCCTAGTATACGATAGGGTGCTAGCATATCTTATTCTGATATTTGCAACAGTATTGGTCATTGATGCCGCTTCAGTTTATATTAGGTCCTTCTTTAACGATGAGAGGTCACAAAAAAGACCCACGTGGTTGGGAGTATTTCTACCTGGCCAATAAACAAAGGAATCATTGAATGGATTCTACCATCCTTCTAACTGACTCTTCGGCGGTAATTTCGCCATCTAGGAGGTCACACAAAGCACCTAGGAATGGGACTTCCCAGTTGTTTTTTGATGCGGTTTCCGAAAACATCCTTGCAGCACGTACACCTTCAGCAACCATTGTCATTTCAGAAAGGGCTTGTTCAAGATTCTTACCCTGTCCCAACTTCTCTCCGAGCGTCCTATTCCTACTTCTCGGGCTTGTTGAGGTGACGTACAGATCTCCTAGTCCGGCCGGACCAAAAGCAGTCTCAGGGCTCGCACCCATCTTTGACAACAGATATCGACCTTCGTTGAATCCAGACTGTACTAAGGCCGCCTTGAGGTTATCGCCGCCAATGGATTCTCTCAAACCATCTACTAATCCGCAAGCAAGAGCGACAGTATTCTTGTAGGCGCCCCATAATTCAGCCCCCGTCGGATCATCTGCGGATGTCAATATCAGGGTCTTGGTTGAAAGCCTCTGGGCAATCCTTTCAGCTACGGAGTCATCATCACAAGCAACAAGGGCACTGGTTATCACCCCTCTCGCTACCTCGGGAGCTATGGTAGGACCCGTTAATACGACAACAGGGTTTGATTTTCCTACGGATCTCAGCCTCTGTTCAATGGCATTTGAAATCATACCATCCCGACTAGCTTCCTCCGGCGCCAACCCCTTGGCAAGGTCCAGAATGACATGCGAAGGACGCAGTCCGGGAAGGATCAAATCAATAACTTCCAGGATTACTCCGCTGGGAAGAGCAAAAACCAGAATTTCTGAACCATTCAAAATATCCTCGTGAGCCATAGTGGCCTGTATGTCTGGCATTACGACATTAGGCAGATACTTATGATTCGTTGAATCAATCATAAGAGATTCATAGACATCGTTCTCTACAGTCCAGCCCGTGACTGTATGCCCATCCTCACTCCATATCTTGGCGAGAGCAGTCCCCCAGTTACCCATGCCAAAAATTCCAATGCGAGCCATGGAGCCACCGTGATGTCCGTTCGCGGTGCGGTTGAGTTATGACCTTGGTGGGGGTTTCACATCACGTGACGCCAATTATTTAACCGCGGTTAAATTGCTGATTTCCATAAAAGACATTCTTACTCTACGCCCGTTGTTTTCCGAACAATCGATGATTAGGGGGTTGTTTGCAGCCAAACCTCGCGGCATCGTAAAATATAGTGCGTGGCTCGGCCAATCAACAGCAGGGGTTCCCGAGCGGTCAAAGGGGCTGGGTTTAGGTCCCAGTG
>CETK01052466.1_pt1 | contig 15612 bp, 9 predicted proteins | sample 361431 | NCBI WGS metagenome assembly CETK01 (sample SAMEA2622452, study PRJEB7988) | marine metagenome | biome: marine biome (ENVO:00000447); feature: surface water layer (ENVO:00002042); material: "saline water (ENVO:00002010), including plankton (ENVO:xxxxxxxx)" | depth 5 m | reverse complement strand
TGCATCTGATATTATATTAATCAATTTAAATCATAATGAATTTATTCACTATATGAAAAGCAGATTATTAGACCCAACTTTTTGTTTTAAACTGAAATGAATAACTTTTAATTTCAGTTATCTGTACATGATAAAAATTGCTTGGCATCCTTCATATTTTCATCCTGTTCCAGATGGCCACCGCTTCCCTATGGAGAAATATGAACTCTTACCAATGCGTCTAATTCGAGAAGGTATAGTTACTGAGGATAACTTTTTTGAGCCAACTAAGGGACTTATCTATAATTTGGATGTTCATGATTCAGAGTATTTAAAACGCCTGTTTAACCTTGAACTAACTAAAAAAGAAGTGCGAGCTAGTGGGTTTACTCTAAGTCAAGATTTAGTTGAAAGAGAGTTACTCATTACAAATGGGACTGTTGAGGGAGCTCTTTGGGCGTTGAACAACCGCTCAGCAGCTTTTAATATCGCAGGGGGAACCCATCATGCATCTGCAAATAAAGCAGAAGGATTTTGTTTACTTAACGATCAGGCTATTGCCTCTAGATATTTACTAGATAACACACATGTATCACAAATATTGATCATTGACTTGGACGTACATCAGGGCAATGGTACTGCCCAAATATTTAAAAACATTGATAATATATATACTTTCAGTATGCATGGGGCTAATAATTATCCATATCACAAACCTCCTTCCGATTTAGATATACCATTACAAGACAATACTGATGACAAAAAATATCTCAGCTTATTAAAAAAATATTTGCCAAACATTATAACTGAGATAAATCCCGATTTTATATTCTATTTAGCAGGTGTAGATGTATTAGCCGAAGATAAATTAGGCCGGCTTGGATTAACTCTAAACGGTTGTAAAGAAAGAGATGAGCTAGTTTTTAGCTTAGCTAAGGCTAGTGATATCCCAATTATGACAACAATGGGGGGTGGATATGCCCCAGATATTAAAATAATTCTGGAAGCACACTGTAATACGTTTCGTAGTGCTTCGAATTTATTTTATTAACTAATCGAATAAATTTTTTCAAGCGTTTAACATAAAGCTTAAAAAACTTTATGTTGTTAGTAATGCTAAATTAACAGCTCTGTATGAAATATTTCTCTTATATAACTCTATTATATTTTGCTATCAGCCATAATTTAATGGCTCAAAGTGTAGAAATAGATGATTCCTCTGTAATTCAAAGCTATCTAATTCAAATAGATGATAATACACTACTTAAAGGGAAAATAATTGAATTAAATGCAGACTCCATATTTTTAAAGCTAGAATTATTGGGCAATATCAGCATATCGAGAAAATCCAATTTTATAGTTGAAATAATGGGTGGTTCAACATTTCGAGGTGAGTTATTAGAGATCTCAAATGATTCATTATTATTTGATATGACTGGGTTGACAAATGTATGGATAAAAAATACAGATGTAGTAAAACTCACAGTTCTAGAATGGCAAGATATTGGTACTGAAGGATATAGTATTGCTAATCAACATAAAACAAGATATCTATTCAGTCCTTCAGGTTATTCTTTAGGTGAAGGAAATGGATATTATCAAAATATTTATGGAGTCATTAATGCCGTAAATTATGGAGTCAGTGAAAATATAAGTATTGGTTTTGGAGCAGATTTTTTATCACTACTAAATGAAGGTACACCATCTATATTTATAACCCCTAAAATAGGTAAGCAATACAATGATAATACTTATCTAGGTGGTGGGCTTTTAATTGGATCATTAGGCATTTTTGATCAAAGTAACCCTTTTATTGTGCTAGGTTATGGAGTAGTTACTAGGGGGACAGAGAATAGAAATTTAACCCTAGCAATTGGCCATAGTTATGGTAATAAATCATTAACCTCTCATGTAATTACGTTAAATGCTTATAGTAGAATTAGCAATAAATACGGTTTTGTCTCAGAAAATTGGTTAATGAAAGAAACAGCAATACTAGCTTATGGTCTTAGGAAATTCGACAAAAGAATTTCCACAGATTTTGGTATCGCTTTTATTTCTTTGAAAATGAGCGATACTTTTGATGACTCATATAGAGTAGCTTTTCCTCTTCCTTATCTTGGCTGGGTAATTAATTGGTAGTCATTTTAAACAAATTGAATGATTAGAGCAATCACGGCCATTGATTTAAAATTAATATATGAGTGGAATGAATCTTCAGTACCCAATGTAAATTCACTTACCTTTGAAGAATTCAGTTTACAGTCTATCAATTGTGCCTATAGCTATATCCAGTATTCATCAGATTCCGATCCTGTAGGTTTCATATTCTTATATGACGAGAAAACTGAATATAAGAGCCTAAATTACTCATACTTCAAAAATAGGTACCAAAATTTCTTATATGTTGACAGAATAATAGTTGCCGAAGAACACCAAAAAAAAGGATATGGTCAACAATTATATGATTTTGTGATTGATACTCACAAACCAGATATATTTTGCTGTGAAGTGAATATTACCCCCCCAAATAGACAATCACTAAGATTTCATGAAAAATATGGCTTCAAAGAAATAGGTCAACAGACTGTCTACAATAAAGTAGTTAGTCTATTGACCTATTCTAAAGGGTAATATTAAAAGAAGCGGCTTATTTAATAAGCATCATCTTTCTGGTTTCCAGGTAGCTACCTGATTTAAGCTGATAGATATAAACCCCTGAAGAGAGTGCTGAAGCATCAAACTGTATAGTATGTGATCCTGCATTCTGAGTTCCATTAACCAGTTGAGCAACTTTTTGCCCAAGCATATTATAAACTTCTAAAGTTACGTTGCCTGGCTCTGCTATACTGTATTGTATTAATGTACTTGGGTTAAATGGATTCGGATAGTTCTGTGCTAAAGAATAAACATTTGGATTAGTAAGATCCTCACTGCTTGTTAAGACAGTTACACTCACATTTTCAGAGTATTCTGCTTCCGAACCACTGTTATCAGTGACTTTTAAAGTTACGCTATAATCTCCCACTGCCATATAATTGTGGTATGGATCTTTTTCATTACTTATGTTTCCATCTCCAAAATGCCATTCATATTGAACAATAGCCCCTTCAGGATCACGTGCATCATTTGAAGTGTTAGCGAAATTAAATTCACTGCCACCCACTTGATTTTGCTCAATATTAAATGATGCTATTGGTACATCATTAACAGGAGTTATTACTACAGAAACCATCATGGAATCCATCACATGGGTTTCATGACCAGCATAAAGCATAGCTTCCGACTGCCCATAGTAGTCCTCTGCAGCTGTAATCATAATAACATGTTCACCAGGTGTATGGGTCACTTGTACTGCATCATGCATTGATTTACCCCAAACCATCATGTTTTTATCCATACCACCTACACCAGCGGCCATAGTCATGGTACTAAGAATTAACTCGTTATCTTCTAATAAAACAAATTGTTGAGTTGCACCTGTTTTAAATCCAGGCTCCGCCATTACCATGATATAAATTACTGCCTCTGAATAGTCTATTCCATCGCTTATTTGGTATGTTATCATATCCATACCATCAAAATTCAATGGAGCTACATAATATGGAGGGCCATCTATTTCGAGGTACTTAAAACTACCATAGACAGGATCTGTAATGTCTGTTACAAAAGCTTGTCCTGAATCATCATAGTCATTTGATGCCGCAAATGCCGCAATATCCAAGGTATTTATGACATCTCCAGAAACAACCATCATCGTATCATCATTTGCAACTGGTGGTTGATTTTTAATCATGAAATCTAATGAGTGAACCGCAGGTCCGTAATAAAAACCATCTAAACTGTTATTATTAATCATAGATATAAGACTAAATGACCCAGAGCCAGCACCTAGCTTACCTGTTTCAACTCCTACAGTTACTGTTTCATAGTTACCAGGTTCTACCATTCCATCAGTTTCAGACATAAAAAGAGGATTTTCTGCTACAGATATTCCAACATTATCAAATAATGCTCCCCAGCCCTCAACATAGTCCGCATCGGAAGAGAAGGCAAACGCAAATCTCACGTCAGTTTCTCCGGCAAGCATTGAAATATCAATAATAGATTTTTGGTATGAACCGTCGGCTATTAATGTACCATAATATGTCTCATCTATCATGCCAGCAAAACCACCATCGATAAATACAGCAATTAATAATTGATCATATCCATCTTCTACTAATGCTGCATAATCAAATTCCAAGAAAGCAGGTATGTATTCATTCCCTTCTGCATCAACTAAATTACTAAAGTCAAAAGAAGGAGTAATAGCATCTGTGAATGCATCATTTAAATATCCAGCCTGGAAATCACCTACAAAGAATACGAGATTATCTTGATTCTCAGGATCTGGCAAATTAAATAAATCCCAAAATTCACCAACTCCAGACATATCTCTAACAATCCAATTAGCCAGTGTATAATTTGGATCATTTAGATCATCCATCCAAATTGTGATTGGTTCACCCATAACTGGAGTGCCCCCCCCTGTACCACCGCCATCATGATCAAATAAGCCTGGATCTACTTCAAGCTTAATACTTTCAGTATTATCATAATCACCCAAGTTCATTCCTTTAAGTCTTTCAATCACTCTATCACGTTTGAGTTTTTTATCTTTTACAATTGAAAGGATTGGCTCAAATGTTATAATTTCATTCAATGATTCATTCATTGCCGGATCTTGCATTTGCAGCGACTGCATTACTTCAAAATAGAGCGGCACACTACTTTCATTAATTATATCAAAAGAACCAGTTACAACGTCACCCAAATTAACTTCGCCAGCGTCAGTAAATTCTTCAGACAGACGAATGGTTGGGAACTCAAGTGTTCTCCCATATAGTGGAATTGAGACATCTGTACCACTCGATAAGCTAAAAGCTAATTGACCAGTACTGTTTGAACTATCAGGATCAAAGTAACTCACTGTTGTACTAAATACACCGCCCGCTGCAATTACAGTATTGGTCGGATCAGCCCCAATTTTAAAGCCTGGAGCATCAGTAAATGCATAGCCAGAAATTGTCACAGACTCTGATGAATTATTCACAAAACCAACTTGCTGATCGGCAGATTCTTCAAAGAATAATCGATGATAACCAGAGAATAATTCATGTGATGGGATAATATCACCATCTTTCTCTGGATTTAGATTTGCGTGTGCATTTAATCTTTCACCCTCCCCAACCATCATATATTGATTGAAAGCATCACCATTAGCCAGAACTCTTGTCATAAGCTCAACACCTGATTCGTCAGGGAAATACGCTTTTGCTAGTGCAATTGCGCCTGTAACATGTGGCGAAGCCATCGAAGTACCGCTCATATATACATACTCATTATTGGGATAAGTTGACATGATATTAGAGCCAGGTGCAAATATGTCTACAGTATAGTTACCAAAATCAGTAAAAGAAGACGGTGTTTCATCTGCTGTACTACTAGCGACTGTTATTATGTTGGCCGAGTTGATATTATTTGGATAAGAGTAATACATCTGGTTATCTCTATTCAAACTAGAGTTGCCAGCTGAAACACTCCATACTGCTCCATGGCTTCCGTGGTCTTTTGCAAAAGCAGTCATTTCCATGACAAAAGCATTACTTGCTTCATCTACTATTGCTGATCCACCACCCCAGCTATGATTAATCGCTATGATCTCAACACCTTGATCAAGTAAAGTTGAGATATATTGAAATCCTTCTAAAATAGCTGCACTTGAACTACCACCAAATTCATCAAACATCATAACGTTAATGATCTTTACTTTTTGCGCAACACCAGAAACTCCTATCCCATTATTACCCACTGCACCTATCGTACCTGCAACATGAGTACCATGAAAACTTCCATCATTAATGAATCTGTTATCTTGGTAAACAGGAGCCCAGCCATGGAAATCATCAACAAAACCGTTTTGATCATCATCCACTCCATTAACTTCATCTGCTGAAATTAATCCGTCACCATTTAAATCTTCTCCTGAATTGACCCAAGCATTATGTGCTAAATCAGGGTGGCTAAAATCTACCCCGTCATCAAAAACAACAACAATTGCTGAATCTGATCCTGTTGCCAATTCCCATGCATCAAATACAGAGATATCTGCTCCCGGAGTTCCACCTCCTTCCCAAGTACCATCATTATAGAATGAGTATTGTTGATTAATACGTGGATCATTTACTGGATATTCTTCAATTACTATGTTATCAAAATTCGCTATGCTACCATTAGTACCTGCCGGTGCAAATCCACTCGTGCCGATCTGATAGAAAACACTATCACCAATGAAGCTTGCAGGTATGAAAAGCCAGATATATTCGTCATAAGGAGACATATCAAAAGCTGTATATCCATTATTCTTAGAGAAAATAACAAGTTCTTTATAACCGTAACGCATTAGATTTTCATAATCAAGCTTCATCCGATACAATTTAGTTGAATCTAAACCAGATAAATCAAGCATTGGCGACCTATATGCACCATAAAATTCAACATCTCCTTCTAAGTTTAGACCATAACTCAAATTCTCATTTGCAACATCCCATCCAAAACTACCAGCATCAGAATTGCTACCAGCAGTCCCTTCTCCCGTGGCTATAGCTACCCCTCTAGGTCCGGGAGCGACAGCTCTATTAAGAGAAACATTATCAATTATGAGGTCAGCATCATCACCAGCTACTTCAAAACCTAATTTCATGTTCTCCCAAACATAATTGATGTTAGTAGTAAGTTTGTATGTTTTCATTTCTCCATCAACAACCACGTCTCCTGGTCCGTTACCCCCAGGTCCATTAGAGGGCCAGTAACGATCCCAATTACCACCTACCTGACCTAAGAAAACATGGAAATTTTTGGATCCATTAGGACTCATCGCATCGAAAGTCAATTCCCAATCGCCACCTTCTGCGAGGGCAGCAATCTGGTCTGCTGAAAGCGATTGATATGCTTGTAACTCCCATGGATTACCGGCAGATTCAACAACGAATTTAAGTGAATCGTCAAAGGTAACAGTACCTCTGTCTCCTTCAACATTCCATAATGAATCACTGAACGAAAAATTTCCATTATGTACTATATTTTCTACTTCTACTTCTTTTGGCACATGTCTTAAAACGACATCATCAATATGTAAATCACTAGCATCTTTGGCCACTTCAAAACCCAATTTCATATTCTCCCAAGACCTGTCCACTTCTGTGGTTAGTGTATAAGTTTTCCATTCTCCGTCAACAGTTACAAGTCCGTCACCATCAACAGACCAATAACGATCCCAACTACCACCATTTTCACCTAAGAACACATGGAAAGTTTTATTTCCATCTGGGCTCATTGCTTTAAAACTTAACTCCCAGGTACCTCCCATTGTCAACCCATCTATCTGCATAGGAGATAGTATCTGAGCTACCTGAATGTCCCAGTGATTTCCTGTTTGATCAACACTAATCTTAAGAGTGTCTTCCATACTTATACTGCCAAAATTATCTTCCATATAAGTGTCCCACATTCGCCAATCATCATTCTGAAATAAGCGGTCAAAACCACCATTTAAAACCACATTTTCATTCTCTCCAGTTCTGTAGTGTACAGCTTGTTGCGCATAACCAGTAGCATTACTAAAGTCTTCACTATAAACTAATGGTAATTTACCGTCGGTGTGCTCAGTCAGTTTTGGCGACTCTAATGAAATAGTTGAGCCTGTAAAATTACCTTTTATAATTCTATCAACAGACACTTCAGATCCATCCATATTTGAATTAATCTGCTTAGCCTCTGTAATCTCATACTCACCTCTGCTAAAATAATAGTTTGGGAATGCTGAAACACCAGGCACACTGTTAAGTTGCTTTAGTACATTCTCATAATCTTTGACTTTAACTTTCCATTCTTCTGCACCGTCAAAAAGAATTTTTTTGGTGTCTTCCACACCATAACCACTTTTGATACTTTCAAGTCTAGCTTGATTAGAGACCTGTAGACCATTTAATTTAAATTTAGTTTCATCTACTTTTACAATAACACTATTTGCAACGACTTTACTGCCTTTGTATTCTACAATGTTCTGCGATACTTGTGCATTTATATTTGAAGAAGTAAATAGTAATGCGCATACTAAAAAAGAAAAAAAGAAACTTATTTGGTATATATTTTTCATAGCTGTGAATTGTATTTTAATGTGATAGAACATCAATTAAACAAAAAAAAAATAAGATTGTAAAATATTGTTACTCAAATATTCATCTGGCAACTAATTATTCACAAAAACATAAATAATATGCTTAAGTACTACTTTTTCACTTTATTTTTAATTTTTTCATTGAATTCAAACGCTCAAAATATATCTGATCAAAAAATAATTTCGGCTAATTTTGATTTAGCAGAGCGTTTCACAACCCAAAAAATGGATAAACTGATCGGAACTACTACCGTTAGGCCAAGATGGATTGAAGATACCGATGATTTTTGGTATACCTATGAAACAGCTCAAGGTAAAGAGTGGTATTACGTGCATACTGATGAGCGCAGGCAGCGACCATTATTTAATCGTGAACGATTAGCTGGAGAACTTTCCGAAACGTTTAAACGCCCTTTTAATGCGACAGATTTAGACCTCAAAGGCTTTGATTATGATAACAATAAGGAACGCTTCAGTTTCCATGTCGATAGTATTGAATTTTTCTATGATGTGGATAATAACACCTTATTTAAAGGTGACTCCTTGAAGCCTGAAAAAAGAGAACCTTGGCAGACCTATTCACCAGATAGTACTTGGATTGCTTACGCAAAGAATCACAACCTATATGTGATGAGCGGTGACACTACAGATAGCACAGTGATACAACTTACTCAAGACGGTAAAAGGTGGTTTTCCTATCAATTTGACCAAAGTTCAACCGATACCACTGAAAAAATGAGAGCTAGGGTACGTTGGTTTGATGATGAAAAAAAATTATATGTTCAACGTACTGATTACCGGGAAGTTGAAGAACTTTGGGTAATCAATTATTTAAAAAAGCGACCCGAACTTGAAACTTACAAATATGCTATGCCAGGTGAAGAGGAAATCGGCATACAATACCTCGAGGTTTTTGATATTAATCAACAGACTAGAACTATCATTGACACAGAACGGTGGGAAGATCAAAATCTTAGTGCCGATCCAGGTAATTTAATTAAAGGCGACTTTCGAAAGAATAGTTCTGATTATTTATTCTTCACACGTCTGAACCGTTCCGCAAGTAAGGTTGAATTAGTTCGAGCGAATACCTCAACAGGTGAAACTGATATCATCTTTGGAGAAGAAAGTAAACCTTACTGGAATTGGCGTTTCATGGATGTTTCAATTATTGGAGAAGGGAAGGAATACATTTGGTGGAGTGAACGAACTGGTTGGGGACAATTTTACCGCTACAATTCAGATGGAGAGCTAAAAAATGAAATAACAAAGGGAAATTTTGTAGCTGGTAATATTGTAAAAATAGATACGGTGGCTCAGACTATGTATTTTACTGCCTTTGGTAAAGAAACTGGAGAGCATCCGTATTATCAACACTTATACAGCATACGTTTTGATGGAAGTCGCTTACAACATTTAAGTACTGAGTCTGGTAATCACCAGATTTTTGCTTCTGAAAAAGGAAATTATTTTGTTGATAACGTATCTACAGTCCATGAACCAACAAGATCGGTCCTACGGGATGGTTCTGGTAAAATAATCCTAAAATTGCAGGAAGTTAATATAGATCGTGCTACCAAATTGGGCTGGGAAGTACCTGAAATATTTACTGTTAAAGCTGCTGATGGTGCAACTGACTTATATGGTGTCATGTGGAAACCATTTGATTTTGATCCCAATAAGAAATACCCCATTATCTCTTATGTTTACCCAGGCCCCCAAACTGAGCCTTTTCCTATCACTTTTGGGGCTTCACGTCATCAAGCCTTAGCTCAAGTTGGTTTTATTGTCGTTGCATTCGGTAATCGTGGCGGTAGTCCTTTACGGAGTCGTTATTACCATACATATGGATATGGAGATCTACGAGATTACCCATTAGCTGATAATAGGTACGGATTGGAACAATTAATTAGTCAGCACGACTTCTTAGATGGATCTAGAGTTGGAATTTATGGACACTCTGGTGGTGGATTTATGTCTACTGCGGCCTTATTAACTCACCCCGATTTCTATAATGTTGCGGTATCATCTGCTGGAAATCATGATAATAATGTTTATAATCGATGGTGGAGTGAAACGCATAACGGGGTAACAGAAACCACAAAGGTAATCAAAGAGATGGGTGAAGATAGCGTGGAAATAGAAAAAACCCTAACTACCTTTGAAGGCCCAATAGAAACTAATGCAGCTCTAGCCAAAAATCTACAAGGGAAATTATTGCTAGTCCACGGAAACATTGACAATAATGTACATCCGGCTAATACCATACGATTAGTTGATGCGCTTGTCAAAGAAGGAAAACGTTTTGATATGATGATTTTACCTGGACGCCGACATGGATTTGGACCTTATCAACCATATTTCGAGCGAATGATGTGGTATTACTTCGCTGAACACTTGTTAGGTGATTATCATGGATCAACAATAAACTACAATATTCCAGAAGATTCAGACTAAATACTGTGATCCAAGTTCTGAAACAAGAAGTTGATTAAATATTTTAAATAAAGGCCAACGTTTATATAAGTTGGCCTTTTATCTGAACTACTTCAATAAAACCATTTTATTCGAAAGCACAGCATCATTGAAACGAAGTTCGTACAAATAAACTCCACTTGCCAAGTTGGCAACTTCAAAACGTATAAAATACAACCCAGCTATTGGTTATACATTAATATAATTAACTCTGGTACTTCCCTTCCTAGCATGTTATATAACTCAAATTCGACATGACCTGCCACAGGTAAATTAAAATGAATTTGAAACTTTAGGCAAGATATTTTAGCCACACGCATCTTAAAGCCCTATATCGCCAGATAGTAAAATTGTACGATAGCTTCCTGTACAACTTGTGCATGCAGTGTCACAGGTATTAATAATCACAACAGAAATAAAGGAAAAAAATTATGATTGAATAAAATTTAAATCAAATTGATTTGATACTGATATTTAAAAATCGAATTATAAAATTTATTTGATGAATCTTTTAAGCAAAAATTAAATGATAGATTGATCAGCTAATTCTTATTTTTATCTAGTGTATTGATAGTGATATTGATATTGATAAGATACTAATTGTATGAACCCGATATTCTAATCATTGTCAATAAGAACATAATATTTAAATCAAAGATTATTTAATGTCTAAAATGACTTGTTGATTTATTCATCTAAACATCATAAAAGTCACTCTGAAGATTTGCAATACTTTTCAATGGTTTTTATTTACAATAATCATCCAATAGGAATAGTCTTAATGTAATGGCTCGTAAAAGCTTTGACATCCCCGATCAATATCATTCCTCGGTTATTCGCCAAGTGAAAGAGGCTACGAAAATAATCGACCCAACAAAAAAGAATCTTAAACCTACTTTATTGGATTTTGGCAAGGTACAGTTTTATATCCCACGATTTTTTGGCTTTTGTTACGGAGTAGAAAATGCAATCGATATTGCCTATAAAGCGTTACGTGAGCACCCAGATAAGGATATCTATCTCCTCAGTGAAATGATTCATAATCCGACGGTCAATGAAGATCTACTGAAAAAAGGTATGAAATTTCTTCAACATACAGATGGAAGCGAGTGCATTCCAATAGACTCTCTAAGCTCCGAAGATATCGTTATTGTACCCGCATTTGGTACAACCGTAGAAATCGAAGAGCAATTAAAAGATAAAGGAATTGATCCCTATGCCTTCAATACGACCTGCCCATTCGTAGAAAGAGTTTGGAAAAGAGGCGCTCAACTAGGAAAGAAAGATTATGCTTTGGTGGTTCACGGAAAACATAAACACGAGGAAACACGGGCTACTTTCTCACAGAGCTCCACCCACTCAAAAGTAGTTGTAGTACTAGATCCTAAAGAAGCTCACATCCTAGCTGAATGTATGCTTGGTGAACGACCAAAAAAAGACTTTGAACACTATTTTGGCCATAAATGTACTCCTGGATTTGATCCCAAAAAGGACCTACAGCGTTTTGGGGTTATAAACCAGACCACTATGCTTGCGACCGAAACGCAAGAGGTCATGGATATTTTAAAAAAGGCGACCCTTCAATTGTTTAGCTCGTCAGATATTCAGCAGCATTTTGCAAAGACCAGTGACACCTTATGTTATGCAACCAACGAAAATCAAACCGCTACCATTGCACTTTCGAAAACCGACGCCGATTTAGCCTTTGTTGTTGGCGGGTATAACTCTTCTAACACTATGCATTTGGTTGAAATTCTGGAACATGTATTTCCAACCTATCATATTCGTGATGCTGATGAAATCATTGATGAAAGTCAAGTACGACACTTCAATCAATGGGAAAAGAAAATACTTGAAACAGAAAACTGGCTAGACCGCTCACGGGCCCCACTTAAGATTGCTCTAACCTCAGGAGCATCGTGCCCGGACTCACTAGTGGATGAAGTTCTGATGCGCCTACTGAAATTTTTCCCAGGCCATCATGATATCGAGAAAATATTAGCACCTTTTGAAGCTACAAACTTGGTTTAGTCGACTATTCTATACCAATCTCATTCATTAATAAACTTTACATAATTTTGCTTATTGATCGATTAAATTGAAAAAGCTAACCACGCTAGGACGGAAACTTTTTATTTCTATGGCTAGATTTTCATTAACTAGACGTATTTCTGGGGTTACAATTCCAGTGGTATTATTTCGAATATTCTCATAATCAACAAATGCCTCAAATGGTCTGACTTTTTCGGCTTCGATGTATTGTTCGATAGGCACGCGATACTGAACCGTGACGGTAGAAGGGGAGAAGTTAAACCGTTGATTTCTAGGAGCATTTTCGAGGTTGAGCACCAGTGTAAGTTCACCCTCAGTATATTCAGTCACCATTTCATGATAACTTACTAGATTCTGATCGAAGCTAATAGCAGGGTCAGAGGAGATGATAGGAAGTTGCAGCATGACATTTTCCCGGATATTATCTAGTTGAATTGAATAATCAATAATCCAAGCTTCTAAATTTTCCAATTTAGACACTGCTCCAGACACCCAAATACTATCTGGCTCCAAATAACCTTTCCCAACTCTGTCATAGCGTTCGGCGTAGTTTAAGGTAGGCTCCCAAACCAGCGGTAGTTTTTTTCTTATCATGGGCTCGAGATTCAAAAGTAGACGAATAGGTTGTACGTTTAAAACCGACACATCTTGCTCTGGGGCGAAGCGTTGCCTAAGCTGAGAAAACACATCAACCTCTCCAGGACTGATATCTACGGGAACAGCAGGCGGATTATTTTTAAGGCTAATTAGCTTCCAACCTTCCCCACTTATTTCGGCTACTATCGTTTCAGGGATAGCGTCTACCAAAGCCATTCCTTCTGGTACAGAGCCAACTTCTATAGGAAGTTCCAATTCTATATTGTACGATCCATTTAAGTTAACCACCATCCAAAAGGTCATGGCAAACACATATGAAACGACAAATACTGTTATTTTTTCCTTACGCGATGTATACGATACTCCATTCTCCTTTCGCAATCCAATCAAAGCCGTATCAATAGCCCGTACTGCCTTTAAAAAGGGGCTAAAAATAGTATTTAAGGTATTTCTTTGATACGGTTGTTTCATCGCTATCTAATTTGACTAAATATACTTTGGCCAATACCTATTTCCAACCGTAGACTTCGTTGCAACGAAAACTTACTTAGCTACTACTTTAAGTTCTTGTACCACATTATGATCCACCGCATCATTCAACCGCTTGGCAATTTGAAACCTGTTAGCATGAATTTCATGTCGCCACACGGCATTCATAACAACACATGTTAGTATACCGCCTTGAAAATACACATCGTGGACTTCTTCGGCTATTTTTGGCCCAACAACTTCTGCCCACTTAGCAAGCACCATTCCCTGTCGTAATTTCTTCTGATGTGGATAGCGATCCAAAAACTGCTTTAATACTTCTGATAATGATGGTGGCTTGTCAAAACGCATAGTAAATCAACTTACTTAGTTTCGGCTACATTTCCATCCTTAATTGTAATACACATATGGTTGGGGTCATCAAAATCTACAAAATCACTAAAAGCCACAGGATGCGCAGCCGTAATAAAGCTCTGTCCTTGATGTGCTTTCAAATGCTCAAGTAAAATCCGCACTCGTTCCCCATCCAAGTCACCAAACACATCGTCCAAAACCAACAGTGGAGCGTCCTCCAATTCCTTTGAATAATAATCCAGCTGCCCTAACTTTAAAGCAAGCGCAAACAAACGATGCTGACCTTGTGAGCCATATCGGCGCAACTCTACCTCATCCAAATAAAATACAATTTCGTCTCTGTGAGGCCCGACTAGGCTTTGTCCACGCTCCAATTCCTTATCAAATTGCTCATCCAAAGCCTCTTTAAAGCATTTTTCGATCCGCTCCACTCGGGTTAATGCAGTTGGCGAGTCAGCCTCTTTATTTTCGCTTTCCTCATCTGAAACTGCTTTGGCCTCTGTATTTCCATCCCATCGAGTCACCATAGCATCATAGCGCATGCCTAATTGCATCTCTAGACCTGATATCTCGGTGAAATTGAACTGCACTAAACGCTCAAGTTCATCAATAACACTCACTCGTTTATCCATGATTTTAGCACCGATACGAACTAATTGCTCATCCCAAGGCTCCAAGTAATTTCGCATAAGGACCTTATCTACTCGAAAGGATCTTCCTTCGGCATACATTTGGAGTAATTTATTTCGCTGACGTCGAACCTGCCTATATTCCATTAAATTTCTCAAATACGATCTAGACAACTGGCTAATAAAGGCATCAATAAACAGCCGCCTTTCTACTGGCCCACCTTTGGTTAGCTGCTCATCTTGCGGACTCAATACTACCATAGGCACCATTCCTATCAGATCAGAAAGCCTATCCAATGGTCCTTCATTCACGAATATTTTCTTTCCTTCTCCTCTCGAATAACTTAACGCTAACTGAAATTGTGCCCTTATTTGACCTTGAAAGTGCCCGCGAAGTAAGAATGATTTAGTATCCTGCTTGACCACATGAGTGTCTGAGTTAGTGACAAAACTTCGTGACATGCAGAGGTAATGAATAGCATCTACAATAGAGGTCTTTCCTGCACCATTTGGGCCTATAAGAACGTTTATATAAGGCGCCCAAACGACCTTGGTATGCGTATGATTACGGAAATGAATTAGTTCTATTTCATGAATACGCATTAGCTCACCCGATTATTTAATCAGAGTCATTCTGCGAGTAAACAAACCTTCTCCAGAGAGCTGTTCAAGTCTATAAAAATAGATGCCTGAAGGTAACTGTTCTGCATTAAAAGCTATATGATGCCATCCTGCCTCCCGTTTACCTTCCGCTAGCAAAGAGACCGGATGACCTAATATAGTATAGACTGAAAGACGAATGTATTCAGGGTGAGT
>CETK01069148.1_pt1 | contig 15701 bp, 11 predicted proteins | sample 361431 | NCBI WGS metagenome assembly CETK01 (sample SAMEA2622452, study PRJEB7988) | marine metagenome | biome: marine biome (ENVO:00000447); feature: surface water layer (ENVO:00002042); material: "saline water (ENVO:00002010), including plankton (ENVO:xxxxxxxx)" | depth 5 m | reverse complement strand
CATCATCAACATCATCTTTATCGTTGTCATCATCATCAATTCCATCACCCATATCGTCATCGATATCTACTTCTTCATCATATTCATCATTTGAATCACCATCTGAATTGACATATAAATTATCCTTTATACTATCTTTAAAATTATTATTAGATGATTTATGATTTAAATCATTTGTTAGTTTTTCTTTTATGTAACTATTTTTATCATTTAATTCATTATTAGATGCAGTTTTAATTTTTTCATGATTTAATTCATTATTAGGTACATTCATAATATTTTCATCACTTAAATATACAGAATTATTTAAAACTTTGGAGGTTATTTTAATATTATCAAAATAATATGTTTGATTATTCATACTAAAACATATGTAAGTTCCTGTTTTTTTTTTTGATAAATTATGTGCTTTATTAATTATATTTGGAAATTTAACATTATTGCTAATAATTTTATCATTTAATTTAAATATGAATATTGTATTATTACTATTAGATTTATATCCAAAATATTTTATTTGATCTTTAAATTCATCATTTAACTGATCTGTAATTTTATCATCTATTAAATTTTTAATACTATTGCCTTTTTTTTTATATAATGTAGATGTTTGCTTTCTCCATTTAATATTAGGTTTAATATATCTAATATCATTATTATTTATAAATAAGATATCAATATAATTATTACTCATTATCAATAATAAAATAATTATACTTTAAATATTTTTATTCAATTTTATAATTTTCATTATTAAAAATAAATTAATAATTAAATATAATGATTTATCCAATAGATATATGTTCTTTTAATTATTTTACAATAAAATTTGTAAAATCATATAATCAAAAAGCAAATATTTATAATTTAAATTTTAATTATAATCATAATATTTTACCTTTAATATCATCCTTTTTGAAAAAAAAATTAAAAATATATTATCAAAAACAATATAATATTTATGGTAAACATTCTATATTGAAAAAAAATATAAATAACGACTTATTTGATAATAATAGAATATTTATATTTGATAAGAAGGATAAAATAATAAATTTAACTCAAGAAATAAAACATCAAGAGTTTATAAATTTTAGTAATACAATATCTTATATATCTACATATTTAGACACAAAAAAATCAAAAATTTCAATTCCAAAAAATGTTGGTAATATAGAAGAAAATATAATATATGAATGGGAAATAAGTAATTATTTCATATTTAAGTTAATAAGAAATATTAAATATGATAAATGTCAATTTGAAATTATGGTAAATATATATGAAGATAATACATTAATTGAAGAAAATGATAAAAATATTAAAAAAAATATAGATATAATTAAAAATTTACTAAATTTAATTTATAATTTATAATTTTTAATTTATAATTTATACATTTAATATTTTATATATTTTTATCTTATATTTTATTAAATAATGAGTTCAAATATAAATTTAGTATTAATTCGTGTTATAAAAATAATAATATTATTATTTATCATAATATTTATATGTAATATATACAAAAAATATAAATTAAAGTCAGAAAAGTTTAATAATATAGTAGATAATTATAAACAATTGAATATAAATAATAATGATGATCCATTTTATTCTATGATTCATAATACAAATCCGAGAAAAGAATATTTAACGAATAATATGGTTGTTCCTACATATTCTCAAGATTCATATATTCCAAGTGAAAATAATAGAGTTATATCTATAGATAATAAACTAATATCTAGAGAAGACAAAAAAATAAATACAATGAACGTGTTAAATTTATGTTATCAAGATAGTAATGATGATTTAAATATAAATCTAGTTGCTAAAAATTTACACATTAGTCCTTAAATAATGATTATGTAGGTTATAATTTACATATTTTATATTTAACATTAACACCAGATGTAATATTAGAATATGTAATTTTACAAACTTGATTTAATCTAAGCCCTATATATTTAGCTTGAACATCATTTAATTTAATTATAGGTAAATTATTTATATCATCTATATTATATTTTTTAACAATTTTTTGTAATTCATCTTTATTAATAATACTATGTTTTGGAACAAATTGATGATTACTAAAGTTTATTAAGAAATTTTCTAAGCCATATAGTTGAACAAAATAACCACTATTTGCATAAATATTATTAACATATATATCTTTCATATTATTTATATCTTTAACACCTATTTTTGAAATAATTCTACTTATGTATAAAATAATAAGTGTATCATTTTGTTTAAGTGTTTTATCATAAATTTTATTTATTTGTGAAGTTAAATTTTCAGTTTTTTTGAATTTGTCTTCTAATCTATATTTTATGAAAATACTATTGCCTGAATCATTTTTCAAATATATATCTAATGGACCTACTTCGTGACTAGTTTCAAATTTTCCATTTTGTTGTTGTATTAGCATTTCTTTTATTTCTATTGTGGTATAATTACTATAGTCACTTGTATCAAAACCTCTAGTTTTTAACATACCTAATATGTTACATCTAGATTGATAAATATATAAATATAATTTAAACACTTCAGATCTATCGTTAGACATTATTTGTAATATATATAATATATTTATAGTTAAATTATTTATTTTCAATTTTAATAAATAATTTAATTTCTTATTATTTATAATTATATTTTAAATTAAAAAAATTTATCTAAAAATTAATAAATTATATCAAAATGGATTAGGTATTTTTTCATTACTGTATAAGTTCCCATCATTACCCATATATGAATCTATATTAACTTGTTTAATATTATCATTGAATGATATTGAATTATTTGTATTACCACCTCCATTTTGAAGATTACCACCTCCATTTTGAAGATTACTACCTCCATTTTGAAGATTACCACCTCCATTTTGAAGATTACCACCACTATCTGTATTATTTATATTTAAATCTATTGTAACAGTTTTAATATTAGGATTATTTGTATTATCATTTGATAAATTTCTAATACCTCCTTGTTGTATATTATCATTTTGACTATGTGAGTTTCTAATATCTGGGTTAAGATTAGGTAAATTATTATTCGATAAATTTATTTTACCTCCATTTTGATTCATAAAACTATCATCATTTATTTTTAGATCTACGTCCAAATCATCAAAAGTTTTACCACCACCAACTAATGTTTTTATATCACCTATATTATCTATATCATCACCATAACTATCCATATCTTCTTTACTTGAGTTTGAAGGTGGGTTTATTTGATTATTATCTATATTATCATTAACATTACCTCCTGATTGAACTATTTCTGTCTTTAAAGGTATATTATTTATTTCAGTTAAATTTGTATTTACTTCATTTAATTCTTTATTACTATTTAAATCTGAAAAATATACTGATTTGCCACCATTTTGAATATTATTAGTTTCATTATTATTATTATTTTGAAGTGTGTAATTATTTTGAATATTTTGATTGCCACCTGATTGAATGTTCGTATCTTGATAATTATCAATTTGTTTATCAATTAGTAAGTCATCCTCATTTTGTAAATCATCGTCAAAATTATCTGTTTTTAGTTCTTCATTTTCATTATCCTTAACTTCATCTTCATTATCATCATTTTGAATTAATTCATTGTCTACAATAACATTATTTTGATTAATTTCTAAAAATGTCTCATTAATTAAATCAGATCTATCAATAGCTATATCAATCTTATTTACATTAAATTTAACATTAATTAATAAACCCTGTAATTCTTGAATAAGTAATTTAAATGAATAGGGAACTACAAGTTTAACATAGTCATGGATAGTATTATTTTCAGTGTTTAATCCTAATATAATTTTCTCAGTGTCCTGTATACCATCTTCAAGTTGATAACTAACAGGACCATCAGATTCAGCATCAAAGTATATTTTTTGATAAGGATTTACAAATGATATATTACCAGATTTACGACTAACATATATAATGAATTTATCGCATCTTTCAATATGACTCTCCTTTAAGAAATTAACCATTCCATGAGATAAAATAGCATCACGTTCCATCTCTCCTATTCTTAAACCACCTCCATTTGCTCTTCCTGACACAGATTGTCTTTCTTTAAAAGTATAAGCTCCACCTGGAACAGGTATATTATTTTCTCTATGTCCAGAAGCTCTTGAATTAATTTTATCATTGACCATATATTTTAATCTTTGATAATACATAACTCCAGTAAATATCTTAGTATCCATTTGTTCTCCAGAAATACCATTATATAAAGTTCTTGTTCCATAATATGAAAATCCAAGTTTATCGCATAATATATCATTTATTTCCTTTGGACTAACAGATTCCATAGGACTACCTGTACCTATAAAACCTAATTCAGTCGTTAAATTACCGTATAATATTTCAATTAATTGATTGATTGTCATTCTTTTTGGATATGCGGTGGGATGAATAATTAAATCGGGCACTATGCCATCTTCAGTATACGGCATATCTTCTTTATTTAGTAAAATACCATAAGTACCTTTCTGAGCACATCTAGAAGCAAATTTGTCTCCTATTTGTGGATATCTATATTGTGCTGTTCTAACTTTAACTAATCTATCACCTGATGAATTAATAGGACATGTATAAACTTTGTCAACAACACTATTCACATTATCTTTCTTAATTAGTTTACTCATATCAAAATATTCTTCTTCACCTTTATCATTAACATATTTACCATATTTACCTACTAATACATCATTATCATTTAAATATGTACCTTCTTTAATTATACCGTGTTTATTTAAGTTATTATAATTATATTGTAGATTACCTTCTAAGTCTTCAGGATAATTTACATTTTCTTTGCGATATTTTGGATTATATAATAATTCACTACTATTCGTTTTTTTATCAACCTTTTCAACCTCTTCATACATTTTAAAATATGTTGAATTGAATAAACCCATTTCAGTGCTTGTTTTGTTACCAATAATTGCGTCTTCTTGATTATAACCATTATAGCATGTTATAGCAACAATTACATTATGACCAGTTCCTATTTTATCATTATTTAGAATATTATGCAATTTACCCATAATAAGAGGTTTTTCTGGATTATGTAATATATGACTACTAGTATCAAATCTATTTTTAAAATTAGTTGCATATGTACTGACTGCTTGTTTTATTTGTTTGCTTGAGAAAATACCTCTTGGTGCTGCTGTATAATTTATAAATGGTACTAAATGAGCACATATGCCTAAAAACATACTAGGACTTAATTCAACATGAGTATAATTTAATTTATCATTAAAATCTATGTTGAAAGTTTTTGATAACATACATTCATTAAATTCAATAACATCTAAATATTCTATTATACCCTTTCCATCTTGTAAATATTCATTAATATCATATTCATTTTTATTTTTAATATTAAAACCTATATTGGACAATGACTCTATATTTGATGAATAATAATTATATTTATTTTTTCTTTCTCTAAATCCATAGAGTAAATTATCAAATTTAATTTTATTAGATAATATGTCTGATATATGTTTCGGTTCTAAATTTATTTTATTATTTTCTATAATATATAATGGTCTAACTAATCTACCATTATCAGTATTAATTTTAATTTCATCATCAATTATATTCCATGATATACCTATAAATATATTTATTAAACCATTACGTCTATATAATCTAAATATATTTACTAAACTTTTTGGATTATTATGATAACCTACAATATTTCCATTTACAAATACTTTAGTCATTTTATGTATCTCAGATATTGTTAAACTTGACAAATTATAAGTTTTATTTTCATATAAAAAATTTAATATTGGCTCTATTTGATTACCAAAAGTTATATGTGCTAAAACAGCTAACCCTTTTTGTAATCCTACATTCTGTCCCTCTGGAGTTTCCATAGGACATAAACTTCCATATTGACTACTATGTAATCTTCTTTCAGCAATTGTTACTTGACTTCCTTTAGCAGGATCAATTATTCTTCTTAAATGTGACAAGAAAGAATAATAATTGACTCTATCTAAACTTTGAACAACACCTTCTTTAGTACCAATAGTTCCAATTTTTAAACTATCAGTAAAATATTTTTTAAATACCTCATAATTAAATATTTCTCTATAATTAACTTCATTAACTAGTAAAGTAAAATTAGCACCACTATACTCTTTAAAATTGAACTCATATTTTCTTTCAATTTCTACTCTAGCATTACGTTTTAATTGTTGAATAGCATCTCTAAACAAAGTGGCTAACATAAATCCTGATATATCAACTCTTTTATTAATTAAACTATCTCTATCTGTTTCTGGCTCTATATTTAACTTATGTAATAACAATTTTTTTGTCATATAAGCAAGATAATGTGCTTTGTTAATAAAATCATTTCCACAATGAGGCAATAAATTCTCATTTAAAGCTTGATATAATAAGCTTAATCTATCTAGTTTATTATTGTGAATTTCACTAAATTTATCTTTACTTTCAGCCACTGCTCTAGAAGGTAATTTTTCTAAATAATTTTCGGCACTTTCTGTATCATATATCTCTTCTTTTAAAATATATGGATCTGTAATAGAAGGTATTAATAATTTAGCTAAATCTTCATTAAATCTATTATCTAAATCTCCTAAAATAAAATTAATTATATCTTTATCAGACTCTATGCCTAATACTCTAAATACGATAAATAATGGGACATCTCTTCCATTAACTTCTTGTAAAAACGGTTTATCTTGTCCCAATCTAACTGTTATGGCACCACTTTTTTCAAGTTGTAATTTAATAGTTCTAGAGTAAGTAAAAGCTTTACTACTAATTGATTTAACTTCAGCAACATGAGTATATTTATCATTACTATTTTTTTTTGTAGTTAGAAATATTGTGTTTTCAGCTTTTCTTTCTTGTGATACAATAACTTTTTCTCTTCCATCTATAATAAAATAACCTCCTGGATCATATTTACATTCTCCTAATTCTGTGAGAGCATCATCTTTAAAACCTTTTACTGAACATAAATCACTTTTTAACATAATAGGTATTTTACCCAGGTATATGTTCTTTAAAAAGTAATTGTCATTAATTGGTTCATTTTCAACTATTACATTATTACCTTCTTTTATAGTAAATTCAATATCAATATCATAATAAAAATCGAATCCGTACGTTAAATTTTTTAATCTTGCTTCATTTGGATACATTTGTTTCATTTCTCCTGTATTATAGTCATATATAGTAGGTTTTGAAATTTTAAATTTATCAGCATTTTTACCTCCAAAATAAACATTAACTAAATATGTAATATTGTTATCTTCTTTGTCAAATCTAAACACTTTAAGATGATTAATATTTTTAAATATTAAAGGTATTTTTTCCTTAATAAAATCATTATATGAATCAATATGATGTCTAACTAAATAATTTGGAGTATCCCTAAAATAACTATTTATAATTTCCCAAGTATCTTTATCTAAGTCCATTTATAATTTGTAATATAAAAAAAAAAGTTATTAAATTTTAAAATTAAAATATAATTAATTATATTATTAATAAATTATAATATAAGTTATTATATATAAGTAATGGGTAAACATGATATTATTATTCTATTATTAGATAAGAATACTCCAAAAACATCTAAAAAATTAGAAAAAAAAGTGAAAGGAGAAAATAAAACAAGATCAAAAAAAAATAAACCAGTACCTATACCAAAACGTGAAGAAAATAAAGCAAAAAGTTTTAAAAATATAGCAGCTAATGCAGTAGTTAAAAATATTACTAAAAAAGATGTTAAATTATTGGCAGTTAAAAAAGCGGCAGCTGAAATAGCAGCTGAAGCAGCTGAAGCAGCTGAAGCAGCTAAAAAAGCGGAATCTGCTAAAAAAACGGCAGCTAAAAAAGCGGAAGTTGCTAAAAAAGAATTTGAAAAAGCTGCTAAACAAGAAGCTATAGCAGCATCTAAAGCAGCAGAAGCAGCAGAAGCAGCAACAGAAAAAGAAATTAAATTATTATCATATAATGTATTATATAAATCATTTACAGATAAAACACAAAATAATAATGGAGAGAAAATTATCAAATTTATAAATAATAAAAATCCAGATATTATGGTTTTAGTAGAAGCATCTCCATTAATACCAGATAAAGATATAGGAGATCAAATTTTTTATGATAAAATAAAATTAAAAAATTATAAATATTATGGTAAAAAAAATACTGGTGGAACCATTGTTTATTGGAGTGAAAAATTTAGTTTTGAAGATAGTGAAAATAATAGTCACGGTCTTAGTATTTGTAAAGATGATATAAATTATAATTATGATAGACCAGCTATAGGAGTTAGATTAACTCATATTGAAAGTAAAAAAATTTATATAATAATAGGTGTACACTTAGGACATTATGTTTCAATAAATGATTATAAAAAAGGTATAAATATGATACTTGATAAAATGAAATATAATGAAAATAATGAAAAAATAATTATAATGGGAGATCATAATGAACTTTATGAAAATCATAAAAAAAAAGAAATTGATCTTTCACCTAATACTAAATTAAAATTACAATCTGTAGATGATAAGGGGGAACCTTATGAAACATGTTGTGGCACTGATAATGATACAGAACATAAAGGAAAATATAATAGACCATTTGATTTATTATATAGTAATGTTCCAAATATTAATATGAAAGTAGAAAAAACGCAAAAAAATAATAAAAAAGGCACTTCAGATCTTTCTGATCATTATCCATTAGTTGGTAATTTTAAAATATCAATCATTGAAGTATATAGAGAAGCAGCTGAAGAAGCAGCTAAATTAGCGGCAGCTGAAAAAGCAGAAGCTGAAGCAGCTAAAAAAGCAGCTAAAAAAGCAGCTGAAATAGCAGCTGAAGCAGCTAAAAAAGCAGCTGAAAAAGCAGCTGAAGAAGCAGCTAAATTAGCGGCAGCTAAAAATGCGGAAGTTGAAAAAGCAGAAGATAAAATTATCAAGCAAGGTATAGAAAATCACGGTAATACATGCTTTATAAATGCGTCTCTACAAGCATTTATTGGACTTGATAAATTTATTGATAATTTTGTGAAATTAAATAGTGATAATGATAATATTAATATAGTTAGGGATATATTCAAGACAATATTAGAAGGTAAAGGTACAGATACAAATTTTGAATTAACATTAGATAAATTATTAGAAATACATGAATCTATATATGAATTAATACCAACAAATAATAGTAGAAAAATAATGAATAAAAAGAAAAATCAATCTAAAAAATTTAATATATCTTCTAATTCTAAATTAAATAAAAATAGATACCTAACAAAAAAAAATAATAATAATAATAAATTAACATTTAATAATTTAAAAAACTTTAAAAATAATGATATTATTTATTACCATATAAAAAAAAAATATGAAAATGGATTAAAAACACAATTAAAAAAAAAAATAAAATATAAAATATCTTTTAATAACGGAACTAAATTCAAAATAGGTTCTCAACAAGATGCGGCAGAATTTATAGAATATTTATTTGGTATATTTGAATCAGTCAAAGATTCACATTCAGAATCATTTATATATAATGATTTCAATATTGGAACACAAACTATTAAATCAATAGAATTAAAAGATAAAACAAAATATGATCCAAGTGATAGTTATGAACATTCAACTATTCTTCAAGTAGAAATAAATGGAAAATCTATAAAGGAATGTATTGATTCTTATTTAAAAGAAGAAGTAATGAAAGGTGAATATGCAATTTCTGATATTCACAATATATATTGTAAAAATATGAAACAATGTTATTGTGATCAAGATAAAGTTAAAAAAAAAATCAATATAATAAAATGTCCAAAATATTTAATAATTCATTTAAAAAGATTCGATAATGCAGGCACAAAAATAAATCAAATAATAAATTTTGAAGAGAAACTTGTACTTAACCAAATAAAAGATAATAGTACAGTTAAACATAATTATGATTTGGTATCAATAATTGTTCATATAGGTCAAAATCCAAAAAGTGGTCATTATATATGTTATTCTAAAAGAAATAATAATTGGTATGAATTTAATGATAGTAAAGTTACTATAAAAAATTTTAATGATTTAAAAAAGGAATTAGTAGAAAATGGTTATATGTTTTTTTATCAAAAATCATCTACCAATTAAATTAAACTCTCTAAAATAATTCCATAGTCCATACCAGTATAGATTATCATGAATTTTTTTAGCATAATTATGATATTGATCATTACTAAATAAAATATTATCAATATTTGAAAGCCATAAATATATAGATAGAACATCATCATCTACATTTCTAGGACTATATATAAACTTTATATATTTTTTAGCATACAAACTATCTATTTTAAAGGTATCTAGCACAGCATTTTTTTTTTCATTTATCAATTCTTCATGTTTTGAATTAAATATAATATAAACCATTTTATTATTTTTTTGTTTAGTAATAATAAATTTTAGTATTTTATTTATATTTATAAAATTACTATTTTCTAGTTTGGAATCATAAAAATAATTCCTTCCATCAACGACATGTATTGACGTATTACTTAGTAAATAAGTATAATTAATTAGCCATTTATTATCTTCAATATTAACCAATTTGTTTTTAAGAACATTTATTTGGTTATTAATAAAAACAGATTTGATATATGGAAATATTAGTAGTTTACTATAATTAGTATTAGTCCATTCTGATATATTTAAAGATATGTAATAATTAATTTTTTGATAGATAATTTCAAATTTTTTAATATCTATCCATAAATCAAATTCTATAATTTTATTTAAGGTCCATTCTATAATAAATTGAATATAAGAATCAATCAGTTTTTTATCTAAGCTAAGATTATCTATATCTTTTATAGTATCTATTAAAAGTAATATTAAATTTGTTTTAATTTTAGTTTTAGATTTATTTAATTTTTTCAAAATTTTTGTTATTTCTAATATATATGTATTTAAATCAAATTGTATCATTTTTCTAATTAACAATGTAGTGGTACTACAATTTAATGAATTATTCAAAATTATGATTTTTATTTCACTTAACTCACTAACATTTGAACAATTCATAATTTTTTGATCATTTAATTCTTTTTCTATTTGTGCTGTATTATTTTTTTTTAAACCAGGCATTTTATGTACAAAGATAATAAGTTTCTAAAATATCAAATATTTTATAATAAATTATCTATAAATTATTAAAATAATCAATTTTATTAATCTAATCCTTTGCGTTTCTCTCTATCTGTATCAAGATATCTAGTAACAAATTGATTAATTAATTGCTTTTTAGAATAATATTTTACAGTATTACTTTTAGATTTACCTTTAGATTTACTTCCAGATTTACTTCCAATTTTACTTTTATTTTTTAATTTACTATTTACTTTAGACTTTTTACCTCTACCTTTACTCTTAGGAGAACTAGTTATATCTATTTTTTTTGAATATGATATTGGTATTTTTAACTCTTTGGCTAAACCTTGTAATTCTTTTAAAGAATAATTATAATAATTATAATTCATCAAACAATTTGCCTTATAAGGATTTAATTTTAAATGAAATGCCTTTTTTTGCTGTTTAGTTTTATGCATATTTCTTTTTTTTCTTAAGGAGCTATAACATATACCATATGGATTAAAAATATCTTTAGGATAATTAGTTTTTTGACTTGATTTAGATTTGCCTTTAATTACTGTGTCTGATTCTACTCTAACTTTCATTAAACAATGACAGTATTTTCTTTGTAATCTACTTAATTTACTAGTTGATGTAAAATATTCTTTACTTGATGATGATATTTTATTATTATTTTTAGTACTTTTTTTAATGTTATTTTTTTCTAAAACCATAATACTTTATATAATTAATATAGATAATTCTATTTTAGTATTTTAATTATTTTATTTAGGTTTGTAATATGATAAATCTATATTAAAATAAGTATAAATAATTTAAAAATTGATTTTTTTTATTCACATGATATTTCATCAAGTAATCATGCCAGTTCGAAGAAGGAACACCAGCATGAATTTTATATATAACATTAAAATAAATAAAACTGAAACAGATCCAAATGCTAATTTTGTTGATAATTTGGAAGATAATTATCAACATTTCATATTTCAGTATGACTATAATAGAATAATAAGTATAATTGTTGAGGTAATAGTAGATAATTTTTCAAAATCTATGACATGTAAAATAATAATTGATAGATTAAATATGTATATTAGGTATAATATCCTTTTTGATATTCCCATGATGGGTTACAAGCATATAGAATTTGATATTTGTGATTTACTTGAACAATTTTTGGAACGTATATATAAGTATTACAAATATGTAAATAAAGTTATGATAAATGGAATTAAATATGATAGTAGTAGATTAATTAAATTAGTATTCTATTTAATTCAGAGATATAACAATAAATTAATAAATACATCATATCATATTGATAATCCAATAAAAATATATGATCTAGATAAAAAAATTAAGTTACAACTATATTCAGATGAATTATATGAAATGTATAGGTCATATGTAATAGTAAGTATTCAGAATAAATATATTAAATTAGAGGTTTTTAGTAGTAATAAATCCTCTATTAATTGTGCATTAACTTTTAACTATCATAGTTATAGGTTGATAAATATGGTGTTAATATTTAAAATTCTACCCTTAGAGATTATTGAGCAAATATATACAAATGTTCTCATATTAGAATCTAAAGATAATGTAAACTCTTTTATAAAACAAATTAGAAATGTTAATAAAGATAAAAATAAGAGTAGATACAATAGGAGTTTTAGATTTATTAGACACGCAAAGGCTGAAAAAGCAAGATTAGCATTAAGCATCATAAATAACTAATATTGAAAAACTATTTAGTTATGTAATATGATAAAATCTATATTTTAATATAATTGATAAATAATTCAAAAAAAATTGATTTTTTATTTATATTTAGATGATTTAGTAATCATGTCGAGTCGTATAGAAAGACCAAGCATGAATTTTTCAGCTATCATTAGTATTAATAAAAAAAAAATAAATAAAAACGCCGTAACAGTTGATAAATTGAAAAACAATTACAATGTGTACATATTTCCACATAATTTTGATGATATAATACATATAATTGTAAATATAATACTAAATAATTTTTCAAAATCTATGACATGTAAGTTATTAATTAATTTATTAAATGATTATATTATTAATAATATTTTTAACAGATATCCTAACGCGGTTATAAGAGGATATGACTCTATAGAATTTGATATTTGGAGTTTACTTATGCAGTTTTATAGTCGTATATGTAAGTACCATAAATATTTTAATAAAATGATGATAAATGGAATTAAATATGATAGTATTAGATTAATTAAATTAGTATGCTATTTAATTCTGAGATATAACAATAAATTAATAAATACATCATATCATATTGATGATCCAAAAATAATAGGTTATTTAAATCAAAAAATTAAGCTTGAGTTACATTCGGATGAATTATATGAAATATATAGTTCAGATGTAATATTAAGTATTCAATATAAATATATTAAATTAGAGACTCTTAGTAGTGTTAAGTCATCTTATAAATATCCATTATCTTTAGACTATTATAAGTGTAGGTTGATAAATATGGTATTAATATTTAAAATACTACCCTTAGAAATTATTGAGAAAATATTTACAAATGTTCTCATATTAGAATTTAGCGATAATGTAAACTCTTTTATAAAACAAATTAGAAATAATAATAAAGATAAAAATAAGAGTGTACACAATTATATGGGAAGATTTAGGAGACATCGCGTAATTAAAAAGGCAGCAGCAGAAAAAGCAGCAGCAGAAAAAGCAGCAGCAAAACTGACTGTAGCAGTTATATAAAGAAATAATGAAAAATAACTATTATTATATGTTACTACATAATGATAATTAATTTTATATTATGATGTAATAAGTAGTTAAAACTATAAATTTTAATTTTCATAATTTATAGGGAAAATTAACTGATAAATAATTATTTTTTTATTATCTAATATTTTCCATTTAATTCCTAACTTTTTTGATAGAGTATTAATTAATTCTAATCCAATATTGTTAGATTTAATATTATTATTTTCATTAATTGATTCATTTATTGGTTGAATTAATAAAGAAATATTATTGACATTTATTTTTTTATATGATATGTTTATTTGTTTAGAACTACTATATTTAAAAATATTAGAAATAATATTATCAAAAATAATTTTTAAATAAACACAAGTATTTTTTAATTTTATATTCAGATTACTAGGAATATTATTTATTAGTATAATATTATTAGTTGCTTTATAGAAATTTTCATTTTCTATATATTTTTTTAAAAAACATAATATATTTATAATTTTTGGACAATTATTTTTATTATCAAGTAAAGTTTTAGACACAGACACACACTTATCAACTTGTTTTATAATTAAATCAATAAAAAATGATTTATTATGCATTTTATCGTCTTGATACTGCATTAATTCAGCACAATTTCTAATTATACTTAATGGATTTATTATTTCATGAGCAATATATCTTTCTTCTTCACAACTTACATTTTTTATATTAAGATTGAAATTATTATCATTCACCTTATAATCATTTTTAATATTATTTACTTTAAAATCATTTTCAATATTATTTGGTTCATTTTTATCATTATTGCTTATATCTTTATTATTATTGCTTATATCTTTATTATTATTGCTTATATCTTTATTATTGCTTATATTTTTATTATTCATACTTCCGTATAATTGTTTGTTATTTATGTAATTATCATTTGTATAATAAGTTCTTACTTCAATATCAACATTTGACATTTTTTAAATGATATTTAATATTATTTAATAAAAAAAATAATAATAAAACAAAAATTATATATTAAAAATTACATTTTATATGTCATCGATTTCATCATCTTCAAATTTAGGCATATTTGAATATATATCTGAATAATCATAACTTACTTTACTACATTCATCAAATCCATCATCTCCATCTCCAAATTCAACTGTAGACATATCTGATTTATTTTGATTAGTAGATTCAATTTGTTTTAATATCGCTGGATGTAATTCATTGGCCCTTTTAAGTGCCACAATGTCTTCATCTTTATATCTAATTATTATATCTACTTTAGCCATATCTTTATGTTCGCTTTCAAATTCTCTGCAGGATAACAAGACAATATCTCCAGGAGATACGCCTTTACATCTTTTTCTAATTTTACCTCTAAATAAACCAATTCCTTTAATTAATTTTTCATCTTCTTTACCTGAAAACGATTTTATAAAATTTAGATAACATCTACCATTACCTAGAAATTTTTCAACTACACCATAATATTGTCCATCATTTGCAAATTCAGTTACATGTGTAGCTTTTAAGGCACTATTTGCCTTTTTTTTATGTTTATTACCACCGGATGTGTTTTTAACCATATTATTGTAATTATTAATCTATATAGATATATATAATTCAATTTTATATTATTTTAAAAATTATATTATTTGAAAATTTAAATTATTGTATATTTTAAATTAAATGAAAATAAATTATTGAGAAAATGGAAATAATTTTTCTTTAT
>CETK01155337.1_pt1 | contig 15716 bp, 13 predicted proteins | sample 361431 | NCBI WGS metagenome assembly CETK01 (sample SAMEA2622452, study PRJEB7988) | marine metagenome | biome: marine biome (ENVO:00000447); feature: surface water layer (ENVO:00002042); material: "saline water (ENVO:00002010), including plankton (ENVO:xxxxxxxx)" | depth 5 m | reverse complement strand
ACTAAAACAGCCGAATTTATACTACTTGACTTTATTCTAACACCAACTGGCACTTCTTTTACAGATTAATATATGTATAATCAACAACAACAACAACATTAAAAATAAAAACTATGGCAATCATTACGAATAACAACCCTGACCAAATAGGTATGTTTTATAAATCATACGAACCTAAAACTAAAAATAGATTCGTATTTGAAATTGAAGGCGTTCCTGCTTATTTAGTAAAAAAAGCAGATAGACCCAAACCCCAATTTGAAGAAATTGTTCTCGATCATATTAATGTGAAAAGAAAATTAAAAGGCAAAGTTAATTGGCAAGATATAACTTGTGAATTATATGATCCTATTAACCCTTCAGGTGCCCAATCTGTTATGAACTGGTTCAGATCCCACCATGAAGCCCTAACAGGTAGAGATGGTTATCAGGACTTCTATAAAAGAGATATTAATTTTAAGTCTTTAGGTCCCGTTGGTGATGTTGTTGAGTTATGGGAAATTAAAGGGGCTTTCATTAAAGACCTTAACTTCCAGGATGCTGATTGGTCTACAGGTAATGCTGCCCAAACAATCCAAATGACTATGGCCATGGATTACTGCGTATTAAGATACTAATTTAATACTAATATATTTAAAAGAAGAAGCGCCTTTTGGCGCTTCTCTTTATTTATTCATATATGTATATGCAACAATAAATAAGTTATAAAAATGGCTGAAAAAAAATTACAAACAGAAAAGGTTGCACTACCCTCAAAGGGTTTATTGTATCCTGAAGGTTCTCCCTTAAAAGACGGTACTATTGAAGTTAAGTATATGACCGCTAAAGAAGAGGACATTTTAACTAACCAAAGCTTTATTAAAACAGGTGTAGTAATAGATAAACTTTTAGAAGCACTTGTAGTATCACCCATTAGGTTTAATGATCTATTAATAGGTGATAAAAATGCTATTTTAGTAGCTGCAAGAGTATATGGTTATGGTCCCCATTATGTATTTAATTACACTAATCCTAAAACTGGGGAAGATGAAGAAGTAATGATTGATCTTTCTTTAGTAGAAGATAAAGAATTAAATGAATCACTAATACAAACTCCTAATACCAATGACTTTGTATTTGAATTACCAATATCAGGTAAAAAGATTAATTTTAAGTTTCTAACTCAGGGAGATGAAAATAATATCCAATTAGAACTTAAAAATTTAAGAAAAATGAAGCGTGAAGCAGAATTAACTACACGCTTAAAACACACCATTACAGCAGTTGATGGTGATACTGATGATAAAACCATTAGAGAATTTGTTGATACTGAATTACTTGCAGTTGATTCAAGAGCGTTAAGAAACTATATTAAGGATGTATCCCCTGATGTAGATCTTTCGTTTAACTTCGAAGGAGAGGACGGAACCGTTGTTCAAAATGTCCAAATTCCCATCGGAGTGAACTTCTTTTGGCCTGACCTCCAGGTATAAACCAGTAATATATGATGAGGTGTTCGACCTCGTCTATTGGGGACAGGGAGGATTTAGTTTCGAACAAGTTTGGAATATGCCGGTTTTTTTAAGACGTTACTATATTAATAAAATTAGTGATATCCATAAAAAGCAAGAAGATGCATCACAAGGTAAATCTGAAAGTGAAAAAATCCAAGATTCATTAAATAATTTAAATGTAGATTGGAATAATTTACCAGAAGCACCTATTACAAAACCGCAAGGAGACGAATCAGTAGATACGGACTATTAAATTCAAGGCAGTGATTACCACTGCCTTGTATTTTTTTATATTTATATAGGAATATTTCTATAATATGGCGACACCAGAAGAAACAAGAGCTTTACAAGAACAAATCAATCGGCTTATACAAGAGTATTTACAGTATGAGCAGCAGATTGGTACAAGCCAAGAACTTAGAAATAAAAGAGAACAGGAATACCGTGATGCTCTTGCGGCCGCTGGCAATAACCAGCAAAAATTAAACAATTTAACCAACGAATTAAACACTGAACTTTTAAAGTCACAACAATACGCGCAAGCATTAGGTGATGACTTTAATTACGTTAGAACTCAGTTAGATGATATTGTTGAAGATTTAGGAACTTCTGGTGACTTAGGTAGAAACGTATTAAAGAATTTTAGAGATATTAGAAATATTACAAGTCAGATTCGTGATGATAGGAATTTGACTAATGTAATGTCTTTAAAAGAATTAGAAAAAGCACGAGAAAAATTAGCAGTTGATAAAGCTAATTTAGCTAATGAAGTAGAGAGGGGTTTAGCACAGGTTAACCTAAATAATCTAAGAGGAGAAGAAAAAACCCGAGCAGAAGAAATCGTAGACAACCTTAACAGAGGTAAAGATATTAGTTCTGAAGATTTAGAATTTTTAAGAACTAAAGAAGGCATCTTTAGAGGTATGAGCGATCAAGATAAAGCTCGCTTAATGTCTGCTATTGATTTTAATAATGTTACCGGAGAAACGGGAGATAGGTTTGCTATTATAAATGCTGAATTAGAAAAATCTATAGAAAGAGAAAAAACCCTAAATAAAACTATGGGTATTACTGGAGAATTAATCAAGGGATTAGGTAAAATTCCAGGATTATCTGCAGTATTTAAAGCAGAAGACATAGAAGCTGTAAAACAGGAATTAAGAGAATCTGGTGAAGAAGGTAATCGCACTCTTGCTATGAGTAAGATGTTACAAAAATCTTTTGGTAACCTTAAAGATGCCCTAACTGATCCTGCTACTATTTTTACTTTCCTAGTTACTAAAGGAATACAATTTAACTCTGAAGTTACTAATATATCTAAAGGATTAGGTGTAACTGAAACCCAAGCTACTAGAATTCGAAATGAATTTACTAGTATCTCAGCTAATACTATGGATACTGCTATTAATTCTGAAAGAATATTAACAGCCCAATCAGAATTAAATAAAGAATTAAGTTTAGGGGTTCAATTTAGTGGTGATACACTTGTCAATTTTGTAAGATTATCAGAAAAAATTGGTTTATCAGCGCAACAAGCTGCTAAATTAACTTTAGCAAGTGCTTCAACTGGTGAAAGTGCTACTGAATTTGCGGGTAAATCAGCACTAGCTGCTGCGGAACAAGCAAAAACACTGGGTATTACCGTCAATATGAAAGAAATCATGGCGGATACTGCCGATTTAACTAATGAACAATTAATTTTATTCGGTAGGCAACCAGAAGCTATTGGTAAAACACTAGCTGAAGTCAAAAAATTAGGTATAGAATTAGGCGATTTAAACGCTATATCCAATAAACTCCTTGATTTCCAGGGTAGTATTGAATCAGAACTTCAAGCCGAATTACTCACAGGTAAACAACTAAATCTCGAACGAGCTAGGGCGGCTGCGTTAGCAGGAGATCAGGCAACATTAGCTAAAGAAATAGCTAGCCAAGTAGGTACTATAAGTGAATTTGAAAGTATGAATGTCTTACAAAGACAAAAGCTTGCTGAGGCACTTGGTATGAATGTTGACCAATTAAGTGGTGTTTTAATTAGACAAGAAGCAATTAACCAAGGAATTGCTGGAGCTAAAGATTTAACTGACGAACAGTTAACAGCTGCAAAACAAATGGCTGATAGCCAAAATATATCATTAGCAGAAGCAGTTGTTAAAATACAAGAACAAAGAAGCGCCCAGGATAAATTCAACGATGCCGTTATGAAACTCCAAAGATTATTTGGAGAATTATTAGGTGGTCCTGTTGGCGAATTATTAGATGCTATAGTAGACGTAGCTTCAGTAATTATAGGACCTGTAGCTGCAGCTTTAAACTTTATATTAACTCCAGTTAAGATGTTTACTACACTCTTAACCAAAGTACCTAATATATTAAAAGTTATAGCAGCCGGTCTTATTGCACTTAATTTTACTAGCATATCAGCTACAGTAGGTGGTATAGTAGATAAATTTAAAGGTTTAGGAGAATCTGTTACTAACTTTGGTAAAAAGATAATGGATACCTTTAGTGGAAGTGGAGAAGGAGTTAAAGGATTCTTTGATAAAATTAGAGCAGGCTTTACAGGTGCCCAAGATCAGGCATCTGGTATAGTATTTGATCCTCGAATGGCTGGGGGAGGCAGATTCCGAGATACTGCTACAGGTAGAATGGTAAGTGAAGAAGCAGCTAATGCTGCGGGAGTATTTAAACCAGGAGCAGTTCCTACAGGTGCCCCTAATTTAGCCGAAGGTGCTGGTGATGTAGCAGATATCCCTACGGTAGCAGATGATGGTTCTATGCTTAAAGAAAAAATGAAAAATATAGCTGAGGGCCTTAAAGCCTTTGCTAGTATGGAAGTAGTAAAAGGCGGTTTAGCTTTATTAGTAGCATCACCTGGATTATTTGTTTTAAGTAAGTCTGTAGAAGGTTTAAGTAAAATTGCCCAAATTAAAGGTGAAGAATTTAAAGCTGCTATGGAAGGTATAGCAGGAGGTATTAAAGAATTTGGATCTGGATCTATATTACTTGGTTCGGCAGGTTTATTAATTGCTAGTCCTGGTTTATTAGCATTAGCAGTAGCATCACCTGGTTTAGCTTTATTAGGAGCTACGGGACCTGCTATTGAAGGTGGGTTAAAAGCCGTATCTAGGGGTATTGGTGCATTTGGTGAAAATCTGGTTAATATTTTGAAAGGAGCACTTGCCCTTACTGCTTTAGCAATTCCTATTGCGGCTGCTGCTGCTGCCTTTAGTTTATTAGAAGGGGTTGACCCAGGAGCTATAATAGCATTTAGTGTTTCTTTAGGAATTTTAGGAGCAGCCGCTGCTATTTTAGGTGGTATGCTTCCTGTTGTAGCTTTAGGTGCATTAGCATTAACTACTTTAGCTATCCCTATAGCAGCTACTGCGTTAGCGTTTAGTTTATTAGAAGGCATAGACCCAGCTACAATGTTAGGGTTTGCAGCTGCATTAGGAGTTTTAGGATTAACAGCTGCAGGATTTGGTCTTTTTGCTCCTCTTATAGTTGCTGGCTCTGTAGCAATAGCAGCTTTAGGAATAGCATTATTACCTTTATCTATCGCGGGTGAGGGGATTTCAATGTTAGCAGATGGATTTGTAAAAGTAGCAGAATCTATTCAATTATTAGACATAGGTAAAGTAGCAGCTTTAGCACTTTCTATTGTAGGTCTTACTGCCTCATTAGCGGGATTAATGCTTTTAGGCCCTGCTGGACTAGCAGCTTTAACAGTAGTAGGAGGAATAGCTGCAGTTGGGGTAGCAACAGCTACAACAGGAGGTGGTGGTGACCCAGGAGTAACAACAGCTTCTCCTGGGGTGGTAGCTCCTATAGCAGGAGCAGGTACACAAGCTGGTGCTGCTGCTGCTGAAGAAGAAACTAATACTGAAGTATTTATGGCTAACATAGAACCATTAGTTGCATCTACTGTAGAAACTACTATAAGGGCTTTAGTTCCACAAATGGTAGCAGCATTAAAAGAAGGCCAAGGTAATGTTAGGGTTGTTAATGATAACTTTGCTTCTTCTGGTCCTGGTGGTGATATTAATACATTAAGAAGATTACCTTCTGAAAACTTTGGATAATGGGATTAATTAAAAGATATAACGAAGAAGAATTTAGGCAAAAAGTTAGAATTAATCAAGCTGCTCCCCTTGAAAAATACGATAACTTAAATACGGATAAAGATCTAGATTATAGAAATAATAATCTTCAAATACCTTTTTTTAAAACCGAAGATAGCTTAAATAAAAAATTTGGTATAGGTAATGTAGGAAGTCCTTTTGAGCAAATAGAAAAAGATGGGCAAATAGATTATGAAGTAGTAAATGTAGGGGCTATTGATAATGTTAACGCATATGCTATTCAACAATATAAAGAACTTAATAGTATAGAAGACATCCCTACAGATTTTATTAAATTTAGAATTTCTGTAGTTGATACTGTAGACCCATCAAAAATAGATTTAATAGTATTTAGAGCCTACTTAGATGATTTAAACGACGACTATACAGGTGCTTATAATAGCTACAAATATAATGGTAGGGCAGAAAAGTTTTATACTTACAATGAATTTGAAAGAAAAATTAATTTTAGTTTTAAAATAGCAGCTCATACTAGACAAGAATTACTTCCACTATATCAAAAACTAAATTATTTAGTAGCACAAACTTCACCAGAATATTCTCCCCAAAGAAGAATTAGACCTAAATTTAGTAGATTAACAATAGGTGATTGGTGTGATGATATTCCAGGATTTTTTACTAATGTAAGTTTAAAATGGTCATCTAAATACCCATGGGAAATAAATTTAGAAGATTCTATAACGCAACACCCACATGCTTTAGATGTAAGTTGTGCATTTATTCCGATTCATAATTTTGTTCCTGAAAATAAGATTACTACACCATATATTATCCCTAATGTACAAACTAAACCGGAATCCGCGGCGGATGAAATAGTTGAAACTAATATAGGACCACAACCGAAAACAGCAGTATTGCCCCCACCTATACAATTTGATCCTATCATAGCAGAAAGAGATAATACCCAAGTAAATTTACCTGGTTTACAACCCCCTACAGTAGCATTAGATCCAAGTCTTTTACCCCAGGGCAATAATATAGGAACAAATACAGGTACTGGTACATATTTACCCGGTTCATTTTTAGGAGATTAATAATATGAATAGATATAATAATTTAAATATTAAAAAAACATTTCAGGGTAAAAAATATTTTAATAATCCCATTTATCCTAATATACCTGAAAGTTTAGACGATATATATGTTGAAACTGAGTTTGGGGATAGAACAGATATTTTAGCACATCAGTTTTATAATGATCCCTCTTTATGGTGGGTAATAACAATAGCTAATCCTAATAAATTAAGAAGAGATAGTTATGTATGTAAAGAAGGATTACAAATAAGAATACCCTTAAACCCTGAACCTATAATAAGAGCTTATAATAGACTTAATTCTAATAGATGAGTATTTTTAAAGAAACATTTAGAGGGTTTGTTAAAAATCAACTTGGTGTTAGAAGACAAATACAAGCCCAATCCGTTAAAGATAATAACGCTTTAGTATGGCAACAGACTAAACAATGTGTTATAAGGGCTACTTCTTTAGTTGATTATAACCAAGATATAAACATTAGTTTAAATGAAGGATTTGAATCTTTAAATGGTTCACAATTATCTAAAAGATTTGTTTTACAAGGAGGTATAGGATTTAAAGGAGGTATTAATGGTGCATATGGAGATCCATTATTAGCTTCCGAAGGAGATAATATTGAAGGCTATGGACAAGTTCCAATGCCTGGAATTACATCTTTAGACATTGAAACTAAAACAGCATACGGTTCTTTACGTTCAGCTAAACTTAGTTTTGTAGTCCATAGTTTACGCCAATTAGAAATTATGGAGTTATTATACCTACGTCCTGGTTACCCTTTAGTAATAGAGTGGGGATGGAGTCCTTATATAGATAATAGTAATTCTATAATTAGTAATCTTCCAACAATAGCTGAAATCTTAGAAACTGATGGTGTTGATTTATTTTCAAAAAATATTACCCAAAATGATCTCTATAAAGCTATAAATCAATTAAGAATAGACTCTAATGGTAATGCTGATGGATTTTTAGGGTTTATAAATAATTTTGGTTTTAAAGCTCGCCCAGATGGGGGTTTTGATTGTTATTGTGAAATATCTTCTATGGGGGAATCTTTAGATAGTTTAAAAATAATTCCTTTTAAAATCCCTGGTCCTGAAAACCTCCCAGTAGAGTTTGTTGTAGAAGAAACAGATGAAGAAATTAAAAAACCTGATGCTGTAAAAGCTATAATATTACTTTTATTAAAATACGCTGAAAAACTAGATACGGACTCGGTAAGTAAACCAGGTTTTTGGAATGATGTAGATAATTCTAGTGACGTAACTGAGGCCGTTATAAATGACATAAAACAAAACTTTCCGTTACTACAAAAATTTACATCTCCACTAGAAAAACAATTAGCATTAGATAATTTTATTTTACGTAAAGATCAAGAAATCCAATCTGCTGCTTTTAATAGCTTTATTAATACCTCTTATATAAGATGGGATTTATTTGCATGGCTTTTATCTGAATATGCTATACCTAAGAACGAAAAGGGAGAAGTTACAGTAGAAGTTAATACTGTAAGATTTATACCTGATGGAAATAATCCCCCTAAAGTAGACCCTTTATATTATGTTCAATTTAATAATTCAGATAATAAAACCCAATTAGATATAAGCTGTGACCCAGCTATATGTTTATTACCTCATATGTTTGCAGATGAATCTTTAGGAGATACTTTATCATCTGAGACCGGTTGGGGAAGATTTTGGGAAGGGGCTTGGGACTTAGTTGAAGGAAGTAACGCTTATCTAGCTAGGGGTTTTAGAACAGCATTTACAGGCGGTCCTACAAGCACTGTTGCTTTTGATAGTAATGGGGAACAAAACCAAAATTTTATAGGAGGTATCTTTTTGAATATAAGAAATTTGATGAAAGCATATGATGCTACTATTAGAGACCAAGAAGATCCGGATTTAGGCAGTTTTATAAAAAAAGTATGGGATGATGTAAATATAGCTTGTCCTATGCATAATTTTATTTTTAAAGTAGATAATGATTTCCCTAACCAAGCATATATTATAGATTTACCAGTTGATCACCAAGATGTAGCTAATATAGAAGAAATTTTTGAAGTGCCAGTACAGGCAAAAGATAGTATAGTTAGAGACTATAATTTAGAAGCTAAAATACCAGACGCTTTAAAGTCTACTATAGCTATTCATGCTCAGGATCCTGGTGATCCCCAAGATATAGAAGATGTAACCTTTAATGCTTTTAATAGAGCTATAAAAAATAGGTTATTTTATGGAGATTCTAATGACCCCAGTGTTAGAACTACTTTTGAAAGCCCTTTAGCTAAATTAAAAAGGGATAGACAAGAAAGTATGGTAGCTTTTAATAAATTAAAAAGAACATATTTTGAAACCATTAATGGGGCAGAAAATAGTAATATTGAAGATTCTACATCTCAAATAGATGATTTAAAAACTGCTTTAAAAAAAGCTCAAACTAACGTTATGCAAGAGTATAACTTAGAAACTAAAGAAACTAATGCATCATCAGTAATTCCTTTAGAATTTAGTATGACTTTAGATGGTATTTCTGGCATAGTAATAGGTAATGTATTTAAAATTGATACTACTAGATTACCTAGAGCATATAGAGGTAATGTAGAAGGTGGTGCTAATATAGGATTTGTAGTATTTGGAGAAAGTCAAAAAATAAACGCAGGACAAGACTGGACAACTGATATTAATGGCAAAATGATTATATTACCTGGTGAAAATTATGGAATTGAAAAACCAGATTCTAATAATTTTGATGAAAGCGAACCTATATATTTTGATGAAGATTTAAGAGGTAATGAGGATTTTGAAATCAGCGATGAACAAACACTTATAGATCCCGGTTTAGATAGTGTATCTGTAGGAGACCAAATTTACGTTAAAATAAATGGAGTATTTGATAGTGATGGTAATATTATATTTAATGACTCTAATGGAAATCCACAAGGGTATACTTATATTAGAGAAGAACCTCGCGTAGATAATGATACTGGTTTCTTTGATTTAGATGATAATATTATAGGTGCTATAAAACCTGGTAATAAAGGTTTATTATTAGGAACTGTAACTGAAATTGCTAATCAAGGGGTTACTGGAGTTTTAGGAGAAAGAGAAGTAATTTGGTATAAGTTTAACATGGACGAAAATACTTTCTCAAGTGGTGAATATGTAGATGAATTTACTAATAAAGGAGCAGGTAAAGGTGATGGAGATTTTATTAGTAATAGCAAAGGAAAACGACAGGGGTGGGTAAGGATAGATGTAGTCCAGACAATACCTGAATCTACACGCTCTACTACTAACCCACCGCCACCACCACCACCAACTAATAGTAATACACCTAATGCTGATAGACTAAGGGCAGCACTTAATCAATTTGGATACAAAGAAAAGGGAGAAGAACTTTCTAATGGGGGCGATATAACCCCTGAAATGGCAGATTATACTATAGCCGTATTTAGAAAAATAAAACGCAAAATGCCCGATTTAAAAATCAGAGCTACTGGAGGTAATGATCAATATCACCAAGGCTTATCTTATCGTAGCCGACATAAAGATGGAAGGGCAGTTGATTTTACAATTTCCCCTGCAACTGAAACTAATATAAGAAAAGTAGATAAAATATTACGGGGTTTTTCGGCAGGTGAAAATGATTTAGCACGTTTTATAAATGAATACGATGATCCCACTAAAGCAGCAACCGGAAAACATTTCCACATGTCATGGGGTAAAGGAACTGAAGCATCATCAACTATAAGGGAATCTATAGCTCAAGCAGATAGAGGTGAAATAGAAGAATATAGAATATAATGGCATTTATACCTAAAAATAAAGTTAAATTTTTATCTACCAAAGGGAAAGAACTATATAACCCTAAAACCCAAAAAGAATACATTGGGGATTATATACAGTATGGAACTAAATTTTTTAAAGGAAATAACATAGCTAATTTAGGTGATGAATTAAAACTTATAGATCAAGTATCTAAAAACTTAGATGCTTCTAAAACAAGTCAAATATACCACGTTTTAAATAAACCTTATTATAATAAAGCTAAACAACGAAAGCAACCACCTAATAATAAACCTACACCAACAGAAGAAGATTATACTAAAGGCTATTTTTATAGGTACTTTGCAAAGAGAAAAAATTCCCCTACTAGCTTATACGAAATTAATAAAACTGTTTATAAAGAATTAATTCAAGGGAAATATAATAATACATTATATTTGCCCGGTAGAATCCTATGGTCCTTAGAAGATGAAACAATAAATAATGTTAATATATTAAAAGCCGAAAAAAATTATCCAGGAATAGGATATTTATTTGGTAATATTTTAGAATATATTTTCTTTGCTAGAGATATGGAAGCAGGAACAGATTCAGGAACTGAAAATCTTATCGCTCAAGAAGGTGAATTAGTATACCTTGATGGTACTCCTTTTCCCGCGGGAGAAAAATACCATATTCATCCTAATAAAGGACCTATGGAAGGGGGTAAACACATTTCAGAACCCCATTCTCGTTTAAGATACACAAATCCAGGATCTTCAATACAACCAACATCTAATGTAACACCTCAATCACCTCAACCTAGTATGAGCACATATTCTCCAACTACACCACAGGTTAATATTAGTTCATCACCTAATTTAGGAGGAGGAGGTGGAGGAGGTGGCTCTTACTAAATTTGTTTGTATATTTAAGGTATGTACTACCTTATAGAAACGCAAGATCAATTAAAAAGATTTTTTAGTGATGAGGGTAGTGAATGCTACCTACAATTTATTACTAATAATGATAATGTACACCCTAAATTACAATCGTTAAGTGCCCTTTATATCTATTCGTTTAGTAAGGAGAAAGGATTTATTATTAATTTAAACCATCCTGAGGCATTTGAGCTTGAATTACCAATAAGTTATTTAAAATCTTATACAAACATATTTGTAAAAGAAAAAATAAAAAGCTTACTATACATCCCTACACTTCCTTATACGGATATACAAAGTATATACTACTTACTAAAAAATGAACCACTAGAGGGATTACCTAAAACGGGCACTCACACGTTCTATGAGCGCAAATATGGCGCGAATAACGTGAATAAAATCATTCCACTTGCAAAACACTATGAGGCGTTGGAGGAGGAATTTAATGCGATTTACCCGTATATACTTAATTATAAGAGTGAGGAATCAAATAGGTGGTATAACGAAATATTAACTCCTACATTAGCAAAAATGGTAAGTGAGGGCTTTAAAACTAATAAGGAGTTTAAAAAACACTTTGACATAAATGAGAAATTTAGCATTAATGAAAATAAGATTTACGGATGGTATAATTTTTGCACAACAACAGGACGCCCTACAAACAACTTTAATAGCGTTAATTTCTCAGCTTTAAAACACGATACAGGTGAGCGAGATGGCTTTGAAGCAGATAATGATTTACTAATTGAAATGGATTTTGAGGGTTACCACCCACGAATTATAGCGCGTTTATCAGGAGGTAAATTAGATAAAAGCGAATCAGTTCATATACAAATGGCAAAAATGTATTTTGATACTGAAGAGGTAGATGCTAAAATGTATAAGCAAAGTAAGGAACTAACATTCCAACAAATGTATGGTGGGATAAATCGTAAATATCTTAAATACGAATATTTTAATAAAGCACAACAATTTATAAACACATTATGGAGTGAGTTTAACACTAAAGGTTATGTTAAAACTGTAATTGCGAGACGCAAGCTTTTAAAAAGCAATTATAAAAACATGACACCTCAAAAACTATTTAATTATTATATCCAAGCATTTGAAACGGAGTATAATTTTACAATGTTATCTAGATTATTTAAGTTACTTGAGGGTAAAAAAAGTAAGATAATCTTATATGTGTATGACTCTATACTAATAGATTTTGCGGTCGAAGATGGTAAAGAAACACTTCAATCAATTAGGTCAATAGTTTCGTCTGATTTTCCAATTAAAATTAAAAAAGGATATATATACTCTTCTTTGAAGGACATTTGATATTTATTACAGAATAACACAATATATACTCAAATGAACAATAAACTTTATTGCACCTTTCTGCAAGATGAAGGGGTAAATGAAGTTGTAGAAAGAATTTTAGAGGAGCACGATATATTATTTAATAAGATTTTTGTTCTAGTTGCATTAGATGACAATAAAACAATGTTAACCTATAATATAGACGGACCAGTCTACAACCTACAATTGCCAAATACAATTCTTGTACATAGGAAAAAACAAACTAATACATTATACACTATAAATGCTTTAAATGAAGTAATAAGATACTTAAATAATGGTGTTTTAGATACTACGTATCAGGTGGATTGGACACGGTTTCGAAATTGCTTATTATTAACACGTCCTGGTGGATTTAAAAAGGTAAAAACACGTTTAAAAACTATAATTGAAGTAGAATGAAACTAAAAAAATTACTCAACGAAGCTATAGATGATGCAGGGGTAAAAGAATGCCCTACAGCAACACAAGATTTACGTGTTAATACACTTAATCGTGATAGAGCTATTACTACACCCTTTATTATGTATGGTCCCTTAAATGTTGAGGAACCAGGTGATTATTGGGAAAAAATAGCTAAAAAATGGGGAACTACAGAAAAAGCAGCATTTAAATCTAGATGTGCTAATTGTGTTGCCTTTGATATTTCTCCACGAATGTTAGATTGTATACCTGGTTCTGTTTCCGAACCTGTAGAAGAACCCGGGGCTCAAAAAGATATAGAAAAAGCTTTTTCTGATAGACCAGTAGTTGGTGAACTTGTTAAAAAGGGTGTATTAGGTTACTGTTGGATGCACCAATTTAAATGCCACTCAGCACGTGCCTGTAATACATGGGCTGCAGGTGGTCCTATAAATAAAGACGAAAATTCGTATGATTGGCAAAGGCGTAATTTAAAGGCTGCACTAAATCCCGATCCTATACAATCTGAAGAAGAAGTATATGCTGAATAATTTAAAGAAAAAAGGTTATGTTATTATTAGATACGGTAGGCAATACTCCCCTACTAAAATTTGAGTTCCCAAATGGTACTCTATGGGGTAAAGCAGAGTTTTTAAACCCAGGAGGATCAGTAAAAGATAGACCTGTAGCATGGATACTTAAAGAAGCTATTCGTACTAAAAAACTTAAACCTGGAGATACTATAGTTGAAGCTACCTCGGGTAATATGGGTATTTCATTAGCAATGTTTAGTGCTAATTTAGGTTTTAAATGTGTTATAGTAATGCCCTCTAATATGAGTAACGAACGTAAAGTTATGTTAAAATCATTTGGTGCTGAGTTAATAGAGGTACCTGCTGGTGACTTTGATGCTGCTATCTTACTAAGAAATAAATTAGCCAAAGATAATGGTTGGTTTAATTTTAACCAATTCCATAACCCGCTCAATATAGAATCACATTGGTATACTACGGGAATGGAGATATGCAGAGATATTCCATTTGGCACTTGTGTAGATGCATTTGTTGCTGGAACAGGAACAGGAGGGACAATAATGGGTGCGGGTAAATTTATCCAAAACCAGTTTCCTATATGTAAATTAATAGCTTTAGAACCAGCCGAATCACCTGTTATGTCTGGTGGTGAGCCTGGTTTACATGGTATTCAGGGTATTGGTGATGGTAGTAAGTTTTTAGTTGATTTAAATGATATCAATCGTATTGAAATAGTACCTACTGAAGAATCAGTTGAAAAATCTAAATCATTAGCTAAAGACTATGGCTTATTTGTAGGTTTTTCTGCAGCTGCTAATTTTTTAGTTGCAGAAAGGTTAATTGAAGAAGGGTATGCTAAAAATGTAGTTACTATCCTTTGTGATAGGGGAGAAAGATATTTTAGTTGTTTGTAAAGGCCCGCTGGTAGAATTTGGATTCCCTGACCTAAGGTATTATATTTACCCAAAATTAAAAGGTCATGAATCTAGATGAAATTAGAAAGCGCATGGACCGCTTGCAAAATAAGTCCAACGGCAAGTCAAAATCAGACTATAAAGCCAACTTTTGGAAACCACCTAGCGGTGAGAAATCAGTTATTCGTATTGTGCCCTATAAGCACAATAAAGAAATACCATTTACTGAATTGTATTTCTACTTCGGTATAGACAAACCTAGAATGATGTCACTCTCAAATTTTGATGAGTCTGACCCGATTTTGGAGTTTGCATCACAATTACGTAAGTCTAATGACCCAGACAATATGGCATTAGCAAAGAAACTTTATCCTAAAATGCGTACGTTCGCACCTGTAATTGTTAGAGGTGAGGAAGATAAAGGTGTACGTTTTTGGGAATTTGGTAAGATGGTTTACCAAGAACTCCTTGGAGTTATGATGGATGAAGATTATGGTGACATTACTGACATTGCTCAGGGACGGGATGTTACCGTAGAAGTTATTCCGGCAGCAGAAACTGGTAAAATGTACGACACAACTACTGTTCGTGTTAAGCCAGTTCAGACCCCACTTTCAGATAGTGCCGAAACAGTTGAATCATTCCTTGAAAACCAAAAGAATGTTATTGATTTATTCAATAAGTACTCATTTGATGAAATGAAGGAATCACTTCAAAAGTACTTAGCACCAAGTGAAGAACAGGAAACGGTAGAGGCAACGTCACCTGTAAAAGAAAAAGTTGACCTCGATTCTAAAATAGACGATTTATTCGGTTAATATGGCTAAAAAATCCAACAATAAAGCCCTGGATGGGGGAAGTCTTACTGACGAACTAGCAATTTCGCTAAATAAAAAGTTCAGTAAAGAATATAATAAAGTTGCTTACTTCCTCAACGGCGGGGATGAATCACCAACAGATGTTACATCTTGGGTATCTACTGGATGTACACCACTCGACTTGGCGATCTCTAACAGACCAAATGGGGGTTTGCCTGTTAGTAAAATTGTTGAGATTACGGGCCTAGAGCAAAGCGGTAAATCCCTCCTAGCAGCTCACGTAATTGCTTCTACACAAAAGCAAGACGGTGTGGCAATATACATTGATAC
>CETK01154401.1_pt1 | contig 15737 bp, 17 predicted proteins | sample 361431 | NCBI WGS metagenome assembly CETK01 (sample SAMEA2622452, study PRJEB7988) | marine metagenome | biome: marine biome (ENVO:00000447); feature: surface water layer (ENVO:00002042); material: "saline water (ENVO:00002010), including plankton (ENVO:xxxxxxxx)" | depth 5 m | reverse complement strand
TCAAAAATAAACTGATAGAGAGAAATGAACTTATCGATTTTCCCATTAAAGAACTGCTTGTTTCCTGGGGGGGTTTTATCCCTAATGATCTTTGAAATTAGATATTTAAAAATGATTAAAAAAGTTAATGATGAGAAAAGTTGTTTTGGGATTGTTCTGCTAAAATCTGGATCCGAAACCGACAAACCTGGGGCAACCGAACAGTTTTATGACGTTGGCACAAGAGCTAAAATTATTCAACTTGAAGTTCTACAACCAACACTATTTTCTATTAAGGTCAAGGGTGAGGGACGTTTTAAAATTGAATCGGCTAACAAGGGTAAGTATTCCTTGTGGAATGCAGTAGTTAGTGAAATACAGGATGATGACATAGTTCAATTGCCCAAAGAAGTCGAGCGCTTGTCTCATAAACTCAAAGAGGTGCTTTATTTAAACAAAAATAAAAGTCAATTAAGTAGGGCGGAAATATCTAGTATTAACCAACGATTTGAGGATTCAGGATGGGTCGCAAATAGATGGGCTGAGTTATTACCAATTGACATATTACAGAAACAAAATTTACTGGAAGAGAGGGACCCTATGTTGAGATTAAGAAAAATCGATCACATTATTCAGGGAATGAATGATTTATGACGTGATAATGATTAGCGAAGATTTTATTCTTGTTTTGGTCGTAGGTATAATAATATTGTCCTGCGTTGAGCTTCTGTTACTATTTATTATGAACAAAAGTAAAAATGTTTTTAAAGAAAGTTTTTTTTATAATGTTGTTTCCGGAATTTTTTTAATGGCGTCGTTACTTTGCTTTAGCAAAGATTACTTTACTTTATGCGTCCTTCTCTTAACATGCTCTGGTCTTTTCCATTTTTTTTCACTAATAACGTTCTTGAAAAGGAAAAGTTAAAGGTATGAGCATTCATCATTATCCTTTCACGGGTATTATTGGACAAGAAGATATGTGTCTTGCACTAAAGTTATCTGCAATAGATCCGCTTATGGGCGGTGTTTTGGTAATGGGTCACAGAGGTACTGGTAAATCAACTGCCATCAGAGCATTGGCTAATGTTCTGCCAAAAATAAAAACGGTGAAAGGTTGTTCATTTAACTGTTATCCCAAAACGGAGTTGGTAAAATGTCCTGACTGTATTTCTAAAGCAAAATTAGTTAGTACCTATAAGAGTGTGCCGGTGGTGAATCTTCCGTTAGGCGCTACTGAGGATCGAATTATAGGTTCGCTAGATATTCAAAAGGCCCTGCGAGTCGGTGAAAAGGAATTAGAGCCAGGCCTTCTTGCTAGTGCAAATAGAGGTTTTTTATATGTAGACGAAGTTAACCTTTTGGATGATCATTTAGTTGATTTACTTATAGACGTTTCAGCCTCAGGTATGAATCGTATTGAAAGAGAAGGTCTATCGATTGAACACCCGGCGCAGTTTGTTCTCATAGGAAGTGGCAACCCAGAAGAGGGAGAGCTCAGACCACAGTTACTGGATAGATTTGCCTTTTCTGTAGATGTAACCACTCCTGTGAATCTTGAGGAAAGAGTTAAAGTTGTTAAATTGAGGCAGGAGTTTGATGATAGTCCCGAAGATTTTGTAGATAAATGGGCGGCAAAAGAAAAAACGTTAGAGAGAAAAATCAGGGCTGCACGGATAAAACTTGACAAAATAGAACTGCCAGAAAAAACCCTTGAAAAAATTGCGGAGCTTTGTCTAGCGCTAAAAACTGATGGACTCAGGGGGGAGCTTTCCCTAAGTAAAGCCTCTAGAGCTTATGCGGCTTTGAACGGCAGATTATCGGTCACGGAGGATCATGTCAAACGTGTGGCTGTAATGTCATTAAGACATCGTTTGAGAAGAGATCCGCTGGACGATTCAAGTTCTGATATTCGTGTGACAAAAATAATATCAGAACTATTTGACTAAGAAAAATTTTTTTGTGCTGGCTAAATATATATTAAAAATCTTCAGTGTTTGTCCCCATAAACTGGGTGGGGTAAAAATCGAAATACCGCATTTTGAGTACCGACGAATCTTAATTAATTCATTAACGAGTATTCTTCCTGCGAGAATGAATATTTCTTCGATACCGTGCGATGTTTCTTCGGAACATTTAGTAGGAGGAGTTGATTTCCTAAGCTCTCTGCGAGAGGGACGTACGATTTATCAAAAGGGTTTGCTTGCCCGAAATAAAAGTGGTAGCCAGATACTGATACTAAACTTGACGAGAGATTTAGATTTAAGAGTTTCTAATTTATTATCCAAAGAGTTAGACAAGACCATTGGGAAGACTAATAAAAAAGCTGATGGATTTAATTCACTTGTTGTGTTTGAAGAGCAATCTTTCAAAGGGGAGGATAATAATCAAAAGCTTCCGATTGCAATTAGTGAAAGATTAGCGCTCACGATACTTAGCAACGAATTGGCGGAGGATTGTAATCTTGAAAATTTGATGATGACGAAACAGGAAGTCCTTTCAGTAGTCAATGCAAGAAAGATTTTTCCGGAAGTGTCGCTTGATGATGCGCAGTTATCGATTTTAGTTGGTGTATCATCTGAATTAGCAGTTGAGGGTTTTCGTCAGATTTTTTATGCAATCTCTGTAGCCAAAGCTATTGCTGCTTTAGACGAGAGAATACAGGTTAATGATGAGGATATTAAAACAGCTGTCTCGCTGGTATTTTTTTTGAAAGCAAAGTCATTACCTCCTCAAGAAAAAGGTCAAGAGAGTACTGAGGATGAAGATACTGATAGTTTGGATGAAGGAGCCCCTGAAAGAAATGATAATATTTCTGATTCGGATTTATTAGGCGACGATTTGAAAAAAGACGAGAGGCTTAATTCCAGAAACAAGTCGGAGCAAGACGAGGAGGAAAGTATTGACGCATCTATACAAAATGCGGTTCTTTCTAAAAAATTTTTGCAGACAATTTTAGCTAGTGAACTGTCCAAACGTTTGAACAAAAATCCTTTGTTTGGACGAGGGAAAACCATCGCAAGAAATACAAATAGTGGAAAGAACTTCTCATCAATGAGATGGAAAAAGGGTTCCCCTAATAAACTTAAGATTATTGATTCCATACAGGCGGCTCTTCCTTATCAAGTTCACCGACGAACCCTACAATACTCTAATAAACATATCCTGTTACACATATTACCCGAGGATTTACGTGTCTCAAAAAGACGAAACCGAGTTCGAAACACCACAATTTTTTTGGTTGATGCGTCCGGTTCTTCTGCAATGCGAAGGCTAGGAGAGGCGAAAGGAGCTGTAGAACTCTTGCTATCTGAGTGTTACATAAGGAGGGATGAAGTTGCACTGATATCATTCAGAGGAAAACGCAGTGACTTGCTATTAGAGCCAACTAGATCTCTTGTTAGAGCGAAGAAATGTCTTAGGGGATTAAAAGGTGGAGGCGGTACTCCAATGTCCCTGGCATTGGACCATGCGTTCGGATTGTGTTCCTCCGAGTTAAATCAAGGGAAAATCCCCGTGCTAGTAATTCTCAGTGATGGCGGAGCGAATGTTACCAAAAGTGGATTAGGAGGTAGGCAAGAGGCATTTAAGGAATCTATTCAGAGTGCAGAATTATTTTTAAGGTCGAGTATTAATTCAGTATTTATTGATATTGCTGATAACCCTGCATCTCAAACCAAGCTACTAGCCGACAAACTTGGAGCAACTTATTTTGCGCTACCAAGAGCTAATTCGAAAAAAATATTAGATACCGTTACTACGCTCCGGTAATTCCGTCATGATTAATTTACAAAGGTCTGAAGAATGTGTTTCGTTTAATAAATGTCCGCCATCAAGCTCTGAAACTTTTGCTCCCGGAAAGTATTTTGCAAAGATTTCTTTTATTTTGTCTATTGGTATCCAATAATCCTTAACCCCTATTATAAAAAAAAATTTTGTTCTTACAGAATTTACGTTTTGAAGGACGCTCAACACATCTGTTTCTGCCATGAAGCTCAGCGCTCCTTGCAAATGACCTTTGTTATTAAAAAGTCGTTTATATCTTTCCCTTTTGCTCGGATCTTCTAGGTCAGAGCCTGTCGAATCCAGAAGTTTATTTATTATTGAGGAATTGTTTATAATTTTCGATAACCAGGAAATCGTAGGTCTCGACGTGATAAAAGGACTTACTAAAGGGCTTAGTGCCATAGTGAAATGTAATGGGGGAGGGATTAGCGAGGGATTGATGCCGATAATATTTTCCACTTCAATTTCTTGGTTATAAATTAACAATTCTATTGCTAACGTTGTGCCCGCCGAGTGTCCGACAATTGTTCTTATTTTTTTTATATTCAAAAATTCAAACAATCTACTAAGTTCTTTTGCAATATTTCGCAGGCTCAATTTGAAGTTTTTTTTACTTTGGGATTTTCCATGACCTGGCAAATCCAAGGATAACGTAACAAACCTATTGCTTAATTCTGCGGACAATTCATCCCAGCATTCACTGCTCCCACCCGTTCCGTGAAGGAAAAGAAGCAGGTTATCAGGCGTATGAGAAGATTTAGACGTCACGCAAAACCATGTAACGTTTTCCGTTTTAATCCACCTAGCTTTTCGTTCTTCCTTAATCATGTCTTTTTGTTTATTTATTATAAAATTTTCAAGATGTAAAGTTATTTTTACATAATTTATGTCAATATGAATTGACATATGCTGGTTTTTTCTTTTTAATCAATAATTCGACAAATTATAGATTGGGTGTACATGAAATCTGAAAGTATTCTTGAATTGCATCTAAAACATGCATTGTCGAAATGTGGCAGTCCTGGTTCGCCTCAAAGGTTGCATATGGCAATGCAACACGCTGTTTTTCCTGGTGGAGCGCGAATTAGGCCCCGACTTTGTCTTGCTATAGCGGACTCTTTTGACAATTATGATAAGCAATTGGCTATAGCAGCGGCAGTTGCTATTGAGTTTTTGCACTGTGCTTCCCTGGTTCACGATGATTTGCCTTGTTTTGACGATGCAGATCAAAGAAGGGGTAAGCTTTCAGTCCACAAAGCATTTGATGAAAGGCTCGCTATTTTGGCTGGCGATGCACTTATTGTGGAGGCCTTCCGTCATTTGAATAGTTGTGAAACAAACCACTTTACTCGGCTTAGGTTGGTCCTTGATTTGGTTACAAAATCAGTCGGAAGTGTCTCCGGAATAATAGCTGGGCAGGCATGGGAATGTGAAAGGAAAGCATCTCTTGAACAGTACCAGAGAGAAAAAACTGGGGCACTATTTGAGGCAGCGGTTATGTCAGGGGCTGCTTCGGCTGGCAGCGAAATTGAGGATTGGCGTCTCTTCGGTGAAAAGTTAGGGGAGGCTTATCAAGTAGCAGATGATATCCGTGATGTAATTGCGCATCCTTCAGAGGTCGGTAAACCTACCGGCAGAGATGAAGTTTTGGGAAGAATGAGTTCGGCAAGAGAGCTTGGGCTTTCGGGAGCCGTGGCGTACTTTGATAACTTAATAGATGAAGTTGTTGCCTCGGTACCAAAGTTCAATAATGATGAAAAACTAACAATTTTAATTAGAAATGAAGCTATGCGTCTTGTCCCTAAAAAAGGGCGCATAAAGATTCAAAAAATTGACAGTAAAGCATTTCTGTAGAACTAGCTTACGAGAAGTAAATTGAAATTCCGCACTAATTTTTTTGTTTCGATAAAGAGAAGAATTATGCGTAGAGTTTTTCAATCGGATAGGCTTAAACGTAGTCTTGAGAAGTCTTTTTTTGTAAGATATTTTGTCCATCGCCAGGCATTGCGGGCTTTTGACCTAATGGCTGGATTCGTTTATTCCCAAATTTTACTGTCCTGTGTCAAGTTAGATCTTTTTAATTTTCTTAAGGATGGTGCAAAAAGTTTTGATGAGGTATTTCGTTTTCTAAACTTAGAGCCGGAAAGGTTTGACTGTCTGATAAAAGGCGCTTGTGCGATAGGGTTGATTGAACAAGATGAGTCTGATTCAATAGACCTTAGTTTAAAAGGCCATATATTTGCGCAGGACAAGGGTTTAGTTGCATTAATCTTGCACCATGAAATTTTTTACAAAGACCTAACTGAGCCAGTGGCCTTCCTCAGAAATAAAGACACAGAAACTTCTCTGAATAGGTACTGGGGTTATGTTGAGCAAAGAGGGTCAGTTCAAAATAGTATTAAGATTAAAAAAAAAGAAAATGCCCGAAAATATAGCGAGTTAATGGCACTTTCTCAACCCATGGTAACGGACCAACTAATCTCCGCATATAATTTTCGGAGGCACACTGCAATACTTGATGTTGGGGGAGGAAAAGCAAGTTTTTCAATTCGCCTCGCAGAACTTATTCCCGGCATAAAAGTAGCTAACCTTGATCTTCCAGAAGTTTGTGAAGAGGCAAAAAAAAATGTTCGTCAAGCGGAATTGGTGAGCACTGTCCGGATAATTTCAAGTAATTTTTTCGAAGAAGAACTTCCATATGGTTATGACTTAATAACCCTAATCCGGGTATTGTATGATCATTCAGAAGAAAATGTTAAAAAACTGTTAAGGCTGGTGAGAGCGTCACTTCCAGAACACGGTAAGCTGTTGATAGCAGAGCCCATGGCGAAATCCTCAAAATTTGGATCAAGTGCCGATGCATATTTTTGGTTCTATTTGACATTAATGGGAAGAGGTAAGCCACGAACATCAGAGGAGCTAATTAAGCTCTTACGAAATTGCGGTTTTTCGAAAGCACGTTGTTTAAAAACGACGTTACCCATTCAGACTGGGATAGTATTGGCAGAAGCATAGTGTGACATATTTTCATCACCCTTCTTTGTTGTGGTGCAAAAAATAAATTCATTGACAAGGTATTTGATTTTACTGATACTTACTATGTAAAGTTATCTTTACACACAAAAATGTTAATGAAAGTTTACACATAGAATGATTGAAAACAAAGCATCTGTTGTGTTGTTAAAAAAACCAGGCGAAATTAGGGTTGAGCAAATTAATTTGGACCCTTTAACGGAAAACGATCTATTGGTAGAAAACTTTTTTAGCGGAATAAGTTCTGGGACTGAACGGCTTCTTTACGAGGGGAGGATGCCTGCTTTTCCAGGAATGGGTTATCCATTAGTCCCTGGCTATGAATGTTTTGGAAAAATTTTAGATTGCGCAAAAACATCAGGCTTTGAAGAAGGTGAAACTGTCTTCGTACCTGGTGCAACATGCTACGGAGATGTCAAGGGTTTGTTTGGGGGTGCCTCATCACACCTAGTAGTGAATAAAGAGCGTGTAATTAGAATGCCTTTTGACATGGGAAGGGAAAATGTTTTGCTGGCGTTGGCTGCCACCGCTCACCATATTTTTGAAGGAAACCATACGCCTGATCTTATTATTGGACATGGGGCCCTAGGTCGTTTGTTGGCTCGTTTGACAGTTTTGCGAGGAAAATCTCCCGTTGTTGTTGAAAAATTGCCAATTAGAAGGAATGGCGCTTCGGGGTACAACGTTTGTTCCCCTGAAGAGGTGATTGGAAAACAATTCAGTTGTATTGCGGATGTTAGCGGCGATCTAAGTCAACTCGATTTCCTCGTAAGTCTACTCAGACCAGGGGGGGAAGTAGTTTTAGCAGGTTTTTATCAGAATTCAATTTCTTTTGACTTCGTACCGGCCTTTCTGAAAGAGGCGAGAGTAAGAGTTTCTGCACAATGGAAACAGAGCGATCTAAACGCAGTCGCCGATTTAGTTACTTCCAAAAAGTTAAAGCTTGACGATCTAATAAGTCATGAGGTTTCAGCGGAAAATGCTCACTATGCGTATGAAACTGCTTTCAATGATACGAGTTGCTTAAAGATGGTAATTGATTGGAAAGGGTTTCATTAATTATGGAAAATAAACAAATAGTCCGAGAGAAGCAGACCGAGGTAGCCGAAAAAAATAGGTCAGGTGATTCTATTAACCCATCCGACGCTAGCCCATCAAATGAAGTTAAGAAAAAAGAAACACAAATAATTGCAATTTATGGCAAGGGCGGTATCGGAAAAAGTTTTACCTTAGCAAATCTTTCTTACATGATGGCGCAGCAAGGTAAAAAGATATTATTAATTGGTTGTGACCCAAAGAGTGATACGACTTCGCTTCTCTTCGGTGGAAAGGCCTGTCCAACAATTATCGAGACATCATCAAAGAAGAAATTGGCAGGAGAAGAGGTAAAAATTGGAGATGTTTGCTTTAAAAGAGACGGTGTCTTTGCCATGGAATTAGGTGGTCCAGAGGTTGGGCGAGGTTGTGGCGGTAGAGGAATAATCCATGGATTTGAAACCTTAGAAAAATTAGGTTTTCACGACTGGGATTTTGACTACGTTTTACTAGACTTCTTAGGAGACGTAGTTTGTGGCGGTTTCGGATTGCCGATAGCGAGGGATATGTGTCAAAAAGTAATGGTAGTAGCAAGTAATGATCTTCAATCACTTTATGTGGCAAATAACGTGTGCTCTGCTGTTCAGTACTTTAGAAAATTAGGGGGGAATGTTGGAGTAGCGGGAATAATAATTAACAAAGATGATGGTACTGGCGAGGCCAAAAATTTTGCGGAAAAAGTCGGTATACCGGTCCTAACGTCTATTCCTGCACATGAGGATATAAGAAGAAAAAGTGCCAGTTATGAAATTATTGGAAAGCCAGGCAGCGAGTGGGCTCCTCTATTTTCCGAATTAGGTTCAAATGTTGCATCAGCTCCGCCAGTTTTACCAAAGCCCTTGATCCAAGATGATCTACTCAACCTATTTTCATCTGATGTCGTTGGAAGAGATTATAAGCTTGTGCCCGCCGAGCTATCTGATCTGACTGGCGTTAGTTTCGAAGAAAAAAAATCACTGGAAGTAATTTATGACGCAGCCTAAAGAACACATCATAGACATAAAGAACCTTTCAACTAACAGAAAGGAAAAGGTGCCCTGCGGAAGTAAGGAACTGGTTGAACGAGCGAGGCAGCAGAACAAGTCTGAAATAATTGATCAGTATAAGAAGGATTATCCTGTTGGTCCGCATGATCAACCGCAAAGTATGTGTCCTGCGTTTGGTTCATTACGAGTTGGCTTAAGAATGAATAGAGTTGCAACAATTTTGTCAGGGTCTGCATGTTGCGTCTATGGGTTGACTTTTACCTCACATTTTTATGGTGCTCGCAGAAGTGTCGGGTACGTTCCTTTTAACTCTGAAACACTAGTTACAGGTAAACTTTTTGAAGATATCAAGGAGTCGGTTGAAAAAACTGCAAACCCTGAGAAGTTAGACGCAATAGTTGTCATTAATTTGTGTGTTCCTACAGCTAGCGGAGTACCATTGCAACTTTTGCCGAAAGTAATCAATGGAGTAAGGATTATTGGAATAGATGTACCAGGGTTTGGAGTACCTACCCATGCAGAGGCAAAAGATATTCTTGCCTCTGCAATGTTGAAGTTTTCTAAGACTGAAATTGCAAATGGTCCAGTAGAAAAATCTCTGCAACAGAGGAAGAGTTTGCCTCTGGTTACGTTAGTTGGTGAAGTATTTCCATTGGACCCGATGTCGATATCTTCCATGTTAGAACCGCTGGATTTGGAAGTGGGGGCGATAGTTCCAACCCGTCAATGGAGGGAATTATACACTGCATTTGAAGGCACTGTAGTCGCTGGACTGCATCCTTTTTATACCTCAACATTCAGAGAGTTTGAGTCAGTGGGAAAACCTATTTTGAGTTCTGCGCCAGTGGGATATGAGGGGACGGCTTCGTGGTTGGAAAGACTTGGCAACACACTGAATATATCAGAGAAAAAAGTTAACAAAGCAAAAGATCTTGTATTGCCGTTGATAAAACAGTCTCTACAAGAGAAAAAACTGAACGGAAATGTTACTTTGAGTGGTTATGAGGGTTCCGAATTGCTCGTTGCAAGATTACTTATAGAGAGCGGGTTAGCAGTAAAATATGTCGGAACGGCCTGTCCGCGGACGAATCAGTCCAAGTTGGATGAGGAGTGGCTCAAACAAAAGGGTGTTTCAGTGGAATTCAGAGCATCACTTGAAAGCGATCTCCAGGCGATAGAGGAGTACGACCCTGATCTAGTGATCGGCACTACACCGGTAGTCCAACACGCAAAAGAAAAAGCAATTCCATCGTTATATTTTACAAATCTGATCTCGGCTCGTCCGCTTATGGGAAATTTAGGTATCGGGTCAGTTTTAGAAGTTATCGGGGACGCTATAAATAATGGCAAACGTTTCAAGAAGATGAAAAAGTTCTTTTCTGGAGTTGGGGACGGTGAATCGTCCGGTGTTTGGCACCCTTTCGGCGAAAAGAATGCAAAGTTTAAGGAGTTGATTTCTGAAAAAAAACTAGCGACAAATAAGGTCACTAAGGAGCAAGTGAAGTGTTGATTATTGATCACGATAGAGCAGGAGGTTACTGGGGTGCTGTGTACGTTTTTACAGCAGTGAAGGGTCTGCAGGTTGTAATCGATGGGCCAGTTGGGTGTGAGAACTTACCCGTAACCTCTGTTTTGCACTACACAGATGGATTACCTCCTCATGAGTTGCCGATTGTAGTTACGGGACTATCCGAGGATGAGTTAAATAAAAATGGTACCGAAGGGGCAATGAAAAGGGCGCATAAGGTACTCGACCCGAAACAACCATCAGTTGTTGTTACGGGGTCTATCGCGGAAATGATCGGGGGTGGTGTGACACCCGAGGGAACAAAGCTGAAAAGATTCCTACCACGGACCATAGATGAGGATCAATGGCAGGCTGCTGATAGAGCTCTAGTTTGGTTGTGGAGAGAATTTGGCTCTAGGAAAGTGGGAAAAAAGAAACCGGAGGATGGAGCACCTACGGCGAATATCATTGGACCGGCATATGGAATGTTTAATCAAAATAGTGATTTAGCAGAGATCAAGAGGTTATTGGACGGGCTAGGAGTAAAAACAAATCTTGTTTTCCCGCTAGGTGCAGATTTAGGAGAAATTTATCGGTTATCAGAAGCTGATATAAATATTTGTCTCTATCGCGAGTACGGGAGGGGTCTCTGTGAACTTTTAGGCAAACCGTATTTACAAGCCCCCATAGGAATGGAAAGCACAACGCTATTTCTGGAGAAGTTAGCATCAATATTGAAAATAGATGCGAGTGAGTTCATCGAATCTGAGAAACATACTACGCTAAAGCCTATTTGGGATCTTTGGAGATCAGTAACTCAAGATTTTTTTGGAACTGCAACGTTTGCGGTTGTTGCAAATGAGACTTATACAAGAGGAATTAAAAATTATCTTCAGAATGAACTCGGTTTCCAGTGTAAGTTTGCTTGTTCTAGAAAAGCGGGAGGTAAAACTGATAATGAGAAAATAAGAGCTCAAATACAAAATGGTACCCCGTTAGTAACCTTTGGTAGCATCAATGAGCGAATGTATCTCGCAGAAATCAATTCTAAGAATGCGTTTATTCCATCATCCTTTCCTGGATCAATTGTCAGAAGGCATACAGGAACACCTTTTGTAGGATATGCTGGTGCAACCTACATACTCCAAGAATTCTGCAATTCTCTTTTTGATTCTTTATTTAATGTTTTGCCACTCGGAACTGAGCTCGACCTGGCAGCACCAGTTACAAAAACTATAGAGCGAAAAGAGGAGCATGCAACTGTTCACTGGGAGAGAGAGGCAGAGCACGTTCTAAACCATTATCTTCAAAAGGAACCGATACTTGTACAAATATCGCGCGCAAAGAAACTCAGGGAACAGATAGAAAAAAATTGTAAGGAACGTGGATTGTCGGTAATAACAGAAGTAATGGTTATCGAATATTTTAATTTGAAGGATGAAAAGTCTAAGGTCCAAAACCAAGATGCAGAGGAAAAAGTATGAGAATTTTTGGATCTCTACTTTCATTTTTTCTAAGAATGCCGTGGTATAAGGCCACGTCTGCCCATGCCGCGGGCTCCAGTGCGGCAACGGCCTATCGGCCATTTCAAGGAGGTGTAAATCATGAGTGAGACTTCAGGTTCTATCTCAGGACTTACCGATGAAGAAGCCCAAGAATTCCATACGTTTTATATGCAGGGCTTAGTTGGCTTTACGGCTATTGCCGTTGTTGCCCACATACTCGTATGGGCTTGGCGTCCATGGTTCTATTAACAGTAGTTGGTGAACTTTAATTAATTTTGCAAAAGGAGGAATGAAATGGAAGCGTTATCTAGTCAAAGCTCAATTGCATCGGTTTCAAGTAAACAACCGGGCGGGGATACATTTAGATTTTCCATTATTTTCTGGACAACATTTTTAGTGTTCTTGTTAATAGCAGTGCTGTCGACTTGCTTGAGGCTACCGTGGCGTTCCTGGATGCCTGGTGCAGAAGGAAGTTCATCATTATTGAGTGACGTTAGATCAGCAGTTTATACCCTAATGTCTCATTTAACTTAATAGGAGTTTTGATATGTGGAGAGTATGGAAATTATTTGACCCTTTAAGGGCGATGGTGATCCAGGGTGTTTTCTTGTTTGCATTAGCAGCAATGATTCACTTTATTTTGTTAAGTACAGTTCGTTTTAACTGGTTGGACGGAAAAAGCCAGTCAGAAATTATGATGGGCAATGCTGGAATGAACCAACCAGCTGTTGTGGCTCAGGCTTCTGAAAAACGATAATTATTGTAGAAAGGGCTGTGCAGGGGCGTTAAGCCCCTGCCCGGTTAAAGATTCTTGAGACTGGGGGAGAAACCATGGCAATGTTAAGTTTTGAAAAAAAATATAGGATTCGAGGTGGGACCCTTGTTGGGGGAGACCTATTTGATTTTTGGGTAGGACCTTTTTATGTTGGTTTTTTTGGAGTTACCACTATATTTTTCGCGTTCCTTGGTACCGCATTGATACTTTGGGGCGCTGCTATGGGCCCAACATGGAATCTCTGGCAAATAAGTATTAATCCTCCCGACATAAAATATGGTTTAGGCCTTGCTCCTATGGCCGAAGGAGGTCTTTGGCAGGTAGTAACGGTTTGTGCGATCGGAGCCTTTGGCTCATGGGCACTTAGGGAAGTTGAGATATGTCGTAAATTGGGGATTGGTTATCATGTTCCCGTCGCATTCGGTTTTGCCATATTCGCATATGTAACCTTAGTTGTATTTAGACCGATCTTATTAGGAGCCTGGGGACACGGTTTTCCCTACGGAATTATGAGTCACCTCCAGTGGGTATCGAATGTCGGTTATCAATTTGTCTGGTTTCACTGGAATCCAGCGCATATGCTTGCAATAACTTTCTTTTTTGCTACCTCGCTAGCAGCGGCTTTACACGGGGGATTGATATTATCGGCAACGAACCCGCAAAAAGGGGAACCTGTAAAAACCCCTGAGCATGAAGACACCTTTTTTAGGGATTCGATTGGTTATTCAATTGGAACCTTAGGAATTCATCGATTACTTCTTTACCTTGCTCTCGCGTCCGGCTTTTTTAGCGCCGTTTGTATTGTTATAAGCGGACCTTTTTGGGTAGGAAATTGGCAAGATTGGTGGGGGTGGTGGCTTGAATTGCCGATATGGAATTATCCAATTGACGGAAGTATGTATCCAACAATGAAACCATACGAAAGTTCCTAAACAGGGACAACTGGAGATTACGATGGCAGAATATCAAAATTTATTTACACAAGTTCAGGTCCAGGCTCCTGCATATCCGGGAGTACCACTGGAAAGAGACAGAGATACGAGAGAGAGAGTTACTACTCCATGGCATTCATCGTTGATGGGATGGATAGGTAATGCTCAGATAGGACCAATTTATTTGGGGTTTCTGGGTGTTGGATCGGCCATATGTTTTGCGATTGCTTTTTCGATTATTGGAATGAACTATCTTGCACAGGTAGATTACAATGTAGTCGAGTTTGTGAGAAAGTTATTTTGGCTTTCTTTAAATCCACCTGACGCTAAATACGGTTTGGGCTTCCCGCCTCTCGCCGAGGGTGGCTGGTTTCTAATGACAGGATTCTTTCTTACTGCATCTGTTCTTCTGTGGTGGTTTAGAATGTATAGAAGAGCATTAGCTATGGGTATGGGAACACATGTAGCATGGGGTTTTGCGGCCGCAATCTGGCTCTTTCTCGTCTTGGGCTTGTTGCGACCAATACTAATGGGGAATTGGAGCGAGGCAGTTCCATATGGTATCTTTTCCCATTTAGAGTGGACACAAACATTTTCAATCAGATACGGTAACCTTTTTTGGAATCCTTTTCACATGCTTTCGATAGCATTTCTCTACGGAGCAGCGTTACTTGCGGCTATGCATGGCGCCACTATTCTTTCGGTAAGTAGATTCGGAGGCGATAGGGAGATAGAGCAGATTGTTGATAGAGGCACAGCATCTGAGCGTGCAGCATTATTCTGGAGATGGACAATGGGCTTTAACGCAACCATGGAGTCTGTTCATAGATGGTTGTGGTGGTTCGCAGCATTGGTTTGTATAACTGGTGGAATAGGAATTCTTTTAACCGGTACAGTCGTCGATAGTTGGTATATATGGGCGGTCAAACACAATGTTATCCCGTCAGATCCTTCGGTATGGCCAGTCACACCGTATTATGAAAATTGAGTTTTATTAAATACAAAACTCTCTTGTTCGAATGAGCTGGGCGAGCTGTTCCCAGCTCATATTGTTTTATTGAGGTAAGAAAGAGAAAACTTTTTTAATTAGTGGGGGTCCCATTAATAGTTATTTGAAAGGAGATGTATCAATGTTAAAAAACTTAGTTATGCTTGTCTTGAGCCTTTTTACGCTCAGTTGTTACGCTGCCTGTGAGGTAAACCTGTCATCGGCAGACAACATGATGTTTGATAAGAGAAAAATTTCCGTAGAGTCAACCTGCGAAAAATTGGTAATCAATTTTGAGCATAAGGGTAAGATGCCGGTTGCTGCTGGTGGCCATAATGTTGTCATTATCAAGACAAAGGACTTTAACACTGTTGTTAAGAAAATTGATATGAAATTGGGTGCCGATGCTGGATTTTTGCCCGAAATGCCGGAAGTTTTAGCCAAAAGCGCTATAGTCGGTGGTGGTGGAAAGGCTTCCCTTAGCCTGGACATGGCAAAGCTTGAAAAAGGAGGTAGTTATCAATTCATTTGTTCGTTTCCTGGTCATTACGCAATAATGAAGGGAACTTTAGAGGTTATTTAATCTTGTAGGCGAAGTCCGGTGTAAATCCGTTAGTTTGAAGAGCACTTAGATTGGTTGGTTAGATTTGATACTTTATCAATCAACAAGTGCCCTTCTCACTGAACTGATTTTAGGTAGTTACATTACTCCTCCTTCCTTTTCACCTGGGCTCAACTATGCTTGCTGTCATTAGCCTAATTGAGAAAGCGTTGTAACTGGAGAGTTAGAGGGGCTTTTTAAAGGTATCCGTTAAGTACCGCGGTTTGGTAGTTTAGCGCAGAAGCTAGGGTTACCCAAATTAAATAAGGGACCAGTAGAATTGAGGCTAGTAAACTCATGGGCCTCACAATAACCATTAACAATAAAATGGACCCCCAGAGGAAGATAACCTCCAACATGGCAAGCTCTGGTCTCTTCATGGAGAAATAGAGATAGCTCCATGATACATTTAGGGTTGCGTTCAGGAAAAAGCAGGCTATCAGATTTAACCTCAATCTCTTATGGGTAACCTTATTGAGGGAAATTCCAGCGGAAACCGCGCATAATGAGAATATTGTTGTCCATGCTATGGGGAAAACGAAATCGTCTGGTT
>CETK01060312.1_pt1 | contig 15772 bp, 22 predicted proteins | sample 361431 | NCBI WGS metagenome assembly CETK01 (sample SAMEA2622452, study PRJEB7988) | marine metagenome | biome: marine biome (ENVO:00000447); feature: surface water layer (ENVO:00002042); material: "saline water (ENVO:00002010), including plankton (ENVO:xxxxxxxx)" | depth 5 m | reverse complement strand
ACTTAGGTTTGATCTGCTAAATAATTTTTGTTGCAATGCAATTACTGCATTTGTATTCGCCTCTATATTGTTTTTGGGGTCTGCTTTTGTGTACATATTTAAAACCCCAAGTCTTGTGTTCTTTGATATTTTCCCGCTAAGTCTTAACCCAGCACTTATTTTGTTTTCAATTGTATTTCCATTTTCGTCTCTTGCTACACCAATTCTTCTTGAAAAGAAAGTTCTCGAGTCTCTGCTATCACCAAAGCTTGAAAATAAGTCGCTATTTTGAATAAAAAATTGTCTCTTCTCTGGTAGATTAATTTCAAATCGAGTTATATTAATAATTTGGTCATCTACCTCAACTTGAGAAAAATCTGGATTGAACGTTAAATCTAGATTCATTCCATTTCCAATGGTGATTTTTGCGTCACCACCAAAAGAAATATCATTATTAATATTTGAATTGAAATCATTAGTATGAATACCGCTTGTGTAAGGAATTACTGTTATTTGTGTTTTGGATTTTCCTAGCGGATTGTCGAAAATAAGATTACCAAAAAAAGCTAAATCAAGGTTTTTTTGATTAATTGGGACTTTATTCCACAAAGAAAACTCACCTGTAAAAATATCTGCTCTAAAAACTTGAAATTTCCAATTTTTGGATCCATCTGGATATTTTAAAGATTTTAATGGAATTTTAAATTCACATTGATAAAATCCGTCACCAATATAGGTCTCTACTTCCCATTTAGTATCCCATGTCATATCTATATCATCTCCACCCTCAGAAATTAGTGCATCTTTTTTTAAACCCACGGGATTGGATTCAAAGAAAAAAGCATTGTTTCCATCCCTGTAAGTATCAAATAAAAGAATTAGAGCGTCATTACCTGGTACCGAACTATCTCTTTCAAGTGATGGAATTCCATACTCGTTAGAGCTATTAAATGCCTTAATAAAAGCATATATATAATTATCATTGTGAACAATTTTCACTTCTGTCTTTTGCGAAGCTAACGAGTCGAATGGAAAATTTTGCCAAAATTCATTACCAGCTATGGCCTTATTCCAAAATTCTTCATCTTCTTTTCCGTCTAATTCAATTGATTGATCTGTATAAGTACTATATAAATTTTTAAAATTTTGAGCATTTAAAAGGGTATTAAAGAAAAAGTGAGTTGAAAAAATATAAAAGTAAAAAGATTTATTCCATAAGGTCATTTATATATATCTAAGATGTGAGCGACAAAAAATACAAAATAGTTGGAATGAATATAAAAGAGCAAAAAATATTAAAAAGTTTAGTTGAATTTTCCTCTGCATGCCAAAATGCAATGATCATCAATGGTAATTGAAACGGGAGTCTAATTAAAGCATCGTTTTGAGTTATAGAGAGGGCTTTCTGAGCTACTTCTGACAAATAAAGGTGAACATTAGCAGGGAAAATAAAAACCAAAAGATAAATTAATCCTATTCCAGCAAATTTTCTTGTTTTCTTAAATAGCAATAAAAATCCAAATAATATTTCAAAAAATCCAGACAAATAAATAAAAAACTCATGAAAAGGGATGTAGGGTGGCATAATCGAGACAAAAAAACTTACATCTGTAAAATGCTTTATTCCGATAACTAAGTAAAATAAGGAAAATGTATATATAGTTACACTTTTAAAATACCCTACCATTAATTTAAATTAAAAATCCCTCCTAATTCGAGTTAGAAGGGAAGTCGAGATTTATTTTTCACTACTAGCCATAGCCGCATTCATAACACCTGAAGCATCGAAAAAGTCTCCAATTTCATGAATTTGACCCGCGCTATTAAAGTTAAAATAGTGGTATGCTCTTACTTTTATAGTTTTACCATTTGCCATGCTTTTAGCTGACCATGTGCCATAAGTACGCACACTTCCGTCTTTAACTCCTAATGAGTCTGCACCTGGTAACCAAACTCTGGCATCATAGGTAATGTCATCAAAGTTATCCATCCAAGCTTTGTTTCCAGATATGAATCCGTCATATTTAACTGGTTCAGACCCATAAAAAGGTGGATAGTGAGTTACACCTGGGCATATAAGTGGTTTTTGGGCTTCTGTATCTTCTGTTTTAAATAATTCAAAAAACTTCTTTGCTGTGGCTAAATTTTTAGAATAAAGGTCATCGCTTTTATTTTCTGCTTTTTGGTTATTAACCTCACATGAAAAAATAATTAATACAACAAAGAAAGTAGGGATAAAGTATTTTAAATTCATAATTTCAAATTTTATATTGTAAAATTAATGAAATATAATTTTATTATTTAAATCTTAAATGAATTTATAATAAAAATTATCCAACCAATAATTAGTGTTAAACCACCAATTGGTGTTATAGGTCCAAGAAATGAAAAATTAATTTTCGTAATAGATTGTGTTGAAAGAAGAAAAATACTAAATGAAAAAAGGACTATGCCGACGGAAAAAATTAATAATAAATTATTTTTACTTTGAATATTTGAATTTGATATAATTATCATTGCAAGACCGTGAAACATCATGTACTTAACACCTGTCTCAAATGATTTTAGCGAATCTTCGTTTAGAAACTCTTTAAGTTTATGAGCTGCAATTGCTCCTAAGATGACAGAAAGTAAAGCAAAAAATCCACCAAAAATTTTAAGTTTATCCATCTAATCAACGAATTTATCAATTAACTTTTTAATATCTTCTTTTTTTTCATAATCATCTACGAATAAATACATAAATAATGGCTTTTGATTATAAGATTGAGATACTTTAAGATCAGTCCTTCTGTTGTAAATTTCATTCCAAACCTCTTGTACAATATTCCATTTTTTAGAATTATCTTCCCACCACTTCAATGCGTATTTACATCTTTCATCTTCTACTTTTTTGTATGTATTGTAACCTTTTTCCTTAGCTAAAACTTTGTTTTTTTCATTTTTACGATAGACTTTAGAATTATCTTGAACATGTGCCCAACCATAATCCATTATTTCAACTCTATTTCCTCTTAAAGTTAAATTATAATCACTCCTTATGTCTTTTTCTCTCCTTGGAAGTGGGGCAGGGGTAGTGCTCTCCCAATAGCTTTTACCATCAACATGAACCCAGGTTCCAGATCCTTCGTATCTAGGCCCGTCGTCAACCTGATAGACTTTCTGTGACCATTGACCCTTAACTTCACTTTTTGATCTATTTTTATATTTCCAAAAATTATTAGAATCATATAAATAAAAATCTTGGTTTTGATAAGACCAATCTTGCCTCCAGTGCTTGATAATGTAAGGTTCACCGTAGTCTCCTATTTGAAGAATATGTTGGATGGAAATATCATTTTTATCATCTTTAATTAAATGCGCTAACTCTAAAGCATACATTGTCTTTGGAGGAGATTTTACATAGGTAGAGTCTTCAGTATATACAAAGGTTTCAGCAAATTCAAATTTTACTTCATAACATCCGCACATTGATTTGATAGACTCTTTATCAAGATTCTTTTTAGACTGTGGGTAAAGTATAATGCAGTTAAGAATAAGAAATAGTAATAGTATTGTATTTTTCATATCAATAAGAATTATAATTGGTCAAAATTTAGTGTAAAAGTAAGTCTTATTTGCAATTTTTAAAAAACTCATTATAGGAAATAAAAAAATCAGAATTACAGTCTTTTGGATCTGATATAAATTCGTTGATATTAACTAGAAAATCATCAATATAAAATTTATAGTCAGCTAGATTTTCTTTAAGATAATTAAGCTCCTTTTTTCTTTTTATATTTTCATCTTTTAAAACAGTTGAGGATTCCATCACATATTGGGCGAAAGTTGTTTCATATTTTTTTCTAGCTCTGTTTAACTCAATCCTTGCCATCTTATTTACTAAATCATTGTACTGTTCTATTGTAGTTTCATTCTGATTTTTTTGAATATACCTTAAAAAATCACTAAAATTTATTGTTTCTTGATTAATTGTCTGCCTATCATTTTTATCTGATATTAAATAAGATCCTAGGTTATAACCAAGATTGTCAACTACTCTGATAGAATAATTTTGAAAGAAAATAAGAACTAAAATTTTAAAGGTGAAAATGAATTTAAACATTTATTTGGTACTGTCATTAAATATTGTGCAGCTATAATCAAGAAAATCTCTTATGGTAAAATCTTCGGATCTGCTATAATCTAGATGTTTTTCATAATAAGGCTGATCTTTTAAGTACGCTAATTCGTCGTATTTTAATTTGTCTCCATTTATCACAATAGTTATAACTGCTGAATTAGGAAGTGCTCTTCCAAAGGGGTTTTCACCATTATGTGCAGAAGACTGATCTTCATCAGGATGAGGGTTATAACTTATATTGAGAATTAAAGTGTCTGAAGAAGGAGACGAAAACTCAACAATTTCTACGAAACCTGTAGGATCCCTGTAATTCTCATCCTCTTCATAGGTCGTAGAGCCTTCTTTGTGCATGAAATAAAAAATTTCACAAAAAGGGGAAGTGTTAAAGTTTTCAATTGCACCCCAGAAGAATTTATTACTCTTAAATCTGATAATTCTTCTGATATTTGGACCAAAAATACTTTCTTTTTCTTCGTCTAAGACCCATAACGTGTCCTCATATAATTCAAAAAACGGTTTTTTTTCCTCAGATTTTTGGCAGGAAAAAATAAAGAAAATAAGAATGTAGCTAATTATAATTTTTTTCATAGAGTAAAAAAACAAAATCTGGAATAAAGTTTTAGTCTTAAGTAATAAAAAAAAACTATTTAAATAATTAAATATATATATATATGTATTAATTTTGTATGAAACTTGAATTGAACACTTGAAAACTATAAAAACTAGAAGTAAATTAAGATTTATAGCTCACAACCCCACCGGAGAGCTATTTAAGTACTTTTTATCTTTCTTGAAATCATTGAGGTCTAGAAAATAATTATTGAATAAATTATTTACTATTCAATAAGTTGTGTGAATTACATTTATCTTTTTCCAATGTGAATTTCATTCATATTTAAAGTTAAAAAGAGTTTATTTCAAATAATTTCCATTTAGTATTAACTTTTTTATAGTGAAATAGACCTCTTCCAAAATAAATTTTTTTGTATTTAGAATTGTATCTACTATAGTGAGCATCAAGAATTACAAATTCATCACTTAATTGTATAAAATTATATTTATTTAATATTGAATATTTATAATCTTCTTGAATTTTTTCTTCTCTAAGAATTTTATATTTTTTTATGAGCTGATTTTTGTCTTGGATTTTTTCTGGATTTTTAAGAGGGTCAAAAACAACTGGAAATGAAAAATAATTTGATAACATTTCGTAGTCTTTATATTCAAAAGCTTTATTATACTTTATCCATAAGTTTACTATAGTATTCTCCAATTGACTTTTTTTGTTCCCTATTAGTGATCTGATTCCAACACCAAAAGGTGTTTGGTCTGCCATGTTTCCAAGAATATTTGGTAGTTTTTTAAGTAATAGTTTTTCAATATCGCTTTCCTGCTGAGAGAAAGATGCGAAGTGAATCAAGAAAAAAAGACAAAATAATTTTTTCAATAACTTAGGTTTAATTATTTTTTTCTTGATATAAATTTACTTCATAAAATATACCAGTGGGGTCTACATAACAGATTGTGCTAGAAATTTTTTCATTTTTCCATTCCCACCTACAATGACAGGGATAGCTATAACTTTTTCCAGAAAGTTTTGAATTTGCAGTCCATAAGAAGTCATGATAGGTTACTATTTTACCATTATTGAAGTATGATGTGTAAATGTCTCTGTTATTATGTTTTATGTTGTTAAATAAGACGGAGTGAAAGTTGTACCCCTCGATGATCCCATCAACATCGTAAACTAAATTATTAAAATAGTGTTTTCCTTCAGGGTCGAAATAATCTCTCGCAATATCAAAATCACCTTGAAGATATGAATCAGCAAGTTTTTCAACAATTTTTGATTTATCATCATTTTCATTAATAATTCCATTAAGTGATGAGATATTTTTTTTTGAATCATCATGACATGAGAAAATCATTAATGCGACTAAAAGATATTTAACTTTAATTTTCATATTTAATTTTTTATCTAATATAAAATTTTTAATCAATCTTATATAACATTATCTTATAGATAATTAAAATATCTATATAATAATCAAGACCATAGAAAGTAAATTTTATTGAAATTTGATTTATGAAAAAATTAACTTTACTATTATTATTGTTTATTAACTATACTTATTCTCAAGAATGGTTAATTGTGAGCGTGATCAATAAGAACAGTAAGGGTATTAAATATGAGATTGATGACGGAAGCAAAATTTCAAAAAAAACGACTAAAAATCCATCATTAGTAAAGTTGATTCAGGATTTTAAAGAGAAGGGATATTACTTAAATAACATAACTCAAGTTAATCAAATTGATCTAAACGGAGTTTTTCCATTATTTAATAATAATGCTAATTTTAATTTTCAAACTACAAATCTTAACTTGAACAATAATTTAAGAACTAACTTATGGTTTAGAAAAGAAAATAAAGAATAATAATTATGAGAAAAAGAGACATTACAATTTTAATTTCGGCCTTTCTGAGTTTCTTGCTGTCTGTTTACCTATGGTTTTCTGGAGAAAAGGAAATGGGACAGTATGTCTCTATTTGGGTTCCTACAATTTTGATATATGGAATTTTTTTTAATACTCTCCCAAAAAAATGACAGATATACAATTATTTATTGCGGGTTGTATTTTATTTTCACCAGTTTTAATCGTTTTATACAGTTCTTTTCAAGAGCTTATAGGGGAACACAGTAATAAAAGCATAAATAAACCTGTTTATAAATATTTATCTCAGATTGGTTTTTCTATTTTGGTTATTTCAGTTTGCTTCCTAATGGGTATTGTAATTTTCTTTTAAAAAAATATCTTTAGTTTTATTTAATGTTACACGAGATTGATAAATATATTTTTTTTCATAGCAGATATGGAGGAACAGGTAAAAAGTTTAAATTTAAATTCATTGATTATAAAAAAAATAATTTAAAGCTAGAGGGTACTTTTTCTAAAGATATGACGAATCCTGGTCCAGAAGGTTTTGTGCAAGGAGGCCAAATAACATCAATGTTAGATGATGTCACTAGTATTTTGCTAATTTTTGAGTCTAAAGGGGAGATATATCCCTCCTCGACGAACCTTCATACTATTTTTCATCGCCCTATTAGTATTGGAAAGTACGCGTGTGAAGCCAGTTTAATTAGTAAAGGCAAAAATATTGCTACGATAAAAGGGGAAATTTACAATCAAAATGGTAAAATAGCAGCTACTTTGATTCATAATGCATTTTTGATTTCAACTAAATTGAAATTAAACACTTGACAAATATGTATATTGTCTCCTGCAGTATAAGCTTAAAAAATCAAAGTGAAGATATATGGAAGGCTATTTCTTCTCACGGGAATTTAAACTTTTTTCATCCTTTTTGTCATACAAACAGGGTTATTGAAGGAGATAAAAGTTCAATTAAAAAAGATATTTTGATTTATTTGAATGGTGTTGTTTTTGAAAGAGAATTTTACCACTGGGATGAAATGAACGGGTATGAACTTATGATTGGGAAAAAAAATGGTAAAAAGTCAAAAGTTGTATGGAAAATAATTAAAACTAAAAATTGCACCTCTTTGACCATTAATGTGTTCCCTTATAAAACTGATAAGATAAATTCATTATTGTACCCATTTGTATTCTATTTCTATATAAAACCCAAATTAAAAAGCTACTTAAAAAGTGTTTTAAAAGGATTGAAGTTTTATTTATATAATAATCAAAAGGTAGTTAAGAACCAGTTTGGAAGGCATAGTTGGTTTTCTTAAAATTTAAATTGCTCTGTTTTTCGGTTTTTTGTCAGGAATTCTTCCATAATTACCACCGCCATCGTAATCTGTTATATCAGTTTCAATTTTATCAATATTTACTTCATTTTTTTCTTCATTACTGTAAAAAATTCCAATAACAAAAAGTAGAGCAACAAAAACTCCGAATCCAAAAATTAATAAAAGACTCATTATTTATTATTTTGTTTAATGTAAGCTCCCGCAGCTAGAATCGATGGAACCCATAGTCCAACATACAAACCCTCGTCTTGCTGACCACTAAACCAAAGGTAGATGGATAGTAAAAAACTCAAAAATGCAGAAGTTAGAATAAAATAATCTGATCTTTTCATCTTTAATAATTGATTCTAAATATAATAATTAATAAGTGAATTTAATCTTTTAAAAATTTAAGTGAAGTGGAATTAAACTTTTCTGGATTTTCTATATTTACTACATGACCACAATTTTTAAAAATTTCTAAAATTGCATTTGGCTGAGTTTTAACGATTTTTTTTATTGAAGACAAAAACATATAATCTTTGTTCCCCATTATATAAAGTGTTGGTATATCTGTCTTAATATTTTTAAAAAATCTTAAGAGTGGTAATACTTTAGGGGTGAGTTTGAACCATCTTTCTACCTCTTTTTGATTCATTCTTTTGGCTTCTTTTATAAAAAGTTTTCTCGACTCTTTATCAGTTTTAGAGGGCATTACAATGAATGCATAGAGCTTGTACAGCCACATGTATGGAACTACGGATTTAGTTGCATAAGCAAAATACATCATTAATCTTGACATAAAATTGAGTTCTAAAGTCGCTCCTCCTAATACCATTTTTAAAATTCGATTTGGCTCTTTTAACACCAATTGGTTTATAATTATTGTTCCAAGTGAGATTCCAATAAAATGCGATTTTTTGATATTTAAATCGTCTAAAACCTCCAAAACATCATTTAAAATTGATTCAAAAGAAATTTTATTAGGGTTTTGAGAAGAAATTGAGGTTGAATAACCATGCCCGCTTAAGTCTACAAGTAACAAGTTAAATGCTTTTGAAAAGTAGGGAATTTGCTTTTTCCAAATAGCACTACTTCCACCTGCACCATGAACAAATGTAATCCATTGTCTTTTTGAATTATTGTTAGAATATTCTTTATAATGAATCATTTAATCAAAATATGTTAAACAAATATATATATCTAACTAATTTAAAATTAAGTTAAAATAATCAATATTTGGAGAGTCAAAGGAAATCAAAATGATCTTAAAAAAATATCCTTATAGATAAGTTTTATGAATATGTTGTATAAGATGGGTAGAGGGGAGAAATAACTTCAAAAATTGTTGATTTTTTTTTGCAATATATCTCAAAACTGTTTGTTTTCGAAATAGTTATAAATGCTCCCTTACAAATATTTATACTTTCAATTTGAATTTCACCACTCAAAACAAATATGGAGTGAATTTTTTCTTTTGAAGTCACAACAAAAAGTGACCCCTTTTTAATGTCATGCATGTTGATACTCACCCCTTCTGTTTCCATTTTCATGGGTGAACTGTCACCTTTGATAATTATAGTTGATGAGGTTTTGTTTTCCTTTAGTTTAAACTGAGAAAAATTATAATCATTGTACGAAGCATTTTTTTTTAATGAATTTTTTAAATTAGGATCAAACCAAATTTGAAAAATTGCAGAATTTTTTTCAAGTTCTTCAGCATGTGAAATTCCGTTTCCTGCTCGAATAATTTGGACATCTCCTTTGGATAACGGAATCCATTTATTCTGTTTCGTGTCAAAATGATTTATTCTTCCACGTAAAATAAAGCTACAAATTTCAAATCCTTGGTGCGGATGCAAACCAATTGTACTTTTTTTGTCAGTTGTCCATGCGTGAGCCCAATAAAAAAGGTTCGAATATGGCTTTAGTTTTCCTCCATCTTGGGGAAAACCAATTGGTTTGTTTTCAAGGATTTCACCACCATTGAAATTTCCTTTTGCTTGTTCAGATTTTTTATAAACTTTTAAATTCACAAATCAATAATAGTTTAATGAAATGATTTATAATTAAATCCTTAAATGTTATTTCCTTTAAAATAATAGTTTTTACTAATATTAAAAGAAAAACTTATGATTGAACATTTTTTTCAGTGCCCTTATTGTTGGCAACAAATTTCAATGTTAATTGAGATATCAAGTGAAACCACGTCATATATTGAAGATTGTGAAATTTGTTGTAGACCGATAAATATTGAATATGTTTTTTCAAACTCAGAGCTTTTAAATTTTAATGCATATTCAACTGATGAAAATTTCTAATGTTAATGTTTTTTTTTATTTTTGGCGTCTATATTTAATGAAGTTTGATTTATGTTAGGTTTGCACGATATTCAATATTTATACGAATTTCTTTTTTGGGTTTTTATTTATCTATCCCTGCGTTTGGTTTGGCATTTACCTAAAGTTCGTCTTGCATATGGTATCGCTGTTGCTGTATTTAACTTCGCAGCAATAGTAATGTATACTATTTCTTCTATGTCAGGACAAATGGGTGCTCTAGACGCATTTGCTTTTGCTTTTCTTCACTCGATGGTATCAGTTGTGATGTTAACTCTAATTTATCAGGAAAACAAAATAGATAAAGAAAAAAGAAACATAAAAGACGAAAAAGTATTAAAATAAAAAACTATAAAAATTTAATTTTAAATTTTAAATCTGCATTTTTTTGAAGACGATTTAAAAACGCGTTTCCTAGACCTGTAGATGGAGTCAATACTCCATTTTGAATTGGTAATTTATCCTTGGCTAAACAAATAGAACTTTCAGCCAGCATTTTAGACGTTGAGCCATACCCCGGGCAACCTACTCCGTAGACTGATACTATTGCTTTTAACTTTTTGTCAAAAACATAAAACCTCAATTTAAAAAAACCACTTTTTCTGCTATTCTCAGTTGGACCCTTACCAGGTTTGGGTAGGACTAACCTTAAAAATGATTTTAATACCAAATTTTTCACTTTACTTATTAGATAAATTGGAATAAGTCTAAAATATCCTAAAAATTTGCTTAAAATACTCCTCCCTAATACTAGAGCCTCATTGTAAATAAAAACTCTGCCGTATTTAAAGGCCAATAAATAGTTACTTCGTCTAACAACACGTGTGTTTATAGCAGCCATTATAAATGGACTAATCCATCTTTTACATGTACTATCGAAAATAATTTTCTTTAAATCCTCTTCCTCAGTTTCAAATAAATCCACATTTGGACTAAGACCGTGAGGATTACTAAGTATTTTGGTAATGCTTTTGTTTTTTCTAGATTCTTCTAGAATGTTTAGAAAACTATGTATTGTTCCTCCGCTCACACCTCCTTTCATAGAAATTACTCTCATAATAATTTTACTTGCATATTTTCCTGTGCTTTCCTTCATTTTATTTTGCGCGTAAAATACACCAAGATCTGATGGTACAGAGTCAAATCCACAGGCGTGAACAATCTTAACTTTATTTTTTATAGCTTTTGTGTGATATTTATCAATAATTTCTCTAATCCATTGTGTTTCACCAGTTATGTCACAGTAATTAGTTTTACTCTCTATGCATGCTTCAACTAATAAAGTTCCGTATTTTGCATAAGGTCCAACTATTGAGCAAATTGTTTTAGTCATTTTAGTCATTTCCAAAAGACTATCTTTATTATTGCTATCAGCAATAAAATATGGTATATCTTTTAAATTGAGTAATGAGATTATTGATTTAATTTTTAATTCATTTCTACCAGCTATAGCCCATTTTAAATTGGTGTTTTTGTATTTTTTCTGTATGTATTCACATACTAATTTTCCAGTATAGCCTGTTGACCCCCATACAATAAGGTCAAATTTTTTATTTTTTCGATTGAGATGACTCATTTATTATAAATTAAATTTCTAATCATAAATAAAAATTCAGTGGTTATTTGAAGAATGAATAATAAACCTAGAAATACAACAATAATTGAAATTAAAACAATAAGCTTTCTTGACAAATATTAATTTTTGACGTTAATAATCCCTATTCCATTACTAAATTCAATTTTTGTTCCAAATGGTTTTGAACGTTCAATTAAATCATTAATTATTTTTCTACTTAAAGTCTTATTTGCAAGCATGGGTCTTCCTCTTACTGTTCTTTTTGCTCCAAATCCAAGACTTATTGGGTAAAGTTCTATTTTAAATAAACTTCCTCTATTCCATTTAGGCACAGCTACAACAGACTCCCAAATTTCTCTTTCAGTTGGAAAGCCTCTAGTGTCATTTGCGTATCTTTTTGCATTCCAATCATTGATCTGTGCCTCATTCCCCAGGTTATAGCGAGCATAATTCTCTTCAGGAACCCTAAGAAGAGTTTCATTTTGAAACATGAAATTTGCGAGACTATAAAAAATAGGTTTTCCTTTGTACAATTCAATACCTCTCAATACATGCGGTCCATGACCAACTACTACATCTGCTCCAGCATCAACCATTTTTCTTGAAAATTCAATCAAAAATTGTGCAGGTACTGATTTTTTTTGATTTGATTCGTGAGCGTGAATACTTACAATGGTATAATCTGCCATGTGAATACTACTTTTTACAACTCTTTCAATTTCATTTAAATCTTTCTGATTTACTTTTGTGATTATTTCATTTTTTTCCCCGACTTTATAATTTCTTCCTGAAAAGGAAATTTCACTTAAAGAATTTTTATCTTTTTTATTTATTTTTGTAGGTTCCAACTCATCTTTCAAATTTATTATGTCGCGAAAAATTTCCTTAGTTACAGTAAATTCTGTACTAAATCTTAAAGGACTCAGCCCTGGTCTGGAATTAGTGTCTCCTCTTGAAGTACCAGCTCTCGAGTGGTCAGGAAATGTAGATGCACAAGATATTAAGGCAACTCTAGATTTAGAAGTCTCAATAAATTTTGCTTCTCTTGCCTCTTCAAGGCTCTCTCCAGCACCAGCATTTACGAGTCCATAATCATTTAAATATTTTAAAGTTAATCTCATACCTTCTGCTCCGTAATCACCTGTATGGTTATTTGCTGTTGAAACAATATCAAATCCAGCCCATACGAGCTCTTTCGCTAGTGATGGTTTAGCCCTCATGTAAGTACCTCCACTTTTATGCATAGGATAGGGCTCGTAATCATGTAAAAGCATTTCAAAATTCGTAAATCCGACGTCTGCGCTTCTAATTAATTTGATCATTTCCAAAAAAGGGGGTTCGTTATAAACGCTTAATTTTCTCGTAATAATTGCATCTCCGGTAAGGGCCATAGTGAATATATCATTATTAGCTTGAGCATTTGATTTATAAATTGAACTATTGCCTAACAATAAGGCAAAAAAGAATAACATAAAATTTTTCATGATCTGATAATACTATATTCATTAAATTTATTAAAACGATGATTAAAATAGAAATTTGTTGCACATCAATTGATGCAGCTCTATTGGCTCAAAATTATGGAGCTAGTAGGATTGAACTTTGCTCTGAATTATTTTTGGGAGGTATTACTCCATCAATTGGCTTAATTGAATCTTGCACAAAGGAACTTAAAATTCCAATTAGAGTACTTCTAAGACCAAGGGGAGGTGATTTTAATTATAATGATAACGAAATTAAAGTACTAGTTAATGATGTGATTAGACTGAAAGACCTAGGTGTAGAGGGTATTGCAATTGGACTTGTTGACGAAAAAGGATCAATCCCACTAAAAAAATTGGATAAAATCTTAAATATAATCGATGGAAATATGAATTTAACCTTTCACAAAGCATTTGATTACCTTAAGAAACCTATTCTAGAACTAAAAACTTTGATTGAATTTGGTTTTGATACAATTTTGACTTCTGGGGGAAAAAATTCAGCCGAAGAGGGTATAAGTTTTATTAATAGACTTAGAAATGTTGCTAACGGCAATCTAACGATTATGCCCGGTGGAGGAATTAATTCAGAAAACTTTAAATCCTTTTTTGTAAATAATTATGAATGGATTCACCTGTCTGCTAAGAAACAAGTTAACTTAGAATATAAAAAAATTAGTGAAATTCAATTTATGACCCAGCCTGTTTATTCAATAGATATAGAAACACTTCAAGACATAAAAAATCTAAATAATATTTAACTCTCTTATAAAGGATAAACTAATAAAGCAAAAACCATTTCAATCTCTATCAGAAAATAAAGAAAAGTTGCAATTGACACTATAATTAACCTTTTATATAAATTTTATACTTATCAAATGTTAACTTGACAACAATCATAGCATAGAACAAAATTAAACCCAATTACAAATAAATCACATTGTGCCAGCTTGACTTCACTTGTGTAAAAAATCTAATGTTTTTTATATAAAAGCAGAGCTAATATTGATAAACATTAAGATAAACTATGCCGATAAAACTAAATTTAAACTTTTGAAACTAGACTCCCTATAGAACCGGAAAAGTTAAATAAATCTTCAATTACTGTTTACTAATATTAAATATAGCTTTTTGCTTCACCAAAGGGTTTTATTTTCCTCTTCCGGTTTTCCTAACCGCAAACGCTTTTCTTTTGGAATTATTTGAAATGTTTTTTTTATTTTCCTTTTTTAAAGTGCTGTTCGCCTTTCTGTTACCAAAAAATTTGCTTGTCATTATTTAGAATTTTATTTAAAAATACAAATTAAAATTTTGAAATAATACCGTAAGGAGGCATTAACATATTTTGTAACTTTATATAATAGGATATTCCTTAAAAATGAAAAATATTTATTTAATAATTTTGAGTTTAATTTGTTTTTATACCCACGCTCAATTGGAAGAAACTGATGGAGAGCAAAGATGGGAAGTAATTGGTTCAAAAAAAGACGGAACAGTATTTCTTAAACTAGAAGGAAGAAATTTATATCAATTTTCGTTTTTAAATTACCAATTATCTAGCGATAAAATGATTCAAACCATATTTTTAAATTCATCTGATATAGATGTTCAAAATCTGTACAGGTTTTTGTTGAAATCTTTTGATTTAATTGAACCTAGGAAGAGTTTATTCAAAATTGATAAATACGAGTTTCAAGTTATGAAAAATGAAGATGACATTAAGATAAGTATTAAATCGGTCGATTTAAATAAAATTATTGGCTGGGTCCCATTTACTAGAGGAGATATAAATAGTTTATTTGGTAAATATTAAAATGTTTAAACCATATTTTTTATCAATAGTTATTTCATCAATAGTAACATATTTAGTTTGGATTAGATCAAAAAAATGGCTCAGAAAAAAAGTCAAATCTAAAATTTATTCGGATAGCGATAAGAAGCTTTATTGGGTATTTTTCTTTCTGACATTGGTTGCCCATTTCGCACTTTTAATTTCTATCGTTTTTTTCATTGATTTAATCAATTTTGTTTTTAAATAGGCAAATGCCTTTTGAAAGTAATTTATAATTTCATAAATTTAATAATTATCTATAAATCAATTTATTATGAAAAAAACAATTTATTTATTTTTATTATCATTTGTAATTCTTTGTTGTGAAGGTCCATCAAATAATGAGGTTTCAGATAAGGATAAAATATTTGGTGAATGGTTAAGAAAAGGTTATACGTGGACCGGGAACGGATTTATTGCAGGTGACAAAAAAGACTCTGACATAGTAAAAAAATTCATGGATGCATATGAAAACATGGATCCAAATCTTATGGTTGAAATGACAGCAGACACTGTTAAGTTTCATCCAGCTGATATCGCTGGCACTTTTGATGTTGACATGACCAATACAAATTTTATTGTTGAACGACAATCAGGTTGGGATTCAATATCGAGAAATTATGCTTACATAATGCCTTTGAAAATCGAAAATTCAAAGGATAGAGTTGTAACTACTGTTTTTTC